>MDTG01260144.1_pt1 | contig 27751 bp, 29 predicted proteins | sample 811421 | NCBI WGS metagenome assembly MDTG01 (sample SAMN05326645, study PRJNA326480) | marine metagenome | isolation source: seawater | place: Pacific Ocean: South East | collected 2011
TAAATCCACACAATTAATAATTGTATTATTAAATAATAGACACCTTATACAATTAATATATATCTAAATAAAGAGATTCCAAAAATTTTATGAAAAAATACGTTGTTGAAACTTACTATACTTGCACATTTAAAACTGTTCATTCTTTGGATAATTTGGACGACGCAGAATTATCTAAAATTGATAAGCGAACTGACGGAGATGTTGAAGTAATAGATGTAAAGCTAAACAACCGAAAAACTAAGAAAATAGGTGGTACTAAAGAGGATAAACCTATTGATGGTAAAATAGATAAAGTAATACCAGAAAATATTACTAATCAAATCAAAAATACGCAAAACGAGCAAAAAGTTAAATCTTCTAGTCTCAAAGTGAAAAATAACTCTAGATTTAAAATGCCAGATAGACGTAAAGGATATATTCAAAAGGCTCAAATTGGAGATCATAAAGTTTACCTTCATACAGGTGAATACGATGATGGTAAAATTGGAGAAATATTCATTGATACAAATAAGGAAGGAGAGTTAGTTAAGGCAATGATGAACAATTTTGCGATAGCAATTTCATTAGGATTACAATACGGAGTTCCACTTGAAGAGTATGTTGACGCATTTATTGATACTAAATTTGAACCATCTGGTAATGTAATTGGAAATGATAGAATACTAAGCGCATCATCAATTCTAGATTATGTCTTTAGGGAGCTTGCAATATCTTACTTAGGGAAAGAAGAATTAGCTCATACTCCTTCTATAGCAAGTTCAAAAAATTTGGCTACAGAAAACGGTGAAGATAAGTTTCTTAAAATTGTAAAAAATATTACTTCTAAGGGGTTTGTAAGAAGCAACTATGAAGAAAAATTGGTAGATCTTTCTGATGTTAGAATAAATCTTAAAACTAAAAACTAATTTTTTTTAATATCTTTTTTAATTCCAAGTTCTTTGAGCTGTTTTTCATCTACATCAGATGGTGCTTGCATCATTAAATCCTGAGCATTTTGATTCATTGGGAATAAAGTTACCTCTCTAATATTTTCTTTCCCTGCAAGTAGCATTACAATTCGATCAATACCTGGAGCTATTCCTCCATGAGGTGGAGCGCCATAACTTAGAGCATTTATCATGCCGCTAAATTTTTCGTTAACTTTTTTTTCAGAATATCCAGCTACCGCAAATAGTTTATACATAAGTTCTGGTATATGGTTTCTAATTGCTCCAGAAGATAACTCTACCCCATTGCATACAATATCATATTGAAATGCTTTAATATCAAGTGGTTTTTCATAATTTAATTCATTAATTTTACCTTGAGGCATAGAAAATGGATTATGACTGAAAATAATTTTTTTAGAATTATCATCAAACTCATACATTGGATAATCAACTATCCAACAAAATGCAAAAATATCTTTATTTATAATATCTAAGTCTTTCGCGATTTTATCTCGGGCAGCAGAGAGAATTCTTTCTATTTCTTTCTCATTTCCACAAGCTAAAAAAATACTATCACCTATTTCTGCGTTACAATTTTTCATTATTTGTTTTAAAGACTCTTCACTAAAAAATTTTCCAACTGGTCCTTTACCTTTAATTGCCTTATCTTGCTCTAGTGTAAAATACGCTAACCCAGAAGCACCCTGCTCTTTTGCCCATTTATCTATATTATCAAAAAAACTTCTGGGTTTATCTTTGGTATTTTTGGTTACTATAGCTCTGACAATTGAGCCTTTTTTTACCAGCTTTTTAAATATATCGAATTTTACATCTACTCTTTTAAATATATCTGTGATGTCTTGAATAATTAATGGGTTTCTCAAATCTGGTTTATCAGTTCCATATTTTTTCATAGCGTCTAGATACGGTATTTTTGGAAATTTTTCATCTAAGAGTTTCTTTGATGAAAATTGTTTAAATAAATTTAACATCAGCTTCTCTATAATATTAAAAACATCTTCTTGTTCAACAAACGACATCTCTAAATCCAATTGATAAAATTCACCTGGACTTCTATCTGCTCTAGCATCTTCATCTCTGAAACATGGTGCAATTTGAAAGTATTTGTCAAAACCTGAAATCATAATCAATTGTTTAAATTGCTGGGGAGCTTGAGGTAATGCATAAAATTTTCCTGGATTTAATCTACTAGGCACTAAAAAATCTCTTGCACCTTCAGGACTTGAAGATGTTAAAATTGGAGTTTGATATTCTAAAAAACCTAATTTTAACATTTCAGCTCTGATGAAAGAAATTACTTTAGATCTTAAAATTATATTTTGATGCATCTCTTCTCTTCTTAAATCTAAAAATCTGTATTTTAATCTTATATCCTCCGGATAACCTTGTTCTCCGAACACGGGCATCGGTAATTCTTTTGCATTTGATAGAACTTCTACAGTCTTTATTGAAAGTTCAATTTTACCTGTCTTTAACTCTAAATTTTCAGTTCCATCTGATCTCTTTACTACTTTGCCAGTAACTTTTATAACCGATTCAGGTTTTATTTTTTCTAAAACTGGGAAAAATTCATTATTATTTTCAATCACACACTGAGTCACTCCAAAATGATCTCTTAAATCTATAAAGAGTAAATTTCCATGATCTCTTTTTCTATGAAGCCAGCCTGATAAATGGGCTATCTTATTAATTTCTTTTTCACCCAATTCTGAACAATTATGTGATCTATATTTATTCATCGATCTAATACTTTTTTTATTAAATTAATATTAATCGATTTTCCAGTAGATAAAGACATTTGATCAACGTCTTTTAGAAATTTTAACATTTTATCGTAAGATCTATCTACATTATTTATAATAAAATCAGATATCTTAGGATTAATGCTTATTTGTTTATCTGATAAAGTTTTTGAAATAATTACTTTCAACAATTCATCCGTAGGAAGCTCAATTCCAATTGACAGAAAACTATTTATTCTTGACTTTAAATCTCTTATTTTAAATTGGTTATTATTAATAGGATTTATTGAATTAATCAGTACGTAATTTTCTGATTGTTTAGACTGATTTAAAATTGAATAAAGTAATTTTTCATCAATATTATTTTTAAAATTATCTATTATTAAACAATCTAGAGCACCTAAATTATTTACTATTTTATCATTTATATTTTTAGCTTCAATTAGCCTTATGTTCTTAATTTTCTTTTCCAATATTTTTGATAAATGTGTTTTTCCTGATCCCGAGTCCCCAAAAATATTTAACCATTTACCTGGCCAGATCGGCCAACCTTCGACTAATTTATACGCAGAAAAGTTGTTACTAGACACAAAAAAATCTTGTTCATAATATTTTTTAGCAAAGGGAAATTGAAAAACAAGTTGATCCATTTATAATGTTTTAATAATCCATTGATCGTTTACTAATTTTAATTCTATTTTTTCTCTCTTTAATTGTTTAATTATCTTGTTCAATTTACCTAGATATTTAATTCTTATTTTCATATAATCTTTATTTAATTCTTGAACATATAAATTTTCAATTAAATCAATATTTTTTATTTTTAAGTTTAATTCAACTACATTACTTTTTTGATCTAGATCCAACTTTGCATTTAAGAAATAAGGAGTTCTTATATCAATTAGATTTTCTGATTTTACCAAATTTATTAATTCTTTTTTTGTGTAAGAAATTATTTGTATGTAAGATTCATCATTATTAGATAAATCTTTTTTATTAAATTTTATACTTTTTGATATATTTTTTCCTTGTATAAAAGTTTTAATATAAATTTTAATACTTTCAATTTTCTTATCCTCAATTAAAACTAAAGCTAAATTTTTATTAGAATATTCTTTAAATAAATCCTCTATATTTATGTCTATTAAATAATTTTTACTGTTATTAATTTTTTGAATAGTTTCAATATTTTCCGTCGGAAGAATAAATTCTAATAAATCATTTTTATAAACTTCATTCCAATTTTTATAAAAAAAATTATTATTAAATATAAATAATTCACTGTCACTTATAAATATAGGTAAAATGTACAATTCTTTATCTAATATGTCAGAGTAAGAAATTCCTTTTTCATAAAATAAGTCGTGAATCTTATCTTTATCAAAAGTAATACTAAATTTTAATAATTTTTTATTATTTTTATTGTTAGAAATTTCGGAAATTTGATAATACTTTATAAGTTGTTTTATTAAAGAAAAATTTAAATTTGAAATTATGTCATAATCTTCTTTTAATAAAATTCTTTTAATTAATAAATTATATCCTTTTTTAATTGCTGCGTTAGCTATATCGTTATTTGTGTCTTTGTCTTTTTTTTCTAATTCTATATTATTAACATTAAATAAGTTATTGTCTGATAAAAGAGTTTCAGTTTTTAAAAAAATAACTAAAATAATAAATATTTGTATTAAAAATTTCATAAAAATTAAATATCAATTTATAAATGAAAAAAAATCAAAATAGTTATAAAAAAAGTGGTGTAAACATATCTTTAGCAAATAAATTAGTTAAACATATATCTAAATTATCAAAAAAAGATGTCAAAAAAACGGGAAACGTTTATCAAAAAGATGTAATTGGAGGTTTTGGTTCACTATTTGATATCAGTAATCTCAAAGTAAAAGATCCAGTAATAGTTTCTTGCACTGACGGTGTCGGAACTAAAATTGACTTAGCTAATAAATTTAAAAAATTTGATACAATTGGAATTGATTTAGTTGCTATGTGCATTAATGATCTAATTGTTCAAGGCGCTAAACCATTATTTTTTTTAGATTATATTGCGGTTGGTAAATTAAATTTCAATAAAACAAAAAAGATTTTAAAAGGGATTTTTAGAGGCTGTAGGATTTCCGATTGTAAATTGATTGGTGGTGAAACAGCTGAAATGCCCGGGGTTTACTCAAAAGATAAATTTGATTTAGCGGGTTTTAGCGTTGGTATAGTTTCAAAAAAAAAGATTTTAAGTAAAAAAAATATTAAAAATGGCGACATCATTTTAGCTGTTCCTTCAAGTGGTATACACTCTAACGGATATTCTTTAGTGAGATCGGTTTTAAAAAATAAAAAAATAACTAAGAATTTTAAAAAAGAGATTCTAAAGCCAACCAAAATTTATTCTAAAGAAATTCTTAAATTATCTAAGCAAAATCTTATTCATGCAGCTGCGCACATTACCGGTGGTGGATTGATTGAAAACTTATTAAGATCTATACCTAAACATCTTACATGCAACATTGATCTGTCAAAAATTAAAATTTTAAAAATTTTCAAATGGCTTAAGAGTAAAAAAATCTCAGATCAAGAAATGATGAAAACTTTTAATTGTGGAGTAGGATTTTGTATTGTGGCTCCAAAAAAAAATGTATATAAAATCAAAAAAGTATTTTCAAAACAATTTAAACCATATGAGATTGGTTTTATTTCTGGTGATAAAAATAAGATTAAATTGTCAAATTCTTTAAGATGGTAAAAAAAAATACTTGTATATTTATATCTGGAAATGGTTCAAATCTTAAAAATTTAATTCGTCGATCAAGAGATTATATTTTTCCTGTGAAGATTAAATTAGTGGTTTCTGATAATAAAAATGCGCCTGGTATCATGTATGCTAAAAAAAATTCTATCCCACACTATATTGTAAATACCAGATCAAGGAATCATGAAATTAAACTTATTCAAATTTTAAAAAAATATAAAATATCATTTATTTGTCTAGCAGGATATATGAAGATTATTTCAAAAAATTTTATATCGAGATTTAAAAAAAAAATAATTAACGTTCATCCATCGTTACTTCCTAAATTTAAAGGACTAAACACGTTTGCAAGAATATTACAAAACAAAGAGATTAAAACTGGTTGCTCAGTACATTTTGTAAATGATAAATTAGATGGTGGCAAAATTATAATTCAAAAAAGTTTTTATATAAATAATAAAGATAATGTAAAAACCCTCACACAAAAAACTCAAAAATTAGAATATAAAGTTTTTCCTGAAGCAATTATAAAAATTTTTAGAAATAATTAATTTTTGAAAAAAAATTCGATTTCCTTTTTTGCGTTTTCTACAGAATCTGATCCGTGAACAGAATTTTTATCTATGGAAATTCCATATAGTTTTCGAATTGTATTCTCCTCAGCGTCCTTAGGATTGGTCGCTCCCATTATTTTTCTATTATTTGCAACAGCATTTTGTCCTTCTAAGATCATTACAATAATTGGCCCTGACGACAAATACGCACATAAATCATTGTAAAATGATTTTGATTGATGAACTTTATAAAATTCCGCTGCTTCTTCCTTTGTAATGTGAAATTTCTTAGTATTTTTAATCTTTAAGTTATTTTTTACAAAAATAGCTTTAATAGAGTCACTTAAATTTCTTTCAACAGCATCAGGTTTAATTATAGATAAGGTCTGTTCAATACTACTCAAAATTATCCTCTACGAGTTGATTTAATAATCTTACTCCAAAACCAGTTGCCCCACTCGAGTTTAAAGATCCTCCATATTTTGAAAAAGCCATACCAGCAATATCTAAATGTGCCCATGGAGTCTTATTTAAAATAAACCTCTGTAAAAACTGAGCTGCTGTAGTTGAACCTGCACCACCTACATAATTTATATTTTGCATATCTGCATTTTTAGAGTTCATGAGTTTATCGTAATTTTTATGAAGAGGCATCCTCCACAGTTTCTCCTCAACCTTTTCACCTGCTTTTGAAATTTGTTTAGACAATTTATCATCATTTGAAAAAAGTCCTGCATATTCTGAACCTAAACAAACTATAATTGCACCTGTTAAAGTCGCTAAATCTACCATAAATTTTGGCTTAAATTTCTTCTCAGTAAATGTAAGTGCGTCAGCTAAAACTAATCTACCTTCTGCGTCAGTGTTTAATACCTCTATAGTTTTACCACTGTAAGATTTAACAATATCTCCAGGTCTTTGAGCGACTCCACTTACCATATTTTCTACAAGTCCTACTACACCTACAGCGTTAACTTTAGCTTTTCTTAATGCTAAACTTTTCATTAAACCAACCACAGCAGCGGATCCTGCCATATCATAGGTCATATCTTCCATAAATCTTGCAGGTTTTAATGAGTATCCACCCGTATCAAATGTAACTCCTTTACCAACAAATGCCAGGGGTTTAGAATTATTTTTTGCTCCATTCCATTCCATTGTCACGAGATAAGATCCTCTGATACTTCCCATTCCAACTCCTAATAAAGCATTCATACCAAGTTTTTTTAATTTTTTTTCGTCATAAACATTAACTTTCAAACCATCTTTATTAAGAGATTTTAATCTTTTAGAATATTCATCCGGATGGAGAACGTTCCCTGGCTCAGAAACTAAGTCTCTTGCGTAAAAAGTACCTTCTTCTAATGCTTTAAATTTCAATTGAGTTTGAGTTGAAGGTTTATTTTTATTTCCTAAAATATTTACAGAAATAACCCTAGTTTCTTTTTTTGTTTTATATTTATTAAATTTATAGGATTTTAATTTAAGCCCGTGTAGAAAATGACCAATAAAATTTTCAAGCTTTCCAACTAAACTATCAGAGTTTATAAAGTACTCACTATTTTTTCCGTAATTAATTCGCCCGTAAAATTCAGCTCCTAAATTTTCTACATCAAAACTTTTTAAATCTTTTTTTACAGAAACTAAAACTATTTTTTTTTAGAATTTACCTCAAAAACAAACATATTTTTTTTCAAATCATTTGTTTTTAATAAATCATTTATGTAAGAAAACTCAGTGTTTGTAATATATTTTTTTAAGTGTGTTGTACTGAATTTATCATCAACAAATAGGACAATATTTGCTGACAGTTTGTTGATTGCTTTATTTGAGTAACTTATTTTTATAGCCATGATTTTTAATTATTTTCTTGTAAGGTTCATTGCTATATATGTTCAAATATGCCAAATTTCAATGGTAATTTTATCATTGTTCACTCTAAAGTTGAATTTACTATTTGGATGAATTAATTATATACGAAATAAACAAATGCTTCAAAATAAAATTTATCAAAACTATATAATCGAAATATTAAAATCTTTTTTTGTTATTTTATTAGGTTTATCTTTAATAGCATTAACAGTAAGGGCTGTAAATTTTTTAGATTTAATCGTTGAAAGCGGTTATTCTGTAAGCACTTACTTTACTTATTCTTTGCTAAATCTATTTAGTTTAGCTCCAAAATTTATTCCATTATCCTTTCTTTTAGCATTATCGATTTTCATAATTAAGAATTTACAAGATAGTGAATTTATAATTTTATATACTTCAGGTGTTAAAAAAGAAATAATTATAAAAATATTTTTATTTATTTCTCTTATAATTTTAATTTTTCATTTAGTTCTCTCAACAATAATTACGCCTTTAGCATTAAATCAATCAAGACAAATTTTAGGAAATCAAAATTTTAATTCAATTATGCCTACTGTAAGAACACAACAATTTTCAGACTCATTTAAAGGTTTTACTTTTTTTGTTGAAAAAAAAAAAAATAACGAAATTGAAAATATTTTTATGCAAGATAAAGGAAATAACTTAAAGAGTCTTTCTTCCAATAAAGCAGATTTGAATACAACTACAATTATATCTAAAACGGGCCTTATAGAAAATAAAAAAATTTATTTATTTAGCGGCAAAATAATAAATTCTAAAAAGAATGACGATGATGAGATAGTTTCTTTTGAACAACTAAGTATTGATTTAAGTAATTTAAATACAACTACTATTAAACAACCAAAAATTCAAGAAACCTCAACTATAACTCTTTTAGAATGCTTATATGAAAAACAAGTAAATTTAAAATTTTGTAATACAGAATTTAAAAAAGAAATTTTACCTACTCTTAGTAGAAGGATTATAACTCCTTTCTATATACCGGTAATTTCCTTAATATGTTGTCTTTTACTTATCAAAAATAAAAGAAATAACTTTCAAAACATTAAGGTATTTTTTTTCAGTTTTAGTATTATTTTGTTCACTGAATTAGTAGTAAGATTCACAGGTATAAATAATTACTTAATGATAATTTTTATTTGTTTACCAATTTTATTATTTTTTTTAATATATTTTTTTTTAATTTTCAATTTCTCAAAAGAATATAAGCCATTATGAACAAAATAATTTTTAATTATTTATTAATAAATTTTTTAAAAACTTTTTTAATTTTTATTTCTGTATTTTATTGCTTTGGATTAATTTTAAATTTATTTGAAGAAATAGAATTTTTTAAAAATATTAATGTTTCTTTTTTTGTTCCAATTATACTGACTGGAATTCATGTGCCAAGCATGATAATTGAAGTTTTACCGTTTATAGTTTTTTTTTCTAGTTTGTGGTTTATGTTAAAGATGCGAAATAGTACAGACCTTTTGACACTTAAAGTATTTGGATATTCTAATTTTAAAATTTTTGCTATTCTAGCTCTAACTTCTTTTGTATTGGGTTGGTTTATACTTATAGTGATAAATCCTATAACGTCATCAATTTTTAAGTATTATGAAAAAACAAAATCCAATTATTCTAGAGACATCGATCACTTGGTAACTTTCAATAAAAATGGATTGTGGATTAAAGAGAATATTAAACAAAATCAAAAGAGGATCATCACTGCAAGCAAACCTCAAGGTCAAAATTTAATTGATGTTACGATTTTCCAATTAAATGAAAATTTTACATTAGTAGAAAAAATCGTTTCCAAAAAAGTGAATATTGAAAGAAATGAATGGGTGTTAGAAAACGTAACAATATCAAGACCTAAAGAGGGAATAATGAAAATTGAGAAATTAGAAACTTACAAAATTTATTCAATTTATAATCACGAAAAAATTAATAGTTTGTTTAAAGATATAAATACGATCTCTTTTTTAGATCTAGTTCTCAGTAAAAAAAATCTAACTGATAAGGGTTATAATAAAATTTTTTTAAATGAAAGTTTACATACTATGATTACTTTACCTTTTTTTTTACTATTAATGACAGGTTTAGCAGCAATTCTTAGTATGAGTACTTTAAAAAAAACAGAAAACATAAAATTTTTAGTAATCGGTATAATTGTAAGTATAATAATATTTTATTTAAATGATCTTTCTATTGCATTAGGTCAAACTGATAGAATTCCTATATTGTTATCGATTTGGGCGCCTTTAATTGCACTTTCTCTATTTATCTTAATTGGATTACTTCAAATAAATGAAAAATAAGTTTTTTTTAATTCTTTGCATTTTATTTTTTAAAAATTCGCTTTTATTAGCAGATAATTTTAAAATTCAGGCAAAAAATATTACAATTGATAAAAATAGTTCTGTATCTATTTTTAGGGATGACGTGATAATTACTACTGAAGATGATGAAATAGTTCAAAGTAATTACGCTGAGTATGATAAAAAGAAGGAGCAAATTACATTAAAAAATAATATAATTATTATTGATAATCAAAAAAATAAAACTAAATCAAATTACGCAGTTTATGATGTTTTAAAAAAATCTTTTTTTAGTAAAGGTTTAACCGAAATTCAAATTAAAGAAGAATATATTGTTCAAGGAGAAAATATATTACTAGATGCTAAAAAAAGTTTAATTCAATCTGATAGTAAAACAATAATCACAGATCAAGATAATAATAAAATCTATTTAGAAAGTTTTCAATATCTTAAAAATAAAAACATTTTTAAGTCTATAGGTTTGATTCAAATAGAGGATATAAGTGGAAATAATTATGAATTTTCACAAATTTATATTGATACGAAAAAGAAAGAAATTCTTGGAACTGACACAAAAGCATTTCTTAATAACAAAAAATTTAAAATAAGTGAAAAGAATGACCCAAGAGTCTTCTCAAATACTGTAAAATTAAACAAAAATTTAAGAGTCTTTGATAAAAGTATATTTACATTATGTGGCTACAGAGAAGATGATAAGTGCCCTCCTTGGTCAATTCAAGCAAGTAAGATGCTTCATGATAATAAAAAAAAAACAATTTATTACGATAATGCTGTAGTAAAAGTTTACAATATTCCAATTTTTTATTTTCCAAAATTATCTCATCCAGATCCTAGCGTTGAAAGAAGGTCTGGATTTTTAGCCCCAGCTTTCTCAGATGGTAAAAATTTAGGAGCAGGTATAACACTCCCCTATTTCTTCAATTTAAATAAAGATAAAAATCTTACTTTTGTAAATAAATTATTTGTTAATCAACATCCATTAATAATTGGCGAATATCATCAAGCATTTAAAAATACAAATTTTTTATTAGATTTGGGGTATACGAAAGGTCTTAAAAAAAGTGATAAATTAAAAAAAGGTGGGAGCAGTGATCATTTATTTTCCAAGATTGTAACAAATTTTAAAAGTAGTAACGATGCAGAAAATACATTAAATATAACAACACAACACGTTTCGAACGACAAATATTTAGAATTATATAAATTAAAATCGGATTTAGTAAATTATAATGCAAATACTCTTGAGAATTCATTAAATTATACTCACGAATATAACAATTTATTTTTTGGATTTAACGCAAGTATTTATGAAACTTTAGATGAGGGCTATAATGATAAATATGAATATGTTTTACCAGAAATTACATTAGAAAAAAATTTATTAAGTAATAAAAATTTAGGGAATTTAAATTTAATATCAAACTATAAGGTGAATAATTACGATACTAACAAACTCACTAACTTTTTAGTCAATGATTTTGATTGGAATTTTAAAGAAACAAATTTTGATTCTGGATTCAAAAGTAAAATATTAGGAAATTTTAAAAATATTAATTACGAAGCAAAAAATGTCAAAGAATATAAAAGTGATACTACTAGTGAATTCTATGGAGCACTTGGTTATTTAACTGAAATTAATCTATTTAAAAAGAATGGTGACGTTAGCCATTTTTTAAAGCCTAAGTTTTTGTTAAGATATTCGCCAGGCAGTATGAGAAAAGAGACTAGTGGATCAAGATTAAATCCAATAAATTCTTATAATTTAAATAGATCTGATAATATTTATAATTTTGAAAATGGCTTAAGTAGTACTGTTGGATTTAATTACAAGATGAGTGAGAATGAAAAAGAGATAGATTTTTCTGTAGCTCAAATAATCAATGAGAAAGAAAATAAAAAAATGGCAAGTAAAAGTAGTTTAGATGAAAAACTTTCAGATTTGGTTGGGTCCGTAAATTATAAAATTAATAATAAAATAAGTTATAATTATGAATTTTCATTGGATCAAAATTATAATGACATTAATTATAACGAATTAGGTGCAGTTATAAATTTCGGACCTGTTAACTTTGATTTAAATTATTTAGAGGAAAGAAAACATATAGGTGAACAGAATTACGTAAAATCAAAATTAAATTACAATTATAGTGATAAGGGTGAGCTTTCTTTTGAAACAAAAAGAAATTTAGTAACAGACTCCACTGAATTCTATAATTTAAGTTACGAATATGTTAATGATTGCTTAAGAGCAGGTTTGGTTTATAGGAGAGAATTTTATGAGGACTCGGAGTTAGAACCTGAAAATTCATTAATGTTTAAAATTACTCTTACTCCATTTGGTAACATAAATTCACCCTCACTTGATCAATGAAGAATTTTTCATTCACTTTTCTAATTTGTTACTTTTTTTTTTTTCAGATAAATGTTTTTTGTAAAGTTGAAAATAAAATAATTGTCAAAGTAGAAAATCAAATTATTTCAAGTTTTGATATTAAAAATAAAATTAAAAATACATTAATATTATCTAACCTTCCAATTAATCAAGATAACGTTGATAAAATTAAGTCACAAGTCCTAGACTCTCTAATAAATATAAATTTAAAAAAAAAAGAATTGGCAAAATATTCATTTAATGACGACGAAACTCAAATTATTAATTATTTAAATTCGATTTCTTCAAATAATATTCAAAATTTAAAAAAAAAATTTTATGAGAATAATTTAGATTTTGAAATTTTTTTAGATGAAGTTAAAATTGAATTAAAGTGGCAAAAATTAATATTTTCAAAATTTAATAATAAAATTAAGATTGACGAAAAATCTATAAATCAAGAAGTGGAAAAACTACTTAAACAGGAAAGTGAAATTGTTGAATTTAAAATTTCTGAAATTGAATTTTTTTCTGTTAATAAAGCTGAGGATAAAAATAAAATATCTGAAATAAAAAATCAAATTAACACTATTGGATTTGGTAATACTGCGCTTACGTATAGTGTTTCAACAACTGCATCTAATAAAGGAAATTTAGGTTGGATTAATTCAAAGTCTTTAACTAAGGATTTTTATAATAGAATAAATAAATTGGAAGTTGGTGGTGTGAGTGAACCTATTTTAAATCAGAACAGCTACGTTATATTGAAATTGGAAGATAGGCGTTATTTAAAAAAAAATAACATTAATAAAGAGGAATTGAAAATTAGAATAATTAACAGAAAAAAAAATGATTTGTTCAATTTATATTCAAAAAGTTATTTATCGAAAATTAAAAATACAAGTTTTATAGAATTTAAATGAAAAATAATATTTTAATAGTAGCTGGTGATCCAAATAGCATCAATTCTGAAATCATTTTTAAATGTTGGAAAAAATTAAGTAAAAAATATAAAAAGAGATTGTTTCTGATTTCTAATTATGAATTAATTAAAAAACAATTTACTAAATTAAATTATTCGATAAATTTAAAAAAATTAGATAATCCTGATTATTATAATAGTAATGAATTAAAAATTATAAATGTAGATTTAGATTTTAAAAATCCATTTAAAGTAAACCATAAAAAATCTATGTTATATGTAAAAAAATGTCTAAACCTTGCACATAATTTGGTGCTTCAAAAAAAAGCTAAAGGAATAATAAATTGTCCAATTAATAAAAAATTATTCTATCCTAAAAAGATTGGTGTAACTGAATATTTAGCATCAAAATGTAAAATTAAAAAAAATTCAGAAGTTATGTTGATTGCTAACAACAATTTTGCAGTGAGCCCAATAACAACTCATATTAACCTTAAACACGTATCCAAAAGTATAAATAAAGAAAAGATTATTAAAAAAATAAAAACAATAAATTCATGGTTTATTGAATACAAGAATAAAAAACCAAAAATTGGAATTTTAGGTTTAAACCCGCACAATGCAGAAATGAGAAATAATAGTGAAGAATCTAAAATTATTCTTCCTGCTGTGAAAAAACTTAAAAGATTTAATATTAATGTGAAAGGTCCATTAGTTACAGATACTATATTTATAAAAAATTTCAAAAATTTTGATGTACTTGTAGGAATGTACCATGACCAAGTTCTTACTCCATTTAAAACAATATATGGCTTTAACGCTATAAATTTAACATTAGGACTAAATTATCCTCGTGTATCACCAGACCATGGTGTTGCGATTGACTTAATTGGAAAAAATAAAGCTAACTATCATAGCTTATTAAAATGTGTTTCTTTTATAATAAGTTTATAAAATGAAATTTGCAAAAAGATCTTTAGGTCAAAATTTTCTTAAAGATTATAATGTTATAAATAAAATTACAAATTTAGTTGATGTATACAAAAAAAATATAATTGAAATTGGACCTGGAACAGGCGCTTTAACAGATATAATCATAAAAAAAGAGCCTGCATCTTTAGTTTTAATTGAAAAAGATAATTCTTTATACAAAAAACTTAAAGATAAATATAAAAAAAATAAGATAATTAAAATTTATAATTCTGACATTTTAAAATTTAAACAAAAAAATTTAAAATTAAAAAACTATATAATATTCGGTAATCTACCATATAATATTTCATCACAAATTCTTGTTAAAATAATAAAATGGCCTATTAACTTTAATGATGTTATTTTTATGTTTCAAAAAGAATTGGGTGAAAAGATAATTGGGAAATTTAACACGCCTCACTATGGCAGGCTATCTATCTTAACTAATTATAGATTAAAAATAATAAGTAAATTTCTTGTTTCACCAAACTGCTTTTTTCCAAAACCAAAGGTTTTATCTATGGTAATACACTTCAAACCTAAAGAAAATTTCTATAAAATAAGAAAAATATCAAATTTAGAAAAAGTTACTAATATTCTTTTCTCTAATAAAAGAAAAATGATCAATAAAAATTTAAGAAAGTTATTAAGAAAGGTGACAATAGAAAAACATTTAAAATTAAAATTAAATTTAAGACCCTCTGATTTAACTGAAAATAATTACTATAAAATTACTGAATTGTTCGAGAAAAAATAGAAGTTTTATCCTTGTTATTAAAAATTATTTGTTCTATTTGTTTAAAACAAATATCCAAATTTTCATTAATGACTATATAATCATAATCACTCCAATGCTTAATATCTTCATCAAAAGACTTAAACCTTTTTTCTACTTCTGTCTTGGAGTCTTGATTTCTTTTGTATAGCCTACTTTTAAGCTCATTTTTGCTACTTGTTATTAAATAAATTTTTATAAGATTCAAATTTTTAAATTTTGATAATTGTTTTGTGCCTTGCCAATCAATATCAAATAAAATATCATTTTTAATAATAGCTTCATCTACATTTTGCTTTAAAGTTCCATAATAATTATCAAAAATTTTTGCAAATTCATAAAATTTTTTTTTATCAACTAAATCTTCAAATTTTTTACGCGAAATGAAATGATAATCTACACCGTCTACTTCATTTGGCCTTGGTAACCTTGTGGTATGTGAAACTGAAATTTTAAATGATTGATATTTTTGTTGAATTTTTTTTGTTAATGTCGTTTTTCCCGCACCAGATGGAGAAGATAGGATAACCATGATATTTTGTTTATCATGCATAAAAGTAAAATATTATATTAAAATTTTAACTAGCTTTACTCTCTATAAATTTTATTGCATCACCTACTGTTAGTATTTTTTCTGCCTCACTATCAGATATTTCTGATCCAAACTCTTCTTCAAAAGCCATAACTAATTCAACTGTGTCTAAACTATCAGCACCTAGGTCATCTATAAAACTTGCTTCTTCTGTAACTTTTTCCTCTTCTATTCCAAGGTGATCTGCAACTATTTTTTTAATTTTAACTTTAATATCTTCGGACATAGTTCCTTTTTTTTTGTTTAATAATTCTTAATAGATTATTCAATAGAATTGTCAAGCCATATACATTCCACCATTCACATGTAACGTTTCCCCATTAACATATTTTGCCATGTCTGATGATAAAAAAGCTACACAATTTGAAACATCTTCGCCTGATCCAAGATCTCCAGAAGGTATTTTGCTTATAAGTATTTTTTTAAAATCTTCTTGGATTTTATCTGTCATATCTGTTTTTATAAAACCCGGTGACACACAATTAATGTTAATGTTTTTTCTTGCATATTCAATGGCTAAGCTTTTTGAAAAAGCAATAATTCCTGCTTTAGAAGCTGCATAATTTGATTGGCCTAAATTTCCAGTATGACCTACGATTGATGTTATATTAACAATTTTACCATTTTTTTTCTTAAGCATTTTTTTTATAGCATATTTACACATTAAAAAAGTTGATGTTAAATTTATATCTAACACCTTTTTCCAATTTTCTTCAGTTAACCTGATAGATAAATTATCCATTGTAATTCCAGCATTATTTACTAAAATATCAATGCCTTCTAATTTTTTGTCTACTTTATCGATAAACTCTTCAATTTTACTATGTTCGTCTAATTTGAATTTTTCTATATGAATATTAGGGAATTTTTCTTTTAATACATTTAGTTTTTCCTCGTTTGTACCGCTAGCAAAAACAACCGATCCAAGATTATTAAATTTTTCTACAAGGCAGTTACCTATTCCTCCTGTAGCTCCAGTAATCAAAACTCTTTTATTTTTTAAATTCATTCTTAAAATCTTTAATATCAGTAATTGAGTTGATAGAAAAGCAATTTGAATTTTTTATGGTCCTTTTAACCATGCCGCTTAAAGCTTTTCCAGGTCCTATCTCAACAAAGTTTTTGATTCCATAGTTAGATATATTTACGATACTTTCTCGCCATTTTACGGTTGAAAAAATTTGATTAATTAATAAATCTTTTATTTTACTTGGGTTAATTTCAATATTAGCATTAACATTATTTATAATATCATATTTTGGGTTATCAAATTTTGTACTATTAATTTTTTCTTTCATTATTTCTGCAGCTGGTTTCATCAATGAACAATGAAAAGGTGCACTTACTTTTAAAGGTATCGATTTAATTTTTTTTTCTTTAAGACAGGTAGAAAGTTTTTCTATACTTAAATTGTCTCCGCTAACTATTACTTGACCGTTTGCATTATCATTAGCAATCTCACAAATTGCGTCTTTATTTTTAATTGAATTAATTAAGTTATTTACTTCATTGATGTTAAGACCTAAAATAGCAATCATAGAACCTTTACCTACTGGAACTGCCTCTTGCATAGCTTTTCCTCTTTCATGGAGTAGATAAATTGCATCTGTAAAAGTTAATGACTCAGAACAAACTAAAGCGCTATATTCTCCTAACGAGTGTCCTGCAAAGTATTTAAATGAACTAAGGTCATTATCAAATTCATTTTTAAAAACTTTAAAAATTGAATAGCTTACAGTTAAAATAGCTGGTTGAGTATTTTTGGTTAATTGTAGTTGTTCTGATGGTCCCTCAAGAATCATCTTTGAAATTGGAAATTTTAATTTTTCATCGGCCTGATGAAAGATTTTTTTAACCAGATCAAATTTTTTATAAAATTCTAGACCCATTCCTACTACTTGTGATCCTTGACCTGGAAATAATAAAGCGTTCATTTTGTTAAGTTTATTTATAATTATTTGTATTGATATAACTATAAATTATAGTATAAACCAATTTTTAATTAATTAACAAAAGTTAAATTAAATAAATATTTATTATACTATGGCATTTTATGAAAATACTTTAGTTGCTAAACAAGATTTAGCTGAATCAGAATTAAAAGGTATAAAAGAAAAATATACTGATTTAATAGAAAATTATTCAGGTAAAATTGTTAAAATTGAAAACTGGGGTTTACAAAATTTTGCAAAAAAAATCAAAAATTATAAAAAGGGTTTTTATATTCATTATAAATTTGAAGGTAATAACAAAACATTAGATGAGTTTAAAAAAAAGGTCAAAATTGACAGTTCAATATTGAGACATTTAATTGTCAAATATAAAAAGCTCGATACCAAAAATGAGTATTTTAAAAAATAATTTAAATGAAGAGAAAAAATAAAAAATTTCAAAAAAGGTCAAATTCATTAAGCACGCTGAGTTTATTTCAAAAAAATAATGGAAATTTTTCAAAAAAATGTCCTTTATCTTTGAAAAATGCCCCAATTGTTGATTACAAGAACATTAGTTTGTTGAGAAAATACGTATCTGATAATGGAAAGATTAGTTCATCCAAAATAACGTCTGTTTCATTTGGAAAACAAAAAAAACTCACAAAAGAAATCAAAAAAGCAAAAATTCTAGGTTTGATTTAATTTAATGATATGCAAATAATTCTACTTGAAAATATTTTAAACTTAGGAAACATAGGTGATACAGTAACAGTAAAAAATGGTTATGGAAGAAATTTTCTTTTAAAAAAGGGTAAAGCTTTAAGATTCAATAAAGATAATCAAGAATTAGTTAATAAAAAAAAAGAAGAATTAAATAAAAAAAATACTGAAATTAAAAACAAGTTTAAAGATATAGCAAAACTAATTAATAATAAGATATTTTCTTTTAATAAAGAAAGCAAAGAAAATGGGGAGTTATACGGCTCAATAAAACCTAAAGAAATCACAAGCCTAATCAAAAAAAATGTAGGTGTTGATGTTAGTCCTTCACAATTAATTTTAAAAGATAACCTAAATAAGGTTGGTCTATTTAAAATTGACGTCAATTTTCACTCAGAAGTTAAAGCATACATTTCTGTTAAGATAGACAAGATACAATCAAAATAACTTCTCCACAGATATAAAAAAAAAGTGTGTAACTTTTTTCTTTATAGATCTAGTCATTCTCTTATTATTATTTTGTGAAAGAAATTCAAACCATTAAAAATAATTTAGAAAATAAGCAGCCATCAAATTTAGAGGCAGAGCAAGCGCTTTTGGGGTCAATATTGGTAAATAATGATATAATTGACGAGGTTTCTTCTTTAGTAACCTCAAGTATATTTTATGATCCTGCTCATGTAAAAATATACGAGGTAATAGAAAGCTTAAATAATAAAGGAATGATTGCTAACCCGATAACTCTAAAAAATTTTTTTGAAAAAGATAATATGCTTAATGAAGTTGGTGGTACTGAATATTTAGTAAAGCTTACTAGGTTTTCGGGATCAGCAAAACAAGCAGTTGATTACGGTAAAATTGTTCACGAAATGTATTTAAGAAGAGAATTAGTACAAATTTCAGACAAATTGTCAGCTGAAACTTTAGACGCAAACGCTCAAGAAAAAAATGCTGAAACTATAATTGAAAATACTGAAAAATCTCTTTTTGATTTAGCTGAAAGAGGAAGTTTTTCCCAATCATTTTTAAAATTTAATCAGGCTTTAGATCAAACTATTGAAATGGCAACAATGGCAATGCAAAACGATCAAGGTATAGTTGGTGTGCCAACAGGTCTAACCGATTTAGATGAGAAACTTGGGGGATTACATAAATCTGATCTAGTTATTTTAGCAGGTAGGCCCTCTATGGGTAAAACTGCTTTAGCAACAAACATTGCTTATAATGCAGCACAAAATATTCTTAAAAGACAAGAAAAATCATCCGTAGGCTTTTTTTCTCTGGAAATGTCTTCAGAACAACTATCAACGAGAATTTTATCTGAGCAAGCAAGAATAAAATCAGATGATATAAGAAGAGGAAAAGTAACTGAAGAAGAAATAAATAGGTATATTGAAACTTCTAGAAATATTTACAACTTACCATTATATATTGATGAAACGCCTGCCATTACTATTGCGACGTTAAGTAATAGAGCTAGGAGAATAAAAAGACTGTTTGGATTAAGTTTAATAGTAGTAGATTATATCCAATTAATGAGATCCAGTTCAAATAAAAACGACGGTAGGGTTCAAGAAATTTCAGAGATTACACAAGGATTAAAAGCTTTAGCAAAAGAGTTGTCTGTTCCAGTGTTGGCATTATCACAGCTATCAAGGGCTGTTGAACAAAGAGATGACAAACAGCCACAATTGTCAGATTTAAGAGAGTCTGGCTCTATAGAGCAAGATGCTGATGTCGTTATGTTTGTTTACAGAGAAGCTTATTATTTAGAGAGAAAACAGCCAAAATTAGGATCGATCGAGCATGCAGAATGGCAATCAAAAATGAATGATGTAAATGGTTTAGCAGATATTATTTTAGGTAAACAACGACATGGACCAACAGGAACTATAAAAGTAGAGTTTGAGGGTATTTACACGAAATTTAAAGATTTAAGCAAAAATTAATCGCAGTTTTTTCTTTAGTTATAAAAAAATTAAGATATATCTGAAATAATTGCATGTTTGCTAGTATTTATAAAAAAGTAATAATAGATTTTCCAAAAGTAACGCTTCTTTTTATATTAATATTAATTTTATTTTCATTTTATCAATCAAAAAATTTTAACTTAGATGCATCATCTGATGCCCTTTTGCTTGAAGGAGATCCAGATCTAAAATATTTAAGAGAAGTAAACCAAACATATGGGTCCAAAGATTTTTTAGTTTTAACATACACACCAGTTTTAAGTTTTACTGAAAAAGAGACTATTCTAAATCTACAATTACTTAAATCAAAAATTGAAAAACTAACTTGGGTAGATAGTGTAATTACAGTTATTGATGTGCCTCTTCTAAAAAGCACTGATGAAGGATTAATGGACAGATTAAAAAATTACAAGACCTTAGCTTATCCTGAAATTGATAAAAAAAGAGGATTTGAAGAAATAATAAATAGTCCAATATATAAAAATTACGTTATTAGCGAAGATGGTAAAACATCAGGTATTGTAGTCTATCTCAAAAAAGATAATAGACTTGCGGAGTATATAAAAGTTAAAGACAAATATTTTAATCAAGCAAATGAGACAGGATTAACAAAAGATGAAAAAATTAATTATAAAAAATTTATAAAAGAATACGAAGAGTACAAAAATTTGTACAATATAAGAAACCATCAAAATATTACTGAAATTAGAGATGTAATTAAAAAATATGGAGAAAATGCTAAAATCCATTTAGGTGGAATACCTATGATCGCTGATGATATGATGAGTTATATTAAAAAAGATATAATTGTTTTTGGAATAGGAGTTTTTATTTTCATTGTTTTAACTCTTTGGTTTATTTTTAGAAATATAAAATGGGTAGTGATGCCATTATTAGGTTGTGCAACTTCAGTAATATTGATGATTGGATTGTTAGGGTTAATTGGGTGGAAAGTGACAGTAATTTCATCAAATTTTATTGCATTAATGCTTATACTAAATATGGCAATGAACATTCATGTAACCGTTAGATATTTACAATTAAAAAAGGAATTTCCTGAGCTGACAAAGAGTGAAGCGGTATTTGAAGCAAGTAGAAAGATGATGCTTCCAATTCTCTATACAGTTTTGACTACAATATGTGCATTTTTATCTTTGGTTTTTAGTGGAATAAAGCCAATTACAGACTTTGGATGGATGATGACACTAGGATTAATAATTTCATTGTTTGTTACATTTCTACTATTACCTTCTTTGATTAATCTTCTTTCTTCTAATAATGAAATAGATGTTAAAGATACAGAAAAATCATTTATCACATCTTTTTTAAGCTCTTTCACTAAAAAAAACAAAATTTTAATTTTTGGCTCTACCTTAATAATAATAATATTTAGTATAGTTGGAATATTTAAGCTTGAAGTAGAAAATAGTTTTATAAACTATTTCGATAAGGAAACAGAAATTTATAAAGGAATGAAAAAAATTGATGATGATCTAGGTGGAACAACTCCATTAAATATTATTCTTAAATTTCCTACTACAGTTGATGAAATTCAGGAAGAAAAAGACGAATTTGATGAATGGGAGGAGGAAAACGAGTCTGGAGAGGATAAAGCAAAATACTGGTTTACTCGAGATAAAATGGATAAGATTATTAAAGTTCATGATTATTTAGACTCTCTGCCTGAAATTGGAAAAGTTCTTTCGTTTGGATCTATTTTAAGAGTTGCAGAGGATCTAAATGATAAAAAATTACAAAGTTTAGAAATAGCTGTTTTATACAGCAAAATACCTGAAGCAATCAAAAATGAGATAATATCACCCTACATTTCAGTGGAGAAAGATGAAGCTAGGATAAATTTAAGAATTAAAGATTCATTAAAAGATTTAAGAAGAAATGATTTGATAAATAAAATTAACACTGAATTAAATACTAAGCTAGGTTTTGAAAAAAATGAGTATAGATTGGCGGGGGTGCTTATCTTGTTTAATAATTTATTGCAAAGTTTATTTAAATCACAAATTCTAACATTAGGAATAGTAATATTGGGTATTTTTTTAATGTTTTTTATTTTATTTAGAAATACTGTGCTTTCTTTAATAGGTATAGTTCCGAATTTTATTGCAGCTTTTTTTATTCTTGGAATTATTGGTTTATTGGGAATTCCACTAGATATGATGACTATAACTATAGCGGCTATTACAATTGGTATAGCGGTAGATAATAGTATTCATTATATTTATAGATTTAAAGAGGAATTTAAACAAATTAATAATTATAATAAAACTTTAGATAGATGTCATAGCACTGTAGGAATAGCAATTTTAAACACGTCTATTACTATCGTGTTTGGTTTTTCTATTTTAATATTATCTAATTTTATTCCTACTATTTATTTTGGTATATTTACAGGTATAGCAATGTTACTAGCAATGATATCAGTTTTAACTTTGTTGCCAAAATTAATTCTTACTTTTAAACCGTTTGGTAAAGAAACAGACCATCTTAAATGAACAGTAGTTTTTTTGAAAATTTAGTTCAAAATATAAATTTTTTTGACACTTTTTTTTTGATTATTTTAATTTATTGTGTAATCCAATGTTTTTTAAAAGGTTTCTCTTTAAGCTTAATCTCTTTTATGAAATGGGTTTTTTCTACCGTAATTACAATTATTTTAGTTCCAAAATTCCGACCTCTAGTAAGTGAATATATTCAATCGGATTTTATTAATAGCATTGGTCTAGGTGTGAGTATTTTTGTTTTAACATTATTTATTACCATACTTATTGGGAGGACTTTAAATAAAGCGGTAACGTGGACAGGACTAGGATCGATAGATAAAGGTTTTGGCTTTTTGTTTGGTTTTTTTAAAGGATATATTGTGTCAGTTTGTTTATTTTCTATTTTAAATTGGTTTTATCCATATCAAAATTGGGGTATATCAGCTGAAGAGGCAATTTCGTTTAATTTGATAAATAAGGGTAGAGAGATATTAATAGACGAGTTTCCAACTAGTGATGACTTTATTGATACAAAAGAAAAAATTGAAAAGATTTGATTCTGACAAATTAAGAGAGGAATGCGGTATTTTCGGTATTTCGGACCATTCAGATGCATCTGCAATGGTTGCCTTGGGGCTGCATGCTTTACAACACAGAGGTCAAGAAGGTTGCGGGATAGTATCATATGACGGAAAAAACTACCATTCAGAAAAAAGACAAGGTTTAGTTGGAGATCATTTTACCGATAAGAAAATATTAGAAAAACTTCCCGGTAATTTTGCAATTGGTCATAACCGTTATTCTACAACAGGTGAGACATCCTTAAGAAATATTCAACCTTTTTTTGCTGATTTACATATTGGAGGATTAAGCGTTGCGCATAATGGAAATTTAACTAACGCTTTATTGCTAAGAGATACTCTGGTGAAGGAAGGAGCAATTTTCAGAACAACAAGCGATACTGAGACTATTGTTCAACTTATAGCAAAATCAAAAAGAGATAAATTTATAGATAAATTAATAGATACTTTGTTTCAAATTCAAGGAGGCTATTCTTTAGTATTGATGACAAATAAAAAGTTGGTTGGTGTCAGAGATCCTTTTGGTATTAGACCATTAGTGATTGGTAAATTAAAAAATTCATATATTTTAGCTTCAGAAACTTGTGCCCTTGATATAATAGGAGCATCTTTTATAAGAGAAGTAGAAAATGGTGAAATAATAGTTATAGAAAACCAAAAATTAAAATCTATTAAACCGTTTCCTAAGCAAAAAGCAAGACCATGCGTATTTGAATATATTTATTTCGCCAGACCCGATAGTGTTATTAATAATCAATGTGCATATGAATACAGAAAAAAGTTAGGAGTTGAACTTGCAAAGGAAACAGATATAAAAGCTGACTTTGTCATACCTGTTCCCGACTCGGGTGTTCCTGCAGCGTTAGGATATGCTGAGCAATCTAATAAAAAGTTTGAATTAGGTTTAATTAGAAACCATTATGTGGGTAGAACTTTTATTGAACCAAGTCAAAATATAAGAAGTTTAGGTGTTAAATTAAAACTTAGTTCAACTAAAACAATTGTTAAAAATAAATCAATTATTTTAATAGATGACTCTCTAGTAAGGGGTACAACTTGTAATAAAATTGTTAAAATGCTTTACGAAAGTGGCGCTAAAGAGGTTCACGTTAGAATAGCATGTCCTGAAATTAAATACCCAGATTTTTATGGCGTAGATATGCCTACAAAAGAGGAACTTTTAGCTTATAGAAAAACCAACGAGCAAATGTGTGATCACATAAAAGCTAAGAGCTTAGAATTTTTAAGCTTAGCTGGTTTATATAAAGCTTTGATTGGAGAAAATAGAAGTTCTAGTTATCCGCAATTTAGTGATCACTATTTTACGGGCGATTATCCTATTAAACCCTCTGACAGTCTTAATGGTTTTAAAATTAAACAACTCTCATTATTAAGTGGAAAATCAAATAACTAACTTAAAATGATAAGCCTGTCATTTAAAGATAAGTACATCATTGTTGAATTAATAAATATAGGGTGAGTTTTCATCTTAAATTTTAATTTTTCAATTTTTTTAAGGTTACCTCTTATATCAAACTTTAATATATGGGAATTATTTGAAAATATAAAAATATTACTATTAACTATAAAAATATTTTTAAATTGAGCTTTTTTTTTTTTAGTATTTAAAAGTTCAGAAATTTTATTATTAATATCATAAGAATAAATTACTTCACCTTTTATTAAATCCATTGAAATTAATAAGTTTTTTTTGGAAATTAAGAATAAATAATTATCCAAAATAATAGGTTTTATTTTCGATGAAAAATTAAATTTATAAATAACTGAACCTACATTAGCATCAATTACATAAGTAAAATAACTCGATGAAACATAAATTTTACCGTTGTGACTTACTACCTTGCTACCGTCAAAAAGATTACTAGGATTTAAATCAAATGATTGATTTAGATTAATAAACCAATTTATACGAAGACTGTCGAGATTGATTGAATACAAGGAGCCATAAGTATTTAAAAAAATTACAGAATTATCATTGAGGGACAAATTGTTAATAAATTGATTTTGAATGCTGGTTTCCTCTGTTGGGATTAATTTTATATTTTCACCATTTTCTTTATTAATAAAAACCAAATTATTATTTTGATCTGCTAAAATTAGTTTATTATTGGATAGTTTGAGATTTGATCTGAATGGTACTTTGTAATTCTTAGCCCACAGTATTTTATCTGTTTTATAATTGTAAGAATATAAATATCCTAAATTATCTGAAATAAACAATATATTATTATCTACAATTATGTTTAAGGATTTTTTTATTCTTTTATATCTTTTCTTATAAAAATTAAATTCGTTTATGATTTTTTTATTTTTTGTAGAAAATATTTTAATATTTCCTTTCTGATCTGAGGTAATAATATTATCATTTTCAAAAAGAATATAATCTATAGATTTATGTTTAGTAATTTTTTTACTTTTTAAAAGAATTTCATTTTTTTCTAAGTATCTAAAGTTTTGATAATTATTTGTTTTACTAAAGAAAATATCTTTCCAATTATAATTATCTATCGGTTGAGATAATTTAAACTCAAAGTTTTCATTTAAATCGATAATTTTATCAAAAGTAGAGTTTTTCGATATAAGAGTTTCAAAGTCTTTGAATAATTGATCCTTAGCTTGAGGCTCATCTTCATTAATCCATATACCTGTTTTGTTATCAAAAGAACAACTGCAAAAGAAAAATAAAATTATTAGTGAATAAAATAATTTCATTAATCTATTTTTTTAATATTTCTTCTATTATAGGCTTTAAGGATGTATCTTTATTTTTAAGACTTTTTAATAAATTTTCACCCATTTCGATATTTGAATTATTAATTAAATATAAAGATTTTTTTAGATTTAACAAATCAATATTTTCAGATGTCAGATTAGATTTTTCTAGTAAATTAAAATATTCGAGAATTTTATTTTCATCGGAAATTAAATTTTTTTCTATAATTATATTTAGTGCTAATATTGAATAAAAATTATCTTCATTTAATATAATTTCTTCGTATAACTTTTTTGCATTTTCTTTTTTGTCAGAAACCAAATAAAGACCTGCTTGAATATATTTTTCCGAAACAAATTTTTTCTTTCTTTCGTCATTATATTTTATAAAAATTACTGAGATTAGAAAAATTAATAAAACTAAAATCGAAAAAAAAATCTTACCTTTATTTTTATAATAAAAATCTTTCAATTTTTCTTTAAATTCTAATTTGCTTTCAGGGTTATGTTCCATTTAAAAAATTTTTTATTGTTGGAAATTTTTTTAGTTTAACATCTCTAGTATATTTTTTTACAGCTTTTTCAATTATTCTATTTAAGTTTATATATTTTTTGACAAATTTTGGATAAAACCCACTAATACCAAGCATGTCATCAGTAACCAATATTTGTCCGTCACAAAATTTTGAAGATCCAATACCTATTGTTGGTATATCTAACTTGCTAGTAATTAATTTAGCAGCTTTGGGCGATAAGCACTCAAGCACAATAGAAAAAGCACCTGCTTCTTGTATTAGCTTTGCTTCTTTATAAAGACGCCTTATTTCAGATTTTGTCTGTCCCTCAACTCTAAATGTTTTCTTAAACTGAGGTGTAAATCCTATGTGACCCATTACAGGTATCTTATTTTTAACAAGAGATTTAATAATTTTAAAATTTTTATTGTTACTCTCAATTTTTATTGCATCGCATCCAGTTTTTTTTATCACTAGTTTTACGTTACTCATTGCAGTTTTTACATTGTTGTAAGTTCCTTTGGGCATATCGACTACAAGCAAAGATTTTTTAGTACCTAATCTTACGCTAGCCGAGTGTTGAATAATATTTTCTAAACTAATATTATGTGTATTTTTGTGACCATATAAAACATTAGCCATTGAATCACCAACCAAAATAATATCTACATAGTTGTCTAAGATTTTAGCAATATTTTTTGAATATGCCGTAAGACAAACAACTTTTGTTATATTTTTTTTAATTAAAATTTTCTTAATTTTTTTATTCATTATTCAAGTTCAATAGTGCTAGGAGGTTTTGAGGTAATATCATATACGACTCTATTAATCCCTTTAACATTATTTATGATTTTATTGGATATATTGTCTACAAAGCTCTTAGGTAAACTAAAATAGTCTGCTGTCATGCCATCCTCTGAAGTAACAGCTCTTAACAA
>MDTG01150480.1_pt1 | contig 27745 bp, 24 predicted proteins | sample 811421 | NCBI WGS metagenome assembly MDTG01 (sample SAMN05326645, study PRJNA326480) | marine metagenome | isolation source: seawater | place: Pacific Ocean: South East | collected 2011
CGTGTACTCCCGCATCTGTTCGGGAAGAAATCCAGATATGACTATCTGAATCTAGCCAGTCAAGCTTCTTCAGTGCTTTCTCAATATCGCCTTGAACAGTACGCACATCGGGTTGAAGTTGTGAGCCGTGAAATTTGTCTCCGAGATATCCAAAACACAAGACTAGTCTTTGTGCTTCTATTATCGAGACCTCAGCATCTTCAGCCTCATCCATATTTCGCCCTCACTCATCGAGTGCGAGGTACTCTACTGCTTCTTCTGTAGATGCGAAGCCCATTCCCAAGAAGGCGAACTCCACGGCAACAGGAATAAACTGTTTTGCAAAGGCTTCACTTCTATCAAAATTAGTTTTGAAGTCAATATTATCAATCAACATCTTTGCTGCTTGAAACAGATCTGCTGTGACGTCGAAGTCATCAGATGAATCTCCTAACTCCTTGAGTTTCTTTAATTCTCTAATTGCTTTTGGGATTCTATCGAATTCAATCAATGCATTGGCTAATGCAGCTTGGTATTCCGTACTCTCAGGCTCCATTTTAGCCGCTCTCTGAAAATATGCAGCAACTTGTCCTTCGTTTATTCTTTCTTTGCCCTTTTCATCGAAATTCCCATTAGCCTGAATCTCAAAAAGTGCTGCTTCTGCCCATCCATGATATCCGACTGGACTATCGCCGTGTGCATCGATTATTGCCTCAAAATTATCCATTGCACCCATGTAATCTCCGCTCATTATACTTTGAGCCGCTTTGACTGTCAGTTCTTCATCCACCATGATACCACTAGGGGGTCGTCTGCACCGGTAGTTCATCAACGGTGCGGATGAATTCATTTGCTTAATTAAGTAGATTTAAGCAGATTCAGAGTTATTTTCTACACTAGTTGTTGCATTTAATTGGCCATCCTCAGGCGCACCAGGCCGCGTTCGCAACTCGTTTACTAATGCATAGACGTCCATAGGATTTCGAATTCCGTAGAAACAATCCTCAGGATCTAAGTCAACAGATACTCGAGTTCTCTGAAGACGGATTACAACAAACATCAGCCTTATCATTCGAATAATGAAGTTACTACTCTGACTAGTGGCGGCATCTGTGACTTCAGTGGCAGCACCCGCTCCGATGGAAACAGAATCTTCTCGTAACCCCATTCCTGAGGCTGTGATTACATGAAGGCTTCCATAACCTAGAATCCGCCCAATTAAACTTCTCTCAACCTTAAGATTCTCAATTTTTGTTAAACTAATAGCATGACTATTTGCGTCGATGAATTTCAAAAACTCTTTTTTGAGATATACTTGTTTATCAGTGATAACATAAGTAAAAGCTCGCTGATACATCACAGTCAAAATGAACATTACCGATGAATATGCCACACCAAAATATAGGTAAAAAGAATCATTCCAGTCTGGAAGAAAACCACTCGGGGCTTCTCCGACAAGCCCGATCAGTATACCTGCTGGGCCATCTGTCAATATCCATTCAAGGAAAAAAAATCCAGGTGTCAACGATATCAATAGTAACGAAATTGTATACCATCGTCCAGAGGTACTGAAATTAACAAAATTATTGCACCAAGTGATAAACAACATTAGTATGAAAAATCCAGTTACACCAAACAGATCGGATAGCCCATGGAGAATTGACAAGAAAGAATTCAAACTCCCCTCTCCTGTCGGGCCGTTCATCGTGGCTCCCCACCAAAATAACATATGGATAATGAAAACTAAAAACACCAATACGTAACGAGGGAACATGGAGAGAAAACTTGGGCCAGACCGATAAAACGGTACCTCATATGACGACATTTCGGGAACTGCTTTACGCACATTCTCAACATCTAACCCCTGCTTGAACGCTTCCATTTTCTCTCCCATGACAAACCCTCTGATACGATGTATTACTGGTTCGTATTTAATGACATTCCGATTACGTAGGAATTAATGTAAAATTCCCCAAGAATGTTCGGCATTTCCTCTAATCCATTTATAATCATCAGATTTTCGAACTTCAACCTCGTCAATAATTACTATTTTCTCAACCGTCAGAGGGTATTCATTGTAAGTGAAATGTGATTCTAAACCCATTCTTGTTGGTTGATCAAAAGTCCAATGAGCCCGACTAGTGGCATGTAAAATTGCACTAATTTGAGTGCGCCCGTTCCAAACACGAACCTTGAATGAAGGAAGAGGGTTGCCATCAGAATCCGTTAATGACTGATTAGTCGGTTGTATTAAGTCAACCTCACATCGTTCAAACCGTTCGGTTCTTCCTCTCCTTGCATCATGAAACAAACCAGCAGTACGCAGAGGGAATCTATGCCTATCCCTTCGTTTCCATGGAATAGAGTCATTTGCAGTAACAGAAAGAGAAAGATGAGGCATAAACCAATCAAAATAAGAGCCATCATCAAAATGTAAAAATCCCCAAAACCATGGGACAGAAGGTGCCTGCACGACTACTTTTTGGAAATATGCTGTACCTTCAACCTCAGATCCATCGATGGTACCTGAGGCTTTTGTCCCATGAAGGCGCAGAATATCGTACCCCATTGAACCAGTGAATAAGTTGTGTGATCTTGTCGCTGCTGATAGTGGGGGGTTCCACGGAGTCATCTCAAGATTAAATGTAGATGGAGCACCCTGGTCAATCATTTCTTTATCAGAAATTAACCTCAACCAGAATGCGCTATTATCTGGCCGGAGCCCCATTGACAAATCATCTTCGATTAAAGGAACAATCGCCCCACCAGTGTCATCTGACGGCCATAGTTTATGCCTATGGTCCAAAGCAAGCATTCTACATTTTCTTATAACCAATGGCTCAAACATTCTTTCTCCATCATACCACCATGCGCAGACCATTCCACCCAATGTATGACCTCCTTCATCGTCCGTATGGAATCGTTGGCCTTCCCAAGGAACGTCATTAACGTCGATTGAGACAGTGTCCTTGGTCGACCAGAGAACCATCAACTGTTTTGACCGCTCAGGATGTTCCTCACATGGGAGAACAACCAGCCACCACCACCATTGCCAGGTTAAACGATGGAGAGGGGGTAGAAAATCGAGGCGCCAGAGGGTATCAATATCTCCCTCGAAGCGATCCATGTACAGCGAGGTGCAAGTCGGCTGATGAATCTAGTACTCAATCAATCTCCCTTCTACCCAAGAAAGACTGCCCAATCAAAACCCAAATTATGATGTAGAAAATTAAGAAAAAGGAGGAAACTAGCAAAGATGCAACTGGAGAATCGGGAACTATGACTGGCTCGTTCCAGAATATTGAGAAGACAACAGAAGAGTTGAATAATCCAGACCCGATTATATCATAATATCCGGAATCTGGCCACGCGATCAGGGCGGCTGAATTTACCATTTCAAGCCCCCAATGAGAAACTGAAAGCCATGCTATCTTACTTTGGCCAGAGGTGAGCAACGAAAAGAAGGCCATGATAAATTCCCAGACTCCCATTACCATGGCAATGTAAATACCGAATCTCTTCGATATAACACCCAATGCGGAAAATGTAGTTGAATATGCCAGTAGAACTAGAGCCGCAGTGATACCAATAATTAGCCAGACAGTTAAATCTTGAAAACGGAATAAAGATTCTCCAGGCCCTATGAAACTGGTCACTAATCCCACTACTAATGCCAACGATATCATATATGGTGCAGCGATTGACATAAAACCTAGAATCCGATATAGGAAAAACTCAGCACGATGTATTGGTTTTCCAACCAAATAATACATTGTACCGGAGGCCATCTCATCTCGAATCAATCCAGTGGCTAAAAACAAGGGAATGAAAATTCCTAATAAGAACAAAAATGCTACCTTACCTACTGCCAGAACAAAACCTCGGTGTAATGATTCTAAAACAAATTCATCCTCCGAGGGATCTTCATCCACGAGATTATCTGCTTCAATGGAAACAAGATTGCCGTTCTGATCGAATACTAATTCCACATCACATTCTATCCCATTTCTGTTAGAATCGGATGATTGCCATTGGTTTCCAAACCAAAAATCGGGATCTTGTGCATATAATTCAGGGGAGTTCCAATCCATCAAACAATCTCCATCATCATCGAATCCTTGGCTTGTATTTCCAGAAGAGATATCAATATCAAAGCCATCCTCATCAATGTACATCGAAGCTGGATCTTTAGGGATAGGGGTTTCGGATGCTCCTAAAAATTGCCCCCATTCGAGGTATTGATACCATTTTTCTGCTTCGACACCGACGGTACCATTGACATGAATTAACCCATTGAAACGAATGTCACCGTTGGAGGTTAAACAAGAACGACCTATTTGCAAATCATATTCCTCCTCATAATCAGTGCAATTACTGAGATTCCCTACTTCTACCCATCCTCCATTCTGATTATTTGGAGGATCTCCAATCCAATTATACGAAGTAATAATCGCATTTCCTCTATAGGTATGATTCCCAGTGTGATATTCTTCATTCCATTTTAGCCACTCATCACCAACGAAAATACCGGAGCCTGGAAACTCCGCACTGTTCCAGTCAGAAGTCCCCCATTTTCTTTCTTGTCCAAGTGGATAACCATCTTCATCCCAATCTTCAGAATCGCCGTCGTCATCTACAGGTTCAATCCCTTCAACCATTGCCTCGGCGTATGTAGCCAACAATAGCAACATAAGAGTGAATCCAACGATTCCAATAACCCATGTTGAAGCTCTAACTCGTAATTGACGTGCTGTAAATTCGATAATCGCACCAGCCTTTCGATCCAAACCAGACCATACACTATCGAGGACGATTCTGTCTGGTAATCTTCGAACTTCTAAATCAGATCGCGGACTGAATTCCTGATTACGAGTTTTTTCCGTCAAGCTCTTCCCTCCATGAGATAGGCCAAAAGACTCTCAAGATTATCATCGGGATTTTGAATCGAAGATACCCTCAGGCCAGAAGAGGTAATCAAAGTAGGGAGAATTGAATGAACTGCATTAAGATCATTGGTTTGAATCTCAAGTTGGTCAGGAAGAGGGAAACGGACTCCATGGACCTCATTAACCACTAAAGTCCGTGCTGCTAATTCACGAGGAGTATCTGTTGTCAATAGGATTCTATGAGGGTGTTTATCTAACATCCCACGAATAGCATGTAAATTACCGAGGGCCAGCAAACGACCATTATGAAGAATTACAATTTGCTCTGTAATCCTTTCAATCTCTGAGAGAATATGACTTGATACAATTACGGTTTTACCCATACCACCAATCTCCCGAATTACATTCATAATCGTCGTTCGTGCAACCGGGTCACATCCCTGAAGAGGTTCATCAAGGATTATCAAATCTGGATCGTTGACCAAAGCGTGCGCAATCTTGACCCTTTGCCGCATTCCTTTGCTGTATTTTCCAATCTGCTTATGAGCGACATCTGTCAAATTGACGAATTCCAACACATGGTCTGCACGTGCCGATGCCTGATCTCTGGTGAACCCATACAATCGAGCTAATGTAGATACAAAATCATGCCCTGTCATCCAATCATATAATTTCTCACCCTCAGAGACATATCCAACTCTAGAATATGGGGCAGGATTACGCCAAGGATCAATTCCAAACAATCTGACTGTTCCCTGACTAGGCTTCAAACGTCCCACAAGTATCTTGAAAAGTGTACTCTTCCCGGCTCCGTTAGGTCCAAGAATGCCTGTTACTCCACCACCTATAGCTAAACTGACATCATTCAAACCTATGACTTGACCATACCATTTCGAAACATGATCTAACATCACCGCGGGAACAGAAGAATCAACAGACATATCTTTCATACCTGGTTCACCAACTTGTTCAGGATCGGGAATCATTCTCTAGTCACCTCCAAACTATTTACTCTGACAGAAATGATGTATATTGAAATCATATTCATTGCAAGCAAGGAAACTGCAGAAAAAGCCATAGGATGGTCATAAGCGGAGTTAATTCCCATCAAAATCTGTCCAATGTGTGCAAGATTATCGTATGGACTCAAGATGTAAACGATGCTTCGGTCAAATAAACTATCAATCAAGAAAGCGACTAGTTTGGTACCCAAAATTATCGAAAGAAAACCAACCGCAGGGAAGAATTTACCCTTAGAAACTGCAGATAACGCCATTCCAATCGAAGTGTATGTAATTATCAAAAGAATACTGATCCCCAATCCGGAGACAAACAGAGGGAATGAATCGAACAGGTATGCCCATCCATGTCCTTCTACAACTATTGCTAATGAGTAATACGAAACATAGGTCAAGAGAATTACTCCTCCAAGAATACTTGCGACTGAAAAATATTTCATCACCGCATAATCAAGTCGATTTATTGGACGTGAAAAATAAATCGCGGAAGTCCCATGTGCCCTATCTTCTGAGATCATACCTCCTATGACCAAGGCAGTCAAAAGTGGCCACCACAAGGCATTTCTAGGGAAAAAACCTAGAATCTTAGCATAAATATTATTTCGATTTAATCCAAAAGGTCGCATAATCTCAGGCTCACCAATCAGTGATCCAAGGATTAAGAAACCGAGAGTACTCATTGATGAAATTAGAATGAAAAGAACAGCCAAACGAACAAATGGATGATAATAACGATGCCCTTTCGAGGTAATCATCCCGTAAACATGATGGCGATAGATAGCATAATTCCTAGCCCACCTAGGACCAAGTTCTCCTCTCCAGGGGCGGTAGACTCGGTTGAAAATTGTCCCTACCTCTGATTGACCCTGAGAGACGGCGGCAAATGCATTTTCATCTCCATCTCCTGAACCAAACGCAGCTTCCATTCTAGTAACTCCAAGAGAACTCTCGCCTTCTTTATCAGAAGATGTAATCTCAGAAGGAATAACTGAAGGCATTTCGGTCATAATGAGTTACCCCCAATCGAGCCATCTCCCAATAATCCAGATTCAGGAGTAGAATCCAATAAATCAGAGGCACTACGAGTACCATAACCTAATTTATCCATAATCAATAGGAATAAATCTTCTAGACTGGGTTCGTATTCTTCCATCTGCCTAATCTGAACGGATGCAGCAGCAGCACAACTTAGTATGAGGTCTACGGTTGACTCATCTTCTCTTAAGACCCTCATTATTCTTCCCAATCTACGTACCTTAAGTCCAGAATCTTTCAACTGTTGTTCCATCTTACTGGCACCTCCCCATACAGAAATTTCGATCTCTCTATCTATCTGACGGGCTAAGTCTTCTATGCGACGATGCACTACAACTCTGCCTTTGTGAATCATGATTACTCGATCGCAAACTATCTGGACATCGTCCATTAAATGACTACTCATTAATATTGAACGCCCGCCATCCTGAACAATATTAAACAAAGTATCGAGCATAAATCCCCTATGTTCTTGATCTAAGCCGTTGGATGGTTCGTCAACAATTAGTAACTCCGGATCATGAATAATTGCACAAGCAAGTTTGGTAGATTGTTGCATGCCGGTAGAAAATGTCCCGATCTTTCGATACCTTTGGTCCCGTAATCCCACATATTCCATCACCTCATGGGTTCTTTGATTCGCTACAGATGAAGACATTCCAAGTAATTCCCCAGAATACCGAACTTGATCAACAGCATTCAAATCTGGATTTAATGTATCATATTCTGCCATATATCCAATTTTACTGCGGATCGCATCTCCTTCGGTTCTTATGTCATGACCGAGGACTCTTCCTTCCCCCGATGTAATCTGTATTAATCCCAATAGGGTCTTGATTAAAGTTGATTTTCCAGCACCATTTGGACCTAGTAATCCAATAGAACCTTGAGATAATTGAATATCAACATTATCCAAAGCAACATGGGGGCCGTAATTCTTAGTTAGACTCTTTGCCTCTATCAGCCAATCGCTGTTAAGAGAGACCAACCTGCTCCACCTGATTGTCAACTGTTCAATGAGACACTTCAATCAACCGACTTAATGATTCATTCAGAGGGCTGAATCTTTATTCCGCCTCGTGTTCGAATCGCTATACCTTTTCTGAAGGATTTAATCTCGTTAGAAGTACATTTTGAGACACCATGGGCGATCAAATTACCTGCCTCATCGATTATCAAGCATGCTAACCCCGGAATGATATCTTCATCTACCTCTTCAACAAATCCATGGATAACATTCCTACCATCCCTCACAAATGGAATTGCATCCTTTTGTAAAACCAATCTAGGGGGGCCCTCACCAATGGAATGCAAATCTTTGGCCCCTTCGCTTGTAAGCGAAATCCCACCATCATGAAGACGGGGAGAAAGGACATGACGACCATCATTTGTAAACACATTTCGAATTCTACCAGTAGATGATCTATCGGCTGTCATTCCTTCTAACCACTCTTGAGTTGATTTTCTGGATGACCCAAGAAATACAGCACATTTCGCGGAAATCTGGCTTTTTTCTAACCATTCAAAGATTTGTTTTCTTATCTCTGGATCAATTCTTTCATCTGTACTTTCTAGGATAGACATGTTGTTGGGATCCAATCCTAATTCCTTCAAATTTTCATCTGAGGGAAGCGGTAATGAAGACCATACAGAATCAAAAGCTTGGATGTGACAAAGAGGGGCCCAATCTTCTAAATCAAACGGCAGTAAACCGTTAGGAGTTTGAATCATAGGAATTTGATTCGGATTTTTATAGATGCTACGTATTATGTCTGATTTAACCGAATCACGCCAAGGTGAACGCCCTGACATGACCAACAAAACACCTGGTTTGGAGAGAATCTCTCCCTTCCAATTTTCTAAAGGGGGAGTCCAACGTTGACGGATTAACATCTTAGCATGACGTAAATGGGGGCGTGAAGCGGAATCAGAAGTCCAACGTTCGGAACCCGAACGAACAGGAACAGATGAACGAATAATTTCAGAGGATGCAAAATCAGTATTCAAATCTAATTTATCTTTTAAGAAAATGAATGCTTCTCTCAGTTCTGGGCTGGAGTGGCTGCGTTGTTCTACTAACGACCAAATCTTGCCAGATCGCACGGCTTCCCTACACCGTGCTAACTCTGCTTGAGTAATCTCAAGATTGTACCTTGCGAGTAAATCCGTCCTTTCTTTTTCGTCCATTTCACGAACTTCGGAGGGAGTTTTTCCGTTCAGAATTCTAGATGTAAACGGCCATTCTTTTAGATTCCCTATCCTGACAGTGCCATGAGGAGTTAGTAGTCGCCCATCTCTAGCGAATAGAGCGTATGCAGCACTATCGAATAAATCAACGCCTAATGCAACACTCATAGGAAATAACATTGGATGTCCACATCCAAACAAGTGAATTGGACGATTAGCAGGTATTGTCTCTCTCACCGCTAAAATAATTTTTACAAGATCGAGATATCTGTGTCGTTCCATTAACGGAACTATCCCCCCGATAGGGTGAACTGAAAAACCTCTATGATTTCCCCTGATTGACCCCATTTTCTCTGCACTTTCTGAGCGTAGAAAATCATAGATACCCCCCTGAATTGGCCCATTCAATAGAAGACTTTCTCCAGCCGCATTCAGAGATTCAGGTGCACGTTCGAGAGTTTGAGAAACCGCTTCTTTAATCTCGTCAATTGATTGATCAGGTCTACCGAATACATCTAACATAGTTCCAATATCTACACCAATATCTCGTTGAAATTCAACGATTTCCTTCACGCCTACATCTATGTCACCGTAGACGTAAGACTGAAAGGTACCTGAATCAGTGACAATTATCCCTGGAAAATCGAGTAATTCATGAACGCCGTTTTTTAGTGCGGGAGTACGTAACTTCTCGTGTTTCCATATCACATAAGAATTGGTGATTAATGCTTGAATTCCAAATTCCTCCCACATTTCTCTTGGTTCAATGGTACGGATGTTAGGATTAACTACTGGAAGTAACATTGGGGTCTCCAGGATTCCGTGATTGGTAAATAGGCGACCTAATCTAGCTACACCATCTCTTTCCCTGACCTCAAACTTCCCTAAATCCTGTGATCGGCAGGGAGATGTCTCAAACTCGACACTCATATTCACCCCTCCAAATAGTTCAATCATGGTTCTTACTATTCTAAATACTCTTGATTCAAGAAATGCGGAATTTATTCAACAAAAGGTAACTCCACTTTTTTCTAGCAGAAACTCTTTGACTATCCCGTCGTAATGGTCGAGAATTCCAATATCAAAATGTATAGTTCTTATCGAACCATCAGAAAGAAGATCTGCCTGAATTTGATTTAGTGTATTAGGAGCAGCCCCACATGCAACACAGGCACCGTCAAGACCGACTACAAGTTTGACTAAATGGTCATCCTCTACTACTCCTTCCCTCACTGTCAGCGCACCACCATGACCCGTCAAGGAGGCACGTACATCTCCCAACCTCGCCATCAAAGAAGGGACTAAATCAGGATGCAATCCATCTTCTTGATTTGAGAAATCAGAATCATTGACTAATTCGGCAACAGGAAGAGCAAGTACCCGTGCATCCTCCCTGGGGTCTACTACTTCTTGCAGACGTCTATTGGCCTCTTCGTGCATTTGAAGGCGGATTTGACTACGATATTGGTTAGCAAGATCGTCTGACATGGTTCCGCCCTATCTATTCCACTATATGTTTTACATTTAATCTACAGTACCCACACAAAACCACGAGTTGATAAACGATTGGCGGCACGGGATATTGAAAAACATGGCAGATATCCCACTTTTGAAAATCAATGGGCTAAAAGCCTCCATTGATGAAACAGAAATACTCAAGGGTATTGATCTTGAAATCATGCCCGGCGAGGTTCATGCGGTTATGGGCCGTAATGGGAGTGGAAAATCAACAACTGCGCACGTGTTAATGGGTCATCCAGATTATGAAGTTACCAATGGAAACGTCCTATTGAACGGAGAAGATTTGCTTGAAATGGAAGCCTATGAAAGAGCTAGATCGGGAGTTTTTCTCTCATTTCAGTATCCCCACTCTGTCCCGGGATTACAAGTGGGTAACTTTCTCCGACGATCAGTATCTGCCATAAGGGGAGAAGAAGCCGCAAAAGGTCCAGAATTTCGTAATTCTTTGAAACAAGGAATGGAGCAATTAGGACTGGATCGATCTTTTCTATCCCGATATGTAAATGACGGATTCAGCGGCGGAGAGAAAAAAAGGTTTGAAATTTTGCAAATGATGTTAATTAAACCAAAGCTAGCTATTCTTGACGAAACTGATTCAGGACTAGATATCGATGGGATTAGGACTGTAGCTCAAGGTGTAGATGCAGCGATTCGCGGTAGTAACTCGGGGGCGCTAATCATCACACATTATAACAGAATTCTAGAACATGTCAAACCTGACAAAATACATGTGTTAATTGATGGGAGAATAGTAAAATCAGGTGGGCCCGAACTCGCTAACGACCTAGAGGAGAGAGGGTACGACTGGATTGAACAGGAAGTGAATTCTAATGAGTGAAGACGCAAGAGCAGCAGTCGGGGATTACAAAGCAGGATGGCACGATCCTGAAAACGCCACAATCAGATTTGATTTCGGTCTATCAGAGCAAGTTGTTAGGGACATTTCTGCGCTAAAGAATGAACCGGAATGGATGACTGACATCCGTGTAAAGGCATTTCACCACTTCATCAACCGGCCAATGCCGACGTGGGGCAACATGTACATGCTCGAAGAAATCGACTTTGACAAAGTCTGTTACTACCTTCGATCTTCAGATGCCACCGAGAAAAATTGGGACGATGTACCCGACGATATTCGAAATACCTTTGATAGATTAGGAATCCCAGAAGCCGAACAAAAGTGGCTTTCTGGTGTTACTGCACAGTATGAATCCGAGGCAGTTTACCACAGTATTCGAGAAGATTTGGAAGCGCAAGGAGTAATTTTCCTAGATATGGACAGTGGACTTAGGGAATACGAAGGGATTGTCAAGGAATACTTCGGTTCGGTCATTCCTTATGCGGATAACAAGTTCTCTGCATTGAATACTGCTGTCTGGTCAGGTGGCTCTTTCATTTACGTCCCAAGTGGTGTACACGTAGAAATGCCTGTTCAAGCATATTTCAGAATCAACGCTAAAAATATGGGTCAGTTCGAAAGAACGTTAATCATTGCAGATGAAGGAAGTAGCATTCACTACGTAGAAGGATGTACAGCTCCTACTTATTCCACTGACTCACTGCATTCAGCGGTTGTTGAATTAATTGCCCTTCCTGGAGCTCATATCAGATACTCAACTGTACAGAATTGGTCTGCAAATGTGTATAATCTGGTCACTAAGAGAGGTGTAGCACATGAAAATGCAACAATTGAATGGATTGATGGTAATATAGGATCTAAACTCACCATGAAGTATCCTGCTGTCATTCTCAAGGGGGAAGGGTCACATGCAGAGGTAATCTCGGTTGCGTATTCTGGGAAAGGGCAACATCAAGATGCTGGAGCAAAGATCCATCATCTAGCGAGCAACACCACCAGCAAAATTTTGTCAAAAAGTATCAGCAAAGATGGAGGAAGGGGATCTTACAGAGGTATGGTCACAGTTTCTCCAAAGGCAGAAAATTGTAAAGTGAATGTTGTTTGTGATGCCCTGCTACTAGATGAGGATAGCCGTTCAGATACTTATCCAACAATGGAAGTTGGAAATTCAGGAGCAAGATGTGAACATGAAGCATCCGTGAGCAAAGTGAGCGATGATCAGCTGTTTTACCTAATGAGTAGAGGGCATTCAGAAGAAGAATCCCTAGCACTTATCGTAAACGGTTTCTTCGAACCATTCACTCGTGAATTACCCATGGAGTATGCAGTTGAATTAAACCAATTGATTGCACTTGAAATGGAAGGAAGTATTGGGTGAGTAATCTGTATGAGTGCTTCTTACCTAGATTATGCAAATACTGACAAAGCAGCGCATATCTGGAGATATACTTCTTGGAAAAGAGCACATCCGACCGGAAGCATATCTGAGATTCCTCAATGCGAATCCCCCAAATTTACAATTTCTCTTGTGGATGGAACGCCAGTTCCCGAAGGAATCTCGATAAATGATGCATCAGAAAGTGACATACAACGACTCGGGCAAGAACTTGACTTCGATCAAGGATCCGCTGCTCCTAGGTTTATTTCAGCACTAGTCACAAAATCTTCAGTATTATCCATCAAAGATAAAGTCAAAATCGGTAGTCCTCTGATCGTAAGAATTTCTACAGAGGGCAGTATTTGTGCCACTCGATTGTTAATTGATATTGGAAAACATGTAGAAGCAGAAATCATCACTGTCATTGAAGGAAATGCAGGTTGGACGGGTATCTTGAGAGAAGGAAAGTATGGCGCAAATTCCATTATTAACGACGTAGTTACACAAATCACAGGAAATCGATTACTACGATGTGATTCTCTTGTCCTAGAGAGAGATGCTCAAGTTAAAGCTGGTACTGTTAATGCCTCTTCATCACAGGCTAAAATCGATATACGTCATTGGTTAAACGAACCTGGTTCTTCTCTAAAGGTAAATGGATCGATACTATCTTCAAATGAAAATCATCTGGACTCTCACATCGAAATTACTCATACTGGTAGAGAAACACATAGTAGATTAGAATGGCACTCAGCTTGTGGTGGAAAAAGTAAGACCTCTGGAACAGGAATGTTGAGAATTGATGCTGGAGCGAAGGGTGCAGATGCTGGACAACTCTTCCATAATTTACTCCTTTCAAGAAAGGCCAAAGCCAATTCAATTCCTGAATTAGAAGTACTGGAAAATGAAGTCGTAGGATGTGGACATGGTACAGCAAATGGACCTTTGGATGAAGAACAATTATTCTACTTGTCAACTAGAGGATTTGACGAAGAACAAGCCAGAGCGGCCCTCATTGCCGCATTCTTGAATACTCCGCTGTCAGATATGGGATCTCAACAGCTACATGGCTGGTTGATTGATCGTATTGAAAAGCATTTGAATCTGATTTGAACTATACACGGGTTGAAATCCAATTGTGCTCTCGGTGAGCCATGGGGCTGGACTTAGAAGCTATCAGGGCGGATTTCCCTATCCTTAGCAGGACTATGGAAGGTGGGCGACCTTTGGTATATCTTGACAATGCTGCAACCACTCAAAAACCCAAACAGGTAATTGAGGCAATGAACTCCTATTACGAGAACACAAATTCTAATGTTCATCGAGCAGTACACACTTTAGCGGGAGAAGCAACGGAAGGTTACGAGAATGCGAGAACTGAAATTGCGGCATATTTTGGGGCGCCACGGGATCATTTGATTTTCACTAGTGGCACAACTGAAGCAATTAATTTGGTTGCCTACAGTTGGGCTCGAGCTAATCTCTCAAAAGGAGATGTCATAGTAACAACGGAAATGGAACATCATGCAGATATTGTACCATGGCAAATATTATCAAAAGAAAAGGGAGTAGAAATTAGGTATATCCCGCTAGAGAATGAGACACTAACTCTAGACATGGAGGCGTTCGAAATCGCAGTTATCGACGCGAGTTTAGTTTGTGTAGTTCATACTTCAAACGTTTTAGGGGTAAGGAATGATGTTGAACAAATTATAGAACTCAGTAAAACAACAGGAAATGGAGGAAAAGGAGCACATGTCATGATCGATGCTGCCCAAGCAGCCCCTCATGAAAATATTAATTTCTTGGAATTGGGTTGTGACTTTTTAGCACTAAGTTCTCATAAAATGGGAGGACCTACCGGAATAGGAGGTCTTTTTGTAAAGCCTGAAACCATGGCTACAATGGATCCATTCATTTCTGGTGGGGACATGATTGAAACAGTAACACTCGAGGGTTCCACATACCAAAAAGGACCCCACAAATTTGAGGCAGGTACTCCAAGAATTGCGGAAGCTTTCGGCTGGCATGCCGCGATTAAATGGTTATCTTCACTTAGTATGGTTGACGTTCATCAACATGTTTCAACTTTAGCAAGAAATACTGCGGAAGAAATGGCTAAAATTCCTGGAATCAAAATATACGGCCGTCATGATTTAGAGACTTGCTCTGGAGTAGTATCATTTCTACACGAAAAAATCCATGCCGAAGATCTTGCCCACTTACTAGATTCTGGCGGTTTTGCAGTAAGGACTGGGCACCATTGTGCTCAGCCGTTGATGGAGGCCTTGGGAGTATCAAGTACTGCACGAATTTCGTTCTGGTTATACAATACAGAAAATGAAGCATCTTCTTTTATCGAACATTTAGCAAATATTGTAGAACGTTTCGGTTAAATGAGGATTACTGGGGCGAAGAAGAATGACTGATTGGCCACTGCCATTGAAAGCAATCATTGATGAATTCAAAGATTGCTTTGATAGAATGGAAAGATATGAATTACTGTTTGATTATGCTAACAAACTTCCTCATGAGTTATTTCCTGAAAAATGGACGGAAGAAAATAGAGTAAAAGGATGTCAATCAAAAGCCCATGTTGAATGTTTGATGGATGACAACGGTGGATTTCAAATCCATGGGGCTGCCGATGCAAATCTGGTACAAGGGCTGATTGCAATTTTAGCAATAGGAGTAGAGGGATTACCCCCTTCAGAAGTTGCATCCATGAGCCCTAATTTTGTGGACGAAATGGACGTTAAAGCATCATTAACTCCATCAAGAGCAAATGGATTCCTAAATATGTTTGAAATGATTCGGAAGACCGCAGAACACATGGCAAGGGTGAGCTAATTATGGGATTATCAGATGATGTTATTGATTCAATTAGGCCAGTTCAGGACCCAGAAATGAAAATCGGAGTTGTTGATCTTGGATTGATTTATGATGTTCGAATAGAGGAACAAGAAAATGGCACTCATGTGGAAATCGATCTTACATTAACTTCTCCGGGATGCCCAGCAGCGCCCGAAATAATGGCTGCTGTTCATCGTGCTGGACTGGAAACTGAAGGTATCGATTCAGTACATGTAAATCTAGTCTGGTCGCCGAGGTGGGACCCTAAAATTCATGCTTCAGAGGATGCTCAGTTTGAATTAGGAATTTTTTAGCTTCGGAACTCTTTGATTCAATATTTTCAACAAACCTCTGAGTGTAACCTCGCTGACTCCAGATACCTTGCATACTTCATTTTGTGTCCGATTGGAACCGCAATCTAGAGCAGCACGATATAACAAAACACCAGCAATGCCGGATGGTTTCTTTCCTTGCCAAGCAAGATCATCCTTCGTTTCGTCCCAAATTTGGTTAGCCCTTCCTAATACTTTTGGAGGCAGTTGTAAATCTGAATGGAATTTATCTAGATATTCTGTTGGTCCTGAGATGTGGTGAGTACCTAACTCACGAGCTACTAACCTAATAGTACGCTTCAATTCCTTAATTTCTACTTCTGTAACCATATCGAATTTCTCAGCAATATCCTCGATTCTTCTTGGTATTCGTGCCTCACGTGCTGCAATGTACACGCATGCCGCTGTGACGCCTCTAATGGATCTGCCCGTAACTAGACCTTTCTCCACCGCTCTACGATACAAGCCGCTCGCTTGATCTCTTAATTGAGGAGGTAAATCCCCTCTATCCCGAATGAATTGCATTGCTGTCGCTAGATTTCTAGATCTACTATCTCTCATTTTAGAGCGTTGGTCAATCGTGGCTCTCCTTCTCCAGTCACGAACCTGTTTGGATGACATGCCATTCATCTTTGCATTTCCGCCAATTAAATCCCGCTTGTCAATTATAGTTGAAAGTCCCTTGTCTGAAAGACTTACAGTAGTTGGTGAACCCACTCTGGAACGATCAGAACCATCGGAATGATTGACCCATTCAGCACCAGGATCAATCATGTTTTGTTCAGCGACAAATCCACATGTCGAGCAAACAGTCTCTCCTCTTGACAAATCTGTATCCCATTCATTGGAACCGCACAGTTGGCAGGGTTCAGACTGACCATCTGTACGTCGTTGTGACTGACTTGGCCTTGGAGATGGAATAAATTCCACATCTCTAGCATCATTTTTGGTATTTTTTACATTTGATTGCTTGTTTGGTTGCATGGTTACACTCTCCAACTCCGGGTTGTATAGTTCGACTCTGGAATATTTAAACCTAAGTATTCAATGCTTACTTCAACGAATCCCATCTAGACAATACCTTGATTCACAGGACAACGAGTCATGACATATGGAAGTCATTCGTCTACCCGGCATCCATCACGATACAAGCATTTCAATAATTTCCGGATCTGAAAGAAGTGTTTTGATTGACTGTGGTACATCTTGGCATCAAGTAAATGTAGAACAACGCATTGTATCTAAAATGGAATCATTGCCCGACATTGAAGCTATATTGCTAACGCATCGGCATTACGATACAGCTGGCGCAGCGAATTTCCTTAGTGAAAAGTTTCAGGCACCTATCCTTATCCATCCTGCTGCAACTAATTCATTATTATCGAACGATCAACTGACCACTTGGGCATCTAGGTATGATTCTGATATGCCAGAAACTCAAACAATTCCACTAACTGACGGATGGGAAATGAATCTTGGAGGAGGGACAATAAAATCGATACCCACGCCAGGACATACAAGTTGCCATTGTTCATTTATTATTCCTGAATTGTCTATCATTTTCACAGGAGATTTAATTCCTTCACCAGATTATCCTGGGCGAACGGATTTACCTACTGGGAATATCCCACAGATGTTAGATTCACTGAATAAGATTATCAGTCTAAACCCAGATGTAATTGTCCCTTCAAGAGGAAATACAATTCGAGGCAAAGAAGTAGATTTTGTGTTGAAAAAGCATCGAGACTTCTTTGCTTTATTGATTGAGAATAAGGGTGAGTTACCCGCTGATTGGCCCAAGCCAGCACCCACATGTATGTGGTGGACTCCTTCTCCAAGTTGGTAACGAAATCAATATTGATCCGGCTCGTCTTTCTTGGCTTTCTTCCATTCTCTGTAACAAGGGCGGCAAATTCTGACTCTCCTAACATCCCTTTTGAGACCATCATCCCCCCACACATCAATAGCGTTGTCTATAGCGATAGACCGTCCACCAAACCTTTTGTCTGCCCAATTTTCACACTTAGCAACATCGCACGGGACTTCGCCCTCTTCGTCATCTAATTTGGCTTTCTTAGTCTTCGGAGCACGATTGGCCCGTGCTTTCTTTTTGAAGCCCATAGATAACGCTGTGAAAGGTTGAACATGAATCTTGGGTTCTATTCTGCTTTCTCAATGGACGCTTCTCGATCTGGCCCTACACCCACACTTGTCACTGGTATTCCCATTAATTTCTCTATTGTCTCGATGTACACCTGTGCTTCTTGAGGTAGTACAGAATATCCCTGTCTAGTGGCTCTAGCTTCTCTAGACAACTTAAGCCACTCATCGAGAGACAAAGGAGGGAATCCGGGTAATTTCATCGTTACAGGGGTTGCACGTTCCAAAGAGCCAATGTCTGCGGGGAACTCATGTACTTTTGAGTTATCAATGTCATATCCAATTACAATTTCAATTTCATCGATTCCTCCTAAAACATCCAATTTAGTTAGCACTACTTCATCAAATCCATTCACTCTCATAGCATGACGAAGTGGAACTATGTCCAACCAACCACAGCGCCTTGGTCTTCCAGTAGTCGTTCCAAATTCGTGTCCTACTTCTCCAAGATGTTTTCCTACATCATCATCCAACTCCGCGGGGAAAGGACCATGTCCTACCCTAGTAGTATAGGCCTTGACTACTGCTATACATCTATCAACATGGCCAGGATGAATGCCTGCTCCATGAGTTGCATTCGCTCTACTAGTGACAGAACTAGTTACAAACGGATATGTACCTTGTGAAATGTCCAGAAGTGCTCCTTGAGCCCCTTCTAACAATACAAATTCACCTCTCTTCAACGCATGATCAATCATTACTCCAGTAGGTCGGACAGAGCCGCCAAACCTAGTTTGTATCCATTCCAGATCCATTCTTAATGACGATTCATCAATACTTGGTTCTAGTCCTGCAGCACTTAACTGACTATTCATTCTGGAAACCATTGAAGAAATCCTAGAACTGTCAGCCAATACAGAAGGTAGGTCGACGAAACGGATCCCTACACGGTCAATCGCATCTCGATAGGTAGGGCCTATTCCCCTTCCGGTAGTCCCGATTTCTTTGTCAGCGCCATCTAATATTCGGTGAAACGGTAAAGTGACATGTGCACGTTCTGAAATGAATAATCTATCTCCTTCAGGCCTTTCCCCCCCAAAGGCATACCAAGAATCCAATTCTTGTTCTAATTTCCAAGGATCAATTACCATTCCATCACCAAGAACCAAATTACAGTGACTGTATGTTATCCCGCTGGGCAAATGATGGAATGCTAATTTGCGTTCTCCAATCACAATTGTATGCCCTGCATTAGATCCACCTTGAAAGCGAACCACCCAATCGGCTTCAGATGCTAACTGATCGACCAATTTTCCTTTTCCTTCATCGCCCCACTGTGCTCCTAGGACTACTGTAGCAGGCATATTCGTCTACGGGCGACTGAGGCATTTGAATGATACCTCTGACGGCACACAAAGTACTAGGCCATCCGATGCGGTTATGAAGGGGACGTGAGTCCACGGATTCATGGCACGTTTCCCCGAGGCAGAGAAGCGCAATCTCCACAAGTGGATTTGTATGCGTTGCTCAGCCACGCATCGAGGCAGAAAACCACGTCCTTGTCGCAAATGTGGATACAAGAATCTTCGACCCAAGATTGTTGAAAAGAAGCAGCGTTAATCTCAAAATGGCCTCTGGCTTTACCCCGATACTAGAAAATTAGAACACCTCAGCCAAAATGTTCTATTGAACTTCACGTAAAAGTGCTTCAAGAGCCGTTTGTATCTGGAGGCAAAGTGGGCCGAAATGAATCGGTAGGTTCGCGTCATTGAAAATTTCATCTAATTTACTTGCAGTCATTCCCAGACGGACGTCCATATCCTTATTCTCATTCAACAACCATTCAGTTGTTGCTTCCTTTGCTGACTTACGAATATTTCTGGGGACTTGACTATCCTGAAGTTGTTCAAGAACTGTTGCAATTTGTTGAATTCGCGTATTTACATCGCTCATGGCTTTCACATTCCTTCCGCACTATTCTGGCCTTGAAGGACGACCGACTTTAAGTCCATTGCAGAATTTAGCCTAATCAGATGTGGACAGTGGCTCCCTCCGATCTTGTCGGATTACTACGCTTTGCGATTCTATTGTTATGCATGGGAGGAGCTGCAGCAATGGATTATTGGACTAGAAGAGTCCCAAATGACTGGTGGATTCGATGGGGAGTAGCGATTGTTTTCCTCCTCATAATAGAAATGATGTTGCTGAAGGCAGACTGGGCGCTCATATTTTTCGCGCTTGGGATTGTTTCCTGGGCATCAGTGGGCGTAATAGGAACTCCATCAATCAAAGATATGCAAAACGGATCGATACTTGACTGGGCAGTGGTAGCATGGTATTTGTTTGGACTTTTTGGCCTAGGATTCAGCCTTATACTTCATGGGGAAAATGCACTTTGGGTTATCGGATTATACTCTGATGCTCCTCTTTTCTTGATTAAAGACGCAAACGAGTTAGAATTATCTCTAAATCAAGCGTACATAATGCTAGATTTGTTTGGTTTAGCGATTTCAATCGGATTCGTAGAACTCGCTTGGAGAATGAGACTTCTTCATGGAGGAGCGGATGCAAAGGCTCTGATGATTGTAGCATTTGCTTTACCGTGGTGGTCAGGGATTGGAGTGTTGGGTGAAACATCAATGATTCCTCCAATGATTTCTGTCCTAGTATGGTCGGCCGCGGGCTTCCTCTTGTTACCCTTAAGAACAATTTTTACGAACATTTCTAACGGTGTGAAATCACCTATCAAAATGATTTGGCACTCGGAAAAATGGCCATTTGAAAAAATAATTGGTAAACATGTATGGATCTTGAGCGAAGTGATTGATGGGTTAGACGGTACACGGCAGATTTCAGTCAGAATGAGGCCCCGCAGAATCAAAGAAGATAAGGAAACAATATCTGCAAAAATCAAAGAATTGTCTCAAATGGGGGAAACAGATGCATGGATTACAAAGAAACATCCATTCCTGATGTTCGTTTTACCTAGTATCTTACTCGCTGTAATTTTCGGAGACCCGATAGTTTGGATTCTATCCGTTCTTGGATATTAATCACACAGGACTTTTATCAGGGATGGATGTTAATTTGTCAACTACCTTAGATAATCTATCAACTAAACCATCCTTCTCTTTGCTCTGTATCAATGCGTGTTCAAGCACTTCATCCAACGAATCCACTGCAATTACATCCACCATGGACTGATACTTTTCATCAATCAAAACGTCTCTCATATTAGTACGAGGAACAATTATTTTAGTAATTCCAGACTTTGCTGCCGCCTCTATTTTAGCAGTCACTCCACCAATAGGTAATACCTCGCCTCGAACACTGAGACTACCTGTCATGGCAAGGTTTTGGTCAACTGGCAAATCTTCGAATGCACTAATGATGGCAGTGGCCATAGTAATTGATGCACTATCTCCATCAACTCCATGAGTGCCAGGAAATTGAACATGAATATCATAGTCTGCAATGTCTTTACCTGTTAGTTTCTTGACAACAGCATTGATGTTCGTCACACTTTCCTTAGCGAGATCTGAAAGTCCTCCAGTAGCATAAACCGCACCGTTCCTGCCTTGAGCAGGAGTAACTAAAGCCTCGACTGGAAGAACAATCCCTGAGAAATCAGACAATCCAGAGTCTGCGCCCAAAACGGCTAGACCATTTACTCGTCCTACCCGAGCGCCGCTGTTGACCAACATTGCGTATTCGTTTTGTCTTTCGATATACCGATCAGCGATTTGTTGCTCCAACGGTTTAGCAATTATCCTAGCACGGCTAATGTGGTCAGGTGTAACAAATGGAGCGTCTTCCTCTGCCGCGAGGTCTCCTGCCACCCTAACAAGACCACCTAATTCTCTTAATCGAAGAGTTAGTTTACCTCTTCTTCCAGCTCTTCGTTGAGCTTCTTTCAATACAAGGCCAACTGCTGCCCTGTCAAAGTGAGGAATTGGTTTTCCTGATTTCTTTTTCATTTCATTTTTGACCTCTTGTGCAATAAAGCGAATAAGACGTCTCCTATTGGCATCTGTATCGTCCATTGTGGTGTTTACATATACCTCATATCCATATCCTCTAATTCTGCTTCTCAATGCAGGATGCATCCTTTCCATCGAGTCTAGGTTCCCCGCAGCAACCAGGATGAAATCCGCTGGAACTGGTTCGGTTTTTGTCAATGCACCACTACTTCTCTCACTTCTTCCCGAAATCGGCAGGGCTTTTTCTTGCATAGCAGTGAGCAATGCTTGCTGCTCTTCCATCCTCAACATGTTGATTTCATCGATGTACAATACGCCATAGTGAGCACGGTGAATGGAACCTGGTTCTACTCTTTCGTGAGCAGGTGTAGCTAGATCCGCACCAGACTGGAAGGGGTCGTGTCGCACGTCTCCGAGCAAGGCACCTGCAAGTGCCCCTGTGGCATCGACAAACGGAACATCATCACCTCTTTCATGTTTGACTAGTAATTTTGGGATGTTGTTTTCATCTGCTGCACCTAAACGGGACCTAAGGAAGAAGTACCCAAATGCGAGAATAAATCCGCCAAAAAGTAGGGTGAGGATATCCCCGCTGGAAATGGTAGCAAATACTAGTGCGGCGCCGACAAAAATTAGGATAAAGAGCAAGGTCTTGTTTGTTCTTTCTCGTTGCTGACGAATGGCAGCTTTTCTTTCTTTTATTATTCGGTCTCCTCTGCCTGCAGGAACAGTGCGCACCTTTGGCTCATTTTCATCTTCGGCATTTCGATAGACAAGTATGTCTTCCATTTGCTCTTTGGGGAGAAATTCAGTCATAGATCTTGCAAGCATGGATTTCCCAGTTCCTGGATCACCCATCAAAATGACATGGCGTCTCTGTTCAGCTGCCTTCCTCACTACGATAGATGCAGCATCTTGGCCAATTACTTGGTCAACGAGGCGCTTTGGGAGTGGAACGTCATCCGTCGATTCAAAAGAATCTGAACCAACATTTAGATTTTCGATCCATTCCTCTACAGGAGTGGTACAAATTTCTGATTCAGAGGAACTAGAATCAGCCCAATCTGGCACGGTTGAACTGTTATCGCCATCAGGCACATCACTGATTATAGATTCATCAGATAGGTTTTGAGAATCATCATTTGTGTCCGACATGCTGACCCCTCTGTTCGCGTGTGCCAATGCATCATTCTTGAAGGTGCGTTATGTGCTTAAACCGTAAAAATCTCAATCAGAAGTCAAAGTTTTCCACCGTTATCTAGGTATTGTTGCCCGTAATAGACCCACTGCTCCATTGTCCAACCAGGAGGTAGGCCACTGGCAGGTAGTGGAGGACCTTGGTAAACGGGCGGAGCTTGAACAACAGGTTGTTGGAAGAGATGCTCAGCACCTCCGTACATGGAATTGGCATAATGGTCCGCTGCAGGAATCGTTTTGGACCAATCTACAGCCGGTGGGTTTCTGTTCTTTCTAGCCACTAGGAGAAGTCCGGTTGCAACAGCGGCAGTCAAGAATAAACCAACTATTCCTGCAATCATGATGAGTGAATTACTCGATGTTGAAATTCCCATAGTATCCTCGTGCTTTGAAGCATCCTCTGGGAACGCATCAGCATTATCACCAACACCATCACCATCTGTGTCGAGTGTCTCATTGGGATCTTCAGGAAATGCATCATCTGAATCAACAACTCCATCTCCATCAGAATCGATTACTACTGGCTCTTGGGCGGCCAAACTGAGCACTGGGCTCTTATAATCAAATCCTGCATTATCTGAGGCGACTACGTCAATTTTAATCTCGTCCCCAGTTCGAAGACCTTCGGGATAAACTGAGACAACGTTGAATTCATTACCAAAACCTTCTGCCACATCGATTGTATGGCAGGTTCCGGTTATGAGATTACATATTGCCCAAGTAACTTCAACCTTAGAGAATTCTTCAGACCCTAGGTAATTCACTGTCATAGTAGGAGATGTATCCAGGTCAATTGTGTCATATGCCAACGAAATGTCTCCACCGTTGCCTTGATCCCAAGTAAAGAGTATCTCGCCAATAACGTTCACAGTGAAGGAATATTGTCCAATTGCTCCGCTCGGATCAGAAAGACTTACTTGAACTAATTGAGGACCTTCATTTTGCCATTCCATCGTGTAAACGCCGATAGCTATTGGTGTAACAGCACCGGGTTCTGACGTTGTGACTTGCGCGAAAATGTTTGCGTCGTCATCATCTACATCTGTTGAGAACAACGAAGTATCCAGTGTATATGATTCACCAATCTTCAATCTAAAATCTGAAAATGATGTGACATCGAATTGTGGAGCATCATTGATATTTTGAACAATAATCGTAAGTGTGGTATCGGTAGACTGAGATTCATCACTTGATCTCAAAACTATCTGTATTGTTCCAGTAACGTCATTATCTAAAGTATCAATATTGATAGTATGTCCGGAGAGTTCGGCTTCTACAATATCATCTGGAGTAACACTGACAACATGAACATTCAACATCGCTAATTGTGATTCAGAAACATCCTGCCCATTCGTATCTGTGTCTGAGAGGTATTGTGTCAGAGCAACAGCGACTGAACCACCTTCGCTAATGGTCTGAGTAGGAATAGGCGACCAGCTGGGAGCCCCGTTGGGGATTACGGAAAAGAATATTGTCCCATCGTTTTGATCTTCTCCGTCGTGCATTGTTACTTGAATTCCCTGATTTCTGATATTTCCTTGAGCATCACGGTCCACATTAGAAAACTGGACGTCAATGGTCATAGCAGAGGCATCCCAAGAAACAAAATTTGGTGAATTGCTTGTGACTGACAACTGATTGAGGGGAGTTTCGGCGTCAGCAATTAGTCCGACCATTGACACTGTTTCTAACACATCGACCCTGATTGTAGGGACTCCAGCATATCCGTCATCAGTAGGAGACATTACCGTAGGAAGTCCATTCAAGAGAGTGAACGCGTCATTTGTTTCCAACCAATCAGAAGTCTGAGATCTAGAATCAGTCCAACGACTTCGGATATCATAATCCCCGCTGCCTGCGCTAACAGGTGGAACGACAGTTGCAACATATCTTTCGTTGTTACCCTCACCGATCGTATTAATGGGGATAGACACCCATGAAGACGACCAGGTCGTGTCTGCAGAGTGTTTCAATTCTAATTCCGGAGTCATGGTTCCCAAAGTATCAACTGAGTCATTGGGTAGTGCAGTCATATCAAAACCTAAACTACCTCCGCGAGGAATTGTAGTGCTGGAACCATCTGGAACCGGTCGAACAGAAGTTGGGGCTGCATCATGATTTACAGTCGAATCTACGACATTGTTACTTCCAATCGCGTCAGCTACAGTAATACGTGCACGGAATCGGGTTTCCCCGTTATTTTCGATTGTTTCGCTTGTAGAATCCCATGTTGTTGTGTAAGCCTGAGTACCACCTACCGACAAAGTGTTTACAGATGTTGAACCAATTGAGGTTTCTGTGAGTCCATCTACTTTGAAGACTTCAATGGTTCCCCCGTCTGCATATACATCCGCACCAATATTCTTGATGGATAAGGAGAGATCGACTTGATCTCCTGCAATTATCCCAGAATAACCGTTAGTGCTCTCCGCAGTAAAGGAATCGATGGCTACATCGATAGGCGGGACCATCGATGAATCAGTAGCAGATAGTACACTATGTCTTGAAGAACCTGCACTCCAATCATCTTGCAACCAAGCAACGCTTAGCATATTTGACATCCCTCCGCTCACAAGTGAAACAGGTACGGTCCAAGAATGACTAGTGGGGGTGCTAGATAATGTCATGGAGATAGGGCCCGTGTTAGAGCCGTCGACTAACCACTTCTTCCAACAATGGCCTGGCTTGGAACCATCAGCATATGGATATGAATTGCAAATGTCTTCAGTAACAGCTGCAAGAACGCGAACATCGGATGTACCGCCGCCCGAATAGGACGCTTCTACTGTTATGACTGCATTATTTCCATTCTGAGTCTGAGAAATCACCATACTGTAGGAATTGACAGATGTGGCCATATTGTTTGACTTACCTCCTGAACCGGAAAAGAAATTATCGTATGTTGAGGTACCCCCAGCGCCCCCTTGATAACATGAGGATGTGCCTTTTGCACAATCACCAAAATAAGCCTGAGGGGCGCTATTAGCACCATCAGACGAAAGGTGACTTACCCTGTTAATCGGAGCGACATTTCCGGCTTGAGAAGTGTAAATATTACCATAACTTGCTGGAATGTAGGAGATGTAGACAAATTCATCGGAATTACTATTCTTCAAGTTCTTCAAAGATGGGGAGGCGCTACTGTAACAAGGAGGACAATTCTGCCCACCGATGTATTCTGCTAATACTACATGGCCGGGGCTAGGAGCATCAAGAACGACAGGCTCCTCAGCAAGGGGAGTGATTTCTTCCTCCACGGAAAGAGGATCAACAAAACTCCCCATGGACATGAGAAGGATGAGTATTGTCAGGGAGATCGAGCATACCGTTCGGTAAAGCATGGAAATCGGAACCCGTCTAACCGTATAAGCATTGGTTGCGTTAGTTTGGAGCAATGACTTGATATTTCCATCGGGTTTCAAATGGAGGCAGCATTAGCCGATAAACATGGGAGACGAGGAACTTATTGTTCTAAGAGAGACGGGAGGGCGAGTTTATGCCTTCTCAAGATCTGGAGGAGAACGGCGAATTCGAGGCGTTGGGAGAATAGATCCAGACCGCGTAATCGGAGATTTGAAAATCGGAGAATCTATCAAGATTGGAACAAAATCATTCATTCGTCTATCCCCGGGTTTACCTGAGCTTAGAACCGCGATGAAACGGAGAGCTCAGGTGATTACTCCAAAGGATGCGGGATTCATGATTGCGTGGATGGGGATCGGACAAAACGACCGAGTGCTTGAAGCAGGATTTGGATCAGGCGGTCTTGCGATGCATATCGCCCGAAGTCTCGGGCCTGGTGGTACTTTGATTTCCATTGAACGAAGACAAGAACATGCATCCGTTGGGGCTGAAAACATGCTTAGGTGCGCAGATGCTTTTCCCGGGATGCCAACATGGACATTGTTGGAAAGGGATATTGTAGGGTCTACAGACGAAATTACTTCATTGGTCAATGAATTAGACGCAGTGATTTTGGATATGCCAGAACCATGGACTGCAGTCCCTGAGATGAGTAACCTTCTTCGCTTAGGTGGTAGAATTGCTTGCTATTGTCCTTCCCCTGAACAAATGGCAAAGTCATGGGCCTCTCTGGAGGATTCAGGATTAACAGTCGAATGGGGAGGCGAATTAATGGAAAGAAGATGGACATTGACAAAAAGAGGGGGAGTTAGGCCAGGGAATACACCGATAGGCCACACAGCATTACTAATCATAGGCGTTAAAGCACCTAGTGATGAAGAGGAATGAAAATCATTCAACTACTCTTACAACATCTGAACACGATGGACAACGGAACCTGAATGGAGGAGCCCTGTCTTCCGGTAATTTTGACCTTGTCATACAAAAAGGACATATTGCAGAGCCATCCACACTTGCCCTGACCTCACCTTCTGCCAAGGGTTCTTCCTCTTCTTC
>MDTG01208900.1_pt1 | contig 27745 bp, 21 predicted proteins | sample 811421 | NCBI WGS metagenome assembly MDTG01 (sample SAMN05326645, study PRJNA326480) | marine metagenome | isolation source: seawater | place: Pacific Ocean: South East | collected 2011
CCTTCAGTACCATTGCTAGTGCATTCCATCTAATATACGAACGTATTTTTCTTTCTAAAAATAGATCGCCTGGCATTCTAGCTTCGTCTGTAATTGATATGGTGTTCTTAAATGGGGTTGTGAGATTAAATGTAGGTATCGTTCCAGAAGCAGTAAGTTTGGAAGCTAATTCACTAAGTATTTCTGATGCTCTGTCTGATCCACTTTCATTGATAACGTTGTCAAGTGCTTCCAACCATTCTTGAAGCTCGTAATCTTCATTTATTTGCTTATTTTGACTCAAAATTAATTCCCGTGTGGTTTATTATAAAGGAAATAATTTAAATAACCCCATACCTTAAGAGGCTAAATATGCGATTTGCTTATCATCCATCTATGTGTGATCCATCTTTCTACCTTGAACTTGGAAAGGCAGCTGAATCTGCCGGTTTTGATGTTATAACGTTTCCTGACAGTATTTGCTATCCAAAGGAATGTGATTCTACCTATCCGTATAACGATGATGGTTCAAGAGAGTTTTTAGATGGCGTTCCTTTTTTAGAGCCATTTAGTATTATTCCTGCAATAGCAGCAGTTACTTCAAAGCTTGAATTTTCTACATCTGTTTACAAGCTAGCGCCGAGACAAGCAGTAACGACTGCTAAATTTGTTACTACGCTTGGTGTAATGACAAATAATAGATTTCATTTTGGCATTGGTGTTAGTCCTTGGTATGAGGATTTTCTTGCAACTGGAGAGAGATGGGAAAAAAGAGGCAAACGGATGGATGAGCAAATTGAAATACTAAAAGGCCTTATGGATGGTAATTATTTTGGTTTTAAGGGGGAGTTTTATGACATTCCAGAGCTTAAACTTTGTCCTGTTCCAACAAAACCAGTGCCCATTTTAATAGGTGGACATTCAAATCTTGCATTAAAAAGAGCTGCTAGGGTTGGCGATGGATGGATAAGCGCAGGCTTATCAATTGAGGAAACTGAAACTCTAATAAATAAAATAAATAAATTCAGAGATGAGTTTGGCACACTTAATCATCCCAACTATCAATTCCAGGTAATGGGTGAAGCAGCATATTCCCCAGATGGAATAAAACAACTAGAGGATCTTGGGGCAACTGAGGTAATTGTTGCTTTTAGAAATGCTTATGAAGGCGGTCCTGATGAGAGAACTCTCGAAAGCATGATTGCTGAAATAAATTGGTATGCTGAGGAAGTTATTAATAAATCAAGATAAATGGTCGGGATGGCCGGATTTGAACCGACGACCACCACACCCCCAGTGTGGTGCGCTACCAGGCTGCGCTACATCCCGAATACCAAAAATTCATAATATAGTATTACACTAAATAATTAACTAAAAAGAATTTAGTTTATTTTATTGTTAAAAAAAAACATAAAATATGTACAAAATCTCATAAAAAGATATAATTCATCATACTAGATCATCTCAAAATGCATTTAGTCAGAGAATAAACAGGAAAAATTATGGCAAAAATTAAAAATAAGTTTAACGTTTTACTTACTGGTTTTTTAGCGGCACTATTTGGAAATAACCTTGTAGCTCAGGAATCTAACGATTCAGGCTCTGCTACTAATGATGATTCTGTGGCTCAAGAAGCTGCACAAGGATCACTATCTGCTGGAGCTATTGCTGCTGCTGTTGCTGCTGCTGCTGCTATTGCTGCTGCCGCAGACTCTGGAGGCGGAGGAGCTGCTGCACCTGCACCTACTCCAGCGCCTACATTAGGGCCACAACCATCGCCTACTCCAGCGCCTACTCCAGCGCCAACTACAATAATTAGTTTCCCTGTTACCTCTACGTCAACAGCTACAGCTACTTCAACATCTACATCTACAGCGACAGCTACTGCAACAGCCACTCAAACGGCTACAGCTACTGCTGCTGCTACTACAACAGCTACAGCTACTCAAACGGCTACTGCAACCGTTGAAACAAATACGGGTGCGGGCACAGTTATCGTTGAAGTTGATGCAAACGGCGATCCAATATTAGTCGAAGAAGTTGTTGAGGTCGTTGTTGATACTGAAGTTGTAGAGGAAGTACTTCAAGAGATAGAAGAGATAGTCGAGGAGACAGTTGTTGTTCCAACTGAAGTTGAAGTTGAAATATCCTCAACCTCTACAGCGACTATTGCTACTACTCAATAAATATTTAAAGTCTAATTTAAATGGCCCAACAATGGGCCATTTTTTTTAGTGATCATTATGTAATTTATAAAAATTCATCTCTACTTTTGGCATTAAGGGATTGATGAAATTAATTGATCTATAAACTTTACCTTCGTTATTTAAATAAAATTTATTCTTGCCGCTCCATTTGATTGACTTGATTGAAAATTCTTCTTCTATAAACTCATCTTTTTTCTTTCTTATTAAATTCATATTTGCATCAAAAGCAGAATGAGTATCAGAAGAAATACTAACAACAAAATTCATTTCTTTTATATTTGATAAGGCAAGTTCATGATTTGCATTTAAAAAAGAGATATTTTTTTCGAACCCGTTAGAAGCAATAATCTTCCCATTAATAGTCTTGATTTCAAAACCGTCATTAGAAATCCATCTTAGAACTTTATTATCTGCTTCTGATAAGACCACATAAATTATTTGGCCTCTACCTACCCTTACTGATGCATAAGCGTATGGAAAACCTTCATTGTATTCGTCAGGGATAGATTTATCAGGATTTACAATTGGCTTAATACTTGTATATAAATTTTGAAAGGTAATGCTTCCAGTAGTACAAGAAGAAATTATTATCAGGCAAAAAACAGCTGTATGAAAATTCTTAATCATAGATATAATCTTTTGTTCTATTAAGTGTATTGAAAGATGCAGAATTAGTTACACCCCATAAATCATATCCCGTAATTAGCCTTTGGGCACCATCTCGAGTTATCGGCCTTAATCCATAACCAGTAACAGCCTTGTTGTAACTTTGGAAAAATATCTCTAGAGGCATATTGAAATAGAATCCTTTATCAAAGCTTCCCTCACCAAATTCTTCCTGACTGATATCTGTTTTACTTGCAAAAATTCCCATACTGAGGCCTGATTTAAATCTTCTAGATACATCCAAAGTAACACCTGAATCTTTTGCTAAATATCTCCCACCAATTAACCTTACCAATACATTTGTTCTTGGTTCCTGAATATATAATGTTGTGTGCCCAGTGACCACTGAATAATCAATAAAATCTAACATGCCATCATAATCTCTTTGTTTAACCCAATACATATCAACACCTACGCCAAAATTTGCGTTAAATGGTCGATATAAAATTTCACCACCTATACCACCAAACATTTCTTCAAAAATACCTACAGAAAATCTTGTATAGAAATTACTGGAGGGTTTTTGAATATTGTCATACTGTATTCTAGTAATATTTTGGTCTCTTGTACCCTTCAAATATTGCACGATTTCAGTTCTAACGTGTGGCAAAATACTATTGGATTTCTGTTTAAGTTCGTCAAAATTATCATATACACCGACACCGACTGATCCTGTAATAGAGTTATTTCTATCGAAGACAATTCTGCCATCTCCTCTCAACCATAACTGACCTAGAGCAAAGCCGTCTGGCCCTCCAATGTGAGATCTTAGAGCAGGACCAAAGGAATAAGACCAAAAAGGAAATTTAGCTTTAGGTTTAAATTCATATTCATTTACATCTAATTTCTTGGATTTAAAATTAATAGTAGAAAAAGATGTGGAGTAATCTTGGCTTTTAGCATTGAGATTGAAGCTATGCCTATCTATTTCAGCATCAAAATTTATAAATGGGCCGTTAATTTCTCCTAAATTAATTGTTTTAACGTCATCTGGTGCAATTTGATCAATAATGCGAGCAGCTCTACCAATAGCAGTTGTTGCATTGTAATATTTTGAATGTGAATATCGAACTGTGTATGTTTCATCCTCTAATTTTGCATATTGAAGATAAATTCCCTCAAGCTGAAGATCTCTTAAAGAAGTAAGATAAAGATATTGTTTATTTTCAGAATTAAGAGATTTTATAATCTCTGCATTTTTTACCCTCTTAGGCTTATCAGTTTTATTAAAGAATGGTGTTCTTTGGCCATAATTATGTGTAAATGAAAATCCAAATTGAAAAGTATTTCCTCTTGTGATGCCAAAGTTTAGTTGTAATAAGTTATTAATCGGAACTGTGTATCCAATATTCACATTATTATCAGCTTTAATTGGTCTCTTTCCCTCTAATGGAAGATGGTCTTTATCATAATTATTTGAATCAAATTCAAGCTTAATTCGATGTCCTTTTGCATTTGGGAGCATCCATTCAACTCCCCCAAAAAGACCAATATTTTTTCCACTTAACCATGCATTAGTTGTGAAAGTACCTCCGGTTCCATCATTTGCGGCTCTTTCTATAAAAGTATCAGCCAGATCAGTTAGCGGATTTTTATAACTGAAATTGCCCCCAGACATCACTCCCCATCCGACGCCAAGAGTAAAATCAAAATTATTGATAAATTTGCTTGCCACTAGATATTCTGATTGAAATCTATTCGTACCACCAAAATCTCTAAATCCAAACGATATTGATGGAAGATAATAAGATTCCTCAAGTAATCTGAATTTAACATCAAAACCCTTATCTTTAAGTGATTGTCCACCACTATAAGCTTTTACATTTGAGTATAAGGCATCATTGATATCAGTATATTTATAAATGATCTCAAACCAATTAAATGGATACGCAACAATACCGCCACGCATGTAAGGCTCATTTCTAGACCAAACAAAGCCTAAAGAACCCTCTTCAAGAAATCTTGAATTTGGCATTTGAATTAGCCCTAATGTGCCATAATCAGAAAATGACGGATTATTGTAAGGGAATAAGTAATCTAGTCTCGATGCATTAATCTGACCAACAAAAAATAAGACTAAAATTAGCCTTAGTATATTGGTAGTGATCATTCAAAAAAACAAATTAATCTTGTATTGCGGCAATAGATGCTGCGGTAACAGATAGACTTGCAATTGTAGGAGCAATCCTCTCTACTAATCCCAGTCCATCTAAGTTTCTAGCCTTTCTAGGTACAATTATAGTAGCGCCTGGCATTATTGAATACTTGGCCTTGAATCCTAGTGAACGTGATGCTCTCAAATTAAAGGTTTCACCATTAGGATTAATAACATAGATACTTGATTTATCTGCGCCATCTTTTAGACCACCAGCAGAATTTATATAGTCATAAGGTTTAGAATCAGGAGAGTAAACTAGTGAGGTAGGATTTAAAACTTGACCGCTTACATTAATGGTATTGGTTTTACGTGGCATAAATATCATATCCCCATCAAGCAGTGTCAAATCCTTTGATGAGTTTTTTATACTAGGACGTAAGTCGGTAACAAGTCTACCGCTTACAGCAACAGAATTTGCTTGAGCCATTACATCCATAAGCACCATTAAGTCTGTTGGATTTTGCTGCAAATAACCATTAGATATAGCATTTGTTAAAATATCTGAAAGATTATTCCTGAAAAGCTTGAGTGTATTTTCTTCTTCCTGCTTGAGATATTCTCTAGTAAAAATTGCACCACTAGGAAAAGCAGTTTCCTTAAAACCACCAGCCCTTTCATATATATCAGTAACGGTATCTCCGTCAAAAATTGGATAGGTTCCTGGATTAACAAATTCTCCAGATAAGTGAACAAATCTGCTTAATTGATCCTGATTGCGCTTATTAAAGGTTAAAAAGCTAAGATTTGAAGAATCTATAATTGCATTTTTTTGATTAGTAATGACATTATTAATGGAAAGATTAAAATCTTCATAATCTCCTGAGGCATGAACATAATCAAAAATTCCATTTATAAGAACTTTACCTCCAACAGGGTATATTCCAGGTGAATCTACATCACCAAAAACAACTTTAGAATTTTGAAGAACTGCAGCTAATAAAAAACTATGTTTTGAAAATAGATCTGTGCAACTTGCATTATTTTTTGGTAAAAATGAAGATGTTTTTTGATATATCTCCTTTAGAAAATTCTGTGTTAACGTCGCTGAAAGATTATCAAAACATATTACATCATTGCTTGTTTTTTGCTGAGATGAACTGATTGCAACTTCGCTCTCAAGATTTGTAATTCTTTCATTGATAATTTTTAAGCTAGAAATTGCATCTGAATTTTCTTCTCCAGAGCCCATTGGTGCTGGCTTGCTATTAAAGCTATCATAAACTGAGTTTCTAGCCTGAAAATAATTCTGACTTGCTGATTTTAAAAAATTAGCAAGCTGAAAGGAATTTAGGAAATTAATATCATTTTTTGATAGAAAGAATATTCTATCTTTTGGGAGTATGTTAATTTCATTGAATTCATTCCGATTCATTAGGTTATAAAACTTATACTTCCAATTGTTTGACAATGGATTGAAGCGCTGAACTACAAATATTGGAAGATATGTTGATTCAATTAAGTCATTTTCCAAGTTAATAATAGAAGAGAGTTTGGTATCATTAGAGAGTTGATATTTACCAGGCTTTCTTATTGCACCATAAATCTCGATGCCATCTACAAACCTATTTTCATATTGATTAACTTCTAATATATCTCCTTTTTTTAACTTAACAGGGTTTGAAGAAGTAGCCATCAGTGAAATATAAGATCCCAGCTCATTAAGCCTTTTTACAACCATAAAATCGTCAGTATTTGGTTTAAAGCCAAGACCCATTTTTACAAGATCAGAAGTAGTCTCTCCCTCCTTAAATTCGTATATTGCTTGTCTATTGACGTTTCCAAGCAGATATACAAAATTTTCTGCTGGAGGAATATTAATAATATCTCCACTTTTTAAATAGGTTGTGCCTGATGCAGTTCCAAATATTAAGCTGTCATATAAATCCTCATAAACAACCGAGCCATCAGCTGATGTTATTTTTACATTTCTTAATGAAGGATTTCCTACTAGACCTCCAACTGCAGCAATAACATTCAAGGCAGACGATTGACTAGAAATTTTATATGTACCTGGGTATCGAGTAGATCCACCCACATTAACAGTAATATTTTTTAATTTTTTTATGGAAATTTGAACATCTGCTCCTATACCTTTTGAAGAAATAAAGTTAGAGATCTTTTCTTGTGCTTCTTTGAAGGTAAGGTTTTGTATATAAATTGAGCCAAACTCAGGTAAATTAAGAGTTCCATCCCTTCCGATAGGATAATAATCTAAGGAAGGCCTAGGCCCAAGGACGTTAACCGTTAAAACATCTCCATATCCTAAAATATAAAAATCAGGTACAGGTGTATTATCGACAACATCAAAGTTAAGTGGGTAACCAGTAAATAAATCTTTTCCGAAAAGTTCTAGATCGTCAAGCAACAATTCACTTGATTCTTGTGATTTAAATTTAGAATAATTATCTATTAGGTAACATGCCTTATCATCTAAGAAACATAATTTAGTTGCTAGTTCTTTTCGAGCTTCAATTTGTCTCTCCAAATATTTTTGTTCCTCAACAAGCCTATCTAACTCATCATATTGTTTAACAGTGTTATCAATATTTACAACTTCCCTTTCCTCTTGCAGTGCTTGATTCATTCGAGCTTGTGAAGAAGTACCTAGAGCTCTTTCTAAAGATTTTTGGATTTCGGGAGATTGAGCATGTACGTGATTTATTAGGACGAAAATCGTAACTAAAACCGAAAATGATAGGAGTTTATGAGGTTGCATTTCTAAATGATTTTACCTGAAATTAAGTGTTAAAAGTAGTCATTTGGTGAGGTGTATTATCGATTTTCTTATATGATTCTAGACGAACATGCCTCACCGCATACATTATTAAGATTAGAAGAATCCAAACAGGCAATCTTCTTAATATATCCCCACCTAGGGCATAAATAGCTAATGGAGCCATGGATGCTAGAAAAATACTCTCATTAAAAATATCTCTTACAAACCTATAGATTAAGGCAATTAAGCTTACAAATCCTATAATCCCTGCCTGTATAAAAGCAGTTAAAAATGTTTGGTGCACATCCCAATAAAGCTCGCCCTTCCATATATGTCCACCAGGACCCCTTCCTAAAATTGGTGACTCAGAAATCAAATTAATTGCTCCACCATATAACTGTGCTCTAGCACCATCAGCCCCGTCTGCATCTACAAAAAAATCTGAAAAAATTCTTAACAGATCAAAATAGTAAAAAATAAATACTACAGAAATTATTATTGAATATATGATTAGTGATCTTAAAATAATCCCAGATCTTGAAATAAAGTAGAAGAGAAATAGGCATCCGACTCCGAGCCAAAATCCAACCACGGCTTTTGTTGCCTGAGCAGTTAGAGCCATATAAATGGTTGTACAAAATAAAGCTAATAAAAGAATAGTTTTAAAAATACTATTTTGTTTGGGATAAATCTCATACTCTTTAATCAAAATACCTACACATAAAAACGGAAGGATTATGTAAAACATTGTTATCTGATGAACGTTAGTTACTAGTGGAGCAAAGCTTGTTTCATCGTACATTAGGTCTAAACCTAACAAACTTGGTGTGTAAAAACTAATAAAGAGAAGAATGGTCAAGATAATTGATGAGAGAATAATAAATCCTTTCAGCAACTGCCAGGGATTGATTGATTTTTGATTTATATTTGCTTCAAGAGTGAAAGAAGTAGCAAAAATAAAAATATATGCAAACAAATCAAGGCTCATTTTTGCTGTTGTTCCAGTTTGATTATTAAGTATAGTTAAATTTAAGAATGCTCCCATAAGAGACGCAGTAATATAAACTGCCCAAAAAATAGTAAATGGATAATTTGAAAGATTGATTGGAGGGATTCTCGAAAAATTAGTTAAAAAAAAACTAAAAATTATTAAAAGTTCTCCAAGTCCAAAAAAAGAAAATCTCAGCGAAGTAAATAGAGATAATGTAGCTCCGCCAACAATACTTAATCCAAGCAGTCTATTTACAGATAAACTCATGCTTGAGACCCTCTAATCTTGATCAGCACTCAAAATATTAATTCTGGGCGGAAAAATATTAAAATGCATTTTTTTATTTTGTATAAATAAAATTAATGATAAAAATATAAAACTAAAGAAAGTTAATGCAAAAGTGACAGCTAAAATAGCTGATCGTCTTGGCTTAAACTTCCTGTCTGGAACTCTGGGGGGATCAATCACTCTTAAGATATATTCATCAGATATGTTAGCGAGCATTTTGGTTTGAATCTGATCTTCAATTACATTTGAGAAAACATTTCTTACTTCACTAACATTAGTTAATCTTAATTGTGCAGTTAAATATTCAATTGCATTATTGCTATAAGCGAGATCTATTTCTCTCATATGATTATTTATTCCGATAATAATATTCTCAAGTATTAAACTTGCGTGTACAGGGGAAAGGTGCTCAACTGAAATAGATATAAAACCTGTATCAACATCGTGAACCACTTTCAAATGGTTTGCTGTAAACTCTCTGAATGTTTGCATTTCGGAAGGTTGATTTCTAATCCAAGCACCCTTTTTTTCATCATAATCACTTGATACATTTAGTATTTTTTTAGAGGAATTCCAGCTTTTTTCATCATAAATAATGTGAATTAAGTCGAAATCTTTTAGGAAATTGATAATAAAATCCCTGGACTCCAAAATTTTTAATGCCTGTGTTCCTTTATCACTTGCACTATTGCCTTGGCCAAGACTTATTCCTGCCAACGATGCAAGCTGAGAAGCAGTTTCATTTGTAGATGAAGATGATGATGAAGAGCCTGTTGTAGGAACTAAAAGAGCTTCAGCTCTATATATATTTTTTAGTGAAAGCGAATACAGTACTGTTATTAACAATATAATAATAAGCGCGAAAAAAAATAATCTCTTTGTCTCAAATAAAATCTTGATAAATTTATTTAAGTCTAATGTTCTTTTATCTGTTTCCATATGCAGATTATATACACCTTACTTAACTGAGACACTTAATAGATATACTATTTTTTTATTTCCTTAACATATTATCTTTAACATACTGTTTAATGCCATCAAGACATTTGATCTTTGGCACGTAACCTAGAGTATTCTTTGCTTTTGTAATATCTGCTTCAGAAGCCCTTACATCGCCAGCGCGAAAATCCATGTAATTAAATTCTTTTGAATATTTTATTCCATATATTGATAGTTCTTTTTTGATGGTGTTGGCAATAGTATTTAATGAAGTTTGAGCTCCTACAGCAACGTTGAAAATTTCGTGCGTTTTTAGTTCAGTTTTGATCGCTAGCATAATCGCCTCAATAGCATTTTGAATGTAGCAAAAATCCCTGGTTGTTTCTCCATCACCATAAATGTTTATTTCAGTATTTTCTTTCATCGCTTTGAGCCAGCGGGGAATCACAGCTGCATAATCACCATCTGGATTCTGTCTTGGTCCAAAAACATTAAAAAACCTTAAACCAATAGTTGGGTAGTTATAAACTTTATGAAAAACCTCAGCATACATCTCATCTACACGTTTTGTGAGGGCATATGGGGATAGAGGATTTCCAATATGATTCTCTATCTTAGGGAGATTAGAGTTATCGCCGTAAACAGAACTTGAGCTAGCAAAGATAAATTTATTTAATTTATGACGTCTAGCAAAATCAAGTATATTTAAAAACCCTTGGATATTTGCATTATTAGTATTGATAGGATTATCAATCGATCTTGGAACAGATCCGAGTGCGGCAAGGTGAATGCAGCATGTTACTCCTGAACTATTATCATTTAGAACATCCTCTTTTAACGAAGCAAGGTCCATCTCAAAGAACTTAAAATTTTTCCATTTTTCTCCAACTTTCCCTTTTACATGATCAAGATTTATTTGACTGCCCGTTGAAAAATTATCTAGTCCTATAACTTCATGGCCCTCCTCTAAGAGAGCTTCAAGTAAATTAGATCCAATAAATCCAGCTACTCCAGTAAGAAAAAATTTCTGTGCTCTCATAATATTAAAGTTTGTGGAATTGATCTCTCATGAAATATATTTACGAAAATTAAAACTAACCAGACTGATTATAAAACAAATAGGAATTAATGAGGAAAATCGAAGTTTTAAAAGTTGAGAGAAAAAATAAAAGTAAACTAAAAAGAAAATTGATTCTGTAATTAGTGCAGCAATAGCTGCTCTCAATATTCGATACGAAAAAATAAAAAAATATTTTATGCTTCAATATCATAAATTTGGCACCATCTAACAAAGTTTATCCATCTCCATATTTGCCATGAGAAAGATTTTTTACCAGAAATTATCATATCAAATTCATTCATTAGCTCAGTTTTATTAAATATTGGCACTTTAATGTCATCTTCTAGCCAATTTTTAATTTGAGGACCCATATTTACAAGCCATTTTTGTTCTGGTGTTGCAAAACCAATTTTATCTTTTCTGTCTAATATAATATCCGGAACAATACCTCGCATTGCTGATCTAAAAATACTTTTAGTTTCACCATTATTGGAAATCAAATACTGCTCTGGTAAGCCTAAAGTTAAATCAGCAAAAAGAGTAGTCAAAAAAGGTACTCTGCTTTCGATAGAAAAATTCATTGAATTTCTATCTGCGTGTCGTAATAATTGTGGCAATCCATTTGCTTGGATGGAATCTGCTAATTTAGCCATCACATTCCTACCTTCGATGCTAATGTAATTATTTATAGATTGGCTATCAAAATTAATATTATTTTTTTCTAGAAGATCAATATTTATCCATTTAGGTTTTTTATTTAATAAGAATAAATTTTCTAAAATTGGCTTGAAGTAATTGGGTGTGACAGCTGCTCCTAAAGATTTTATGCTATCTATAAAATTCCTTCCTGGCCATCTACCCCAGTTATAAAAAAATATTAATAGATTCTTCATTTCTTTGTTATGAATTAGACTCTTCATTCTTTGTACTGGATATCCTCTATATCCAGCAAGCAACTCATCTGCTCCTTGCCCATCTAAAGTAACTGTAATTCCATTCATCTTTGCTAATTTAAAAACACGATACTGAGCATATATACTTGTACTCATAAATGGTTCGCCTTGAGCTCTGATTAAGTCATCTAAATCATTAGATAAATCTTCGTCACTTGCCTCAACTTTGTAGCTATATGAATTTGTATAACTGTTAATAAAATCAACCCATTTTTCTTCTGAAATAGGGTCATTTTTTGCAATATAACTAAAAGTATGAATATCTGCTTTTGGCTCAAGATATCGCATTGCACATACAACAGATGAAGAATCTATTCCACCTGAAAGAGCTGCTCCAAGAGGAACATCACTTCGAAGTTGTAGACGAATATTTTCTAGAAATCTTTCTCTTACTAATTCAGATGCTTGTTTAAATGACAAATCATTTCTCTCTGAAAGATTTGGTGAATACCATTTTGATACTTTTTCAATTTTAACATTCGATAAATCATACTTTATTAAATGGCCTGGCATTAAATGATTGATTCCATCAATGAATGTCAATTCATTATTATCATATAATCCATGAACTAGATAATCATAGGCCCTTTGATAGCAAACTCTTTTAGGCTGCTCACTTAATTCAATAAGTGCATGAATATCCGATGAGAAAAAAAATGATCCTTTATTATAAGAGTAAAAAAAAGGCTTTATCCCAAAGGCATCTCTTACACATGTCAATGAGTTTTCTTTTTTATCAAAAATAACAAAGGCGAACATTCCGTCTATATATCTAAGTGATTCTTCTCCCCAATGTTTCCATGCTGCTAGCAAAACCTCCGTATCTGAGCCAGAAACAAATGTATAGCCTAAATTTTTAAGTTCTTTTTTTATTTCTTTGTAGTTATATATTTCTCCATTAAATACAGTAATAAATCTTCCATCTGGCGTTGCCATAGGCTGATGTCCTGCACTACTTAAATCAATTATAGATAATCTGGTATGCCCCAAAATTAACCTGAATTTATTTGCTTGATAATAGCTCTCAAAACCTTCATCATTTGGGCCTCGATTCCTCATTATTTTTAATGCTGATTTAATAAGAGTATTATCATGCTCTTTAAAATCTTTGAATCCACCTACAATGCCACACATAGTTATTTCTTAAATTTTTGAAGTAATGAGTTCCTTACAGTATAGAGCTCATCTAATGAAACAAGTTTTGTATAAATAATAAATAAAATCAGGATCGCTACAAAAGATATTCTTATAAGAATTGATATCATATATTCAGATTCTGAGAAAAAATTAAAATAAAGAAATACAAAGAAAACAGATAACAAGAAATTTAAAGAATATATTCCCCAATTGTGATTAACATGATAGAACTTTTGACTAAAGAAAATATACATTAAAAATCCAAAGAAATAGCCCAAAGTTGTTCCATAAGCAGCTCCAATAATATTAAACTTGGGAATCAAAATTAAATTCAGAATAATATTCAATATTGCAACAACTAAATTAATAAAAAAAATAATATGTGTCTTTTTCTTAATTACAATCCCTGGCATAAATACATAAATATTAGAAAATAAGAAAGTCAGTGTTAGGATGGGTATTATTGATGATATTCCAAAAAATTCTTCTGTTGTAAGCAATAAAACTAATTCTTTAGATAAAAATGAAAAGCTTATAAAAAATAGTGAATAAATGGCAACGAAATACTTAAATATAATTGCAAGATTTTTTGGGGTTTCTTGATCATTGTAATGTTTGTAAATTAAAGGTGTTATGGCCATTTGAAAACCAACAATTATTAATCCTGTCACAGAGGCTATTTTCACTCCAACACTATAAATTCCTACACTTTGAATTCCTATAATCTCATTTATCATAAATCTATTAATATACAAACTTATAAATACCAAAACACTTGCAGGAACTAGTGGCAGAGAAAAAGCTAATAACTTCCTTAATAAATCAAATCTAAATACTTTTTCAAAAGAATTCCTGAGAAAAAATAAGCTTAAGAGAGATACAAACAAACAACTTAAAATCAAAGAATTTAGGATAGCCTCCAAGCCTTGATTTAGAACAATACCAAAAATTAAAACTAAAAATAAGTTACTGCACGCATACGTTATTGATGAAATAGAAAATAAAAAGCTTTTACCTTCAAATCTCAATAAATTTTGAAAATAATAATAGAAGCCATTAAATAAAATATAAATCAATGCTAGCTTAAATTCCCTTAAATAATCCCCACTGCCAGTTATAAATAAAGACAAATTATCCGCAAATAAAAAAAACATTGAGATTGATAAACAATAAGTTACAAGAGTAAATATAAGTCCGGTAAATGCATATGATCTTCGCAATTTTCCTTTTGATTCTGGTATATATCTTGAAATTCCTTGTGTGATTTCAAAAGCAACAGTTAATGCAACAATATTTCCAAATGCAATAAATAATTCAAGAGCACCCAACTCGTCAGGCGAAGTAATACGTGTATATATTGGTAAAAGAAAGATACCAATACCTCTACTTAATATTATAGGTATGGTGTAAATGATCGAGTCTTTTAAGAATGCTTTGATCATATTAGATCTAAGTTTTTGTAATACTCTCTAAAATCTTTCCTAAAAATATTTAATTAAATTTTTATTCCATTTTCAGAAAAAGTTGTAAATAAATATTTTTTTACATGCTCCTCAGTATAATTGTTCTCTACAAAATAATACCCTGAGTCTGCATACTTCTTAATTTCATCTTTGTTATCAAGTAAATATTTTAAATTTTTATATATATCTGATGAAGTTGTGACCATCCATGCATCAATAGCTGAACTAGGTAAATTTTTCTCAATTTTAGGATCTGCAGACATTAGAACTGCACAATGATTAGCCATAGACTCTATCCCAAGCATTCCTGGAACAAGTGAGTAAAATTGATTTAAGACAATGTGAGACTCTCTGAGCTCATGCATTAATGTCTTATTATCAATATTAGAGAGCTCCTTATACTCAAAAACATATTTCTCAGTTTTCAATCTTTCTATTGCTTTTCTAACTAGCGGAGTTCCTTTTATTACAGCATTACTTGGAGCATGAATGATCTTATATTTTTTAACATTTGAAAATTTTAAATCCGAAAAATTTAAATTACTTTTTAAAAAAATATATGATGGTGGATGTTGATATTTTGTTAAATGTGATGCTTGGTCAATGGGATAACTAAAATACAAATCTGCATATTTATCAGCCAACTTCGCAAGTTTTATTTTTTCTCTTTCATATGAAGAGCTTAAATAATATGGGTTCTCAATTCCTATGGAATCAATAAAATATTCATATCCAAGCTTATCCAAAACAATTTTTAATTTTTTCGGTGATCTTATATCATCTCCAAGAAAAATATTAATGACCTTCTTATAATTTCTTTTTAAAAAATAAAAATCATATTTTCTGCTGAGGATAAAGCCTGTTGACCATAAATAAATAAATATGTGATTTTTAGAGGAAAGGTAAGCTAAAAGTATTGGGGCATAAATTAATCTTTTAAGAAAATATAATAATTTATTTGAATTAGATATCTTATAGTTGTAATCAAATTGATAAAATTTATTTTCGTTTAAGCACACTGTTTGAGCATTAGGTAAAGCTTTCCCATATAAATATAAAAATTTTGAAATTTCTGTAACCCCTATCACAATACCATTCTGCTTTTTAGTAAAAATTTTGAAAAAAATTGATGAAAAAAATAAAATCAAATATTGAAAAACTGATAATATCTCTACAAGAATGCTCTTTAATAAATTTTTAAATCCCAATATCTTAAAGTTCATCTAATTTCTTAAAAAGAGTTATAGCATCATCAAATTTTGGTTAGTCTGATAAATTCAACTCTAATAGTTAAGATTATACCTTTTAAAGTATATTAAGTTATTGGTTCATTCACGATCTAGAGATTTATAAATCCGAAACACAATATCTAGACGGATTTCAAAAAGTTAAACTTCTTTTATCCAATTTGCAGTTTCTAAAATACCTTCCTCTAAATCGACTTTAGCTTTAATGCCAAGTTTTTGTTCTATTTTATCTACACTTGGAATCCTTATGGCGATGTCAGCGGAAAGTGGAGGCTCATGAACAATTTTTGACGATGAATTTAAAACTCTGCAAACAGTGTTAGCAAGTCCAAGAATTGTTATTACTGCTCTTGCATTACCAATGTTAAAACTTTCTCCTATTGCTATTGGATTTTCAATACACTCCATAATGCAATCGACAAAATCATCTACATAACACCAAGCTCTAATTTGGTTTCCATCACCATGGATAGTAATCGTCTCATTATTTAAGGCTTTTTTAATAAACATTTGAATTGCGCCTTCGCCAGTTTGTCCTGGCCCATAAACATTAAAAGGCCTTACAGTTACGCATGGAAGACCAAACTGTTTATGATAAGCATGAGCAAGATGCTCGCCCGCTAGCTTTGAGACAGCATAGGTCCACCTTGCCTCTCCAGCAGAACCAGCAACAGCAGAATCTGTCTCTGATGACCTAAATGCCATTGACCCAAAAACCTCTGAGGTTGAAAAATCAATTAAACGATCAGTGACATTATTTTCCTTTGCTGCTTCAAGAACATTAGCTGTGCCTATTACGTTAACTCTCCCAGTTAGAACAGGATTATTTATTACTGTGTCGATTCCTGCAATACCTGCAGCATGAACGACTATATCTGAACCTTCCATTGATTTTTTTACGTGCTCATAATCTAATACATCACCTTTAATAACTTTAATATTATGATTATCTTTTAAATCACTTCCTGAAAATGTATCTCTATGAAAATTATCAAAGATTACGATCTCGTTGTTCTGAACTAACCTTCTAATGATCGTATTAGCTATAAAGCCTGCTCCTCCAGTTATAAATATTTTCTTCTTTTTTATCATATTGACATCCTTATTGTAGGTACTCTGATACAGAATTAATTACGATATTTTGTTCCTCATCAGTTAAACCTGGAAAAATTGGCAAACTGAAACCACATAAATTAACTGCCCATGCCCTCGGATACTCCTCAGGCTTAATTTTATATTTTTCTTTATAATATGAAAGGGTATGTATCGCATGAGTTGGCGGCCTAGTCCCAATTCCTTTATTAGCAAGATATTGCATAAAACGATCTCTTTCTTCAGAAATTTTCAATAACAACCCATAATCATGATTTTCCAAAGCTTCTTTAACCAAAGATGCTTTGAAAATACACACATAGCTCTGATAGCTATGTTGAATGTTTTTTTCTCTCACAACAGGAATGCTTAACTGATTACAATCTCCCAGTGAGAGATGATATTTCTTAGCTATTTCTTCTCTAGATTTAAGAATATTTTCTGCCCTTTTTAATTGAGAAATTCCTAAAGCTGCTTGTATGTCTGTCATTCTAAAGTTATATCCAGCATGGATATGATCCTTCATAAATGAAGGATCATTAGTGGCTGTTGATTTGGATGAATAATCCATACCATGATCCCTTAGTGAAAGAAGTTTCTTGTAGTGATTTTGATCGCTCGTTACAATCATTCCACCCTCACCTGTCGAGATTGCTTTTCTAGGATGAAAGCTAAAACATCCAAATTCTCCATGGTTACCTACGTGATCATTATTAAGATATGAACCAAAACCACATGCAGCATCTTCAATAATCTTTATTTTTTTATCGCCTATAACTTTCTGAATTTGTTTGATATCACATGGATATCCAAACAAATGAACGGGGATGATCACTTTTGTTTTTGAAGTAATCTTAGAATTAAGCTTATTAATATCTAAATTTAGAGTTTGTAAATCAATATCACAAAAAATAACTTTTGATCCTACATTTTCAACAATATTTGCAGTTGAGACCCAGGATAAAGCTGGAACTATGACTTCGTCATCTGGATTTAGATCAAGGCACTCTAATGCTAAAAAAAGAGCAGATGTGCAAGATGTGGTTGCTACAGAATATTTTGATTCAATAAATTTGGACCACAGTGATTCAAACTCAGCAACTCTTGGGCCCTGCACAACCCACCCATCATTGAGGGGTTCAAGAACTTTTTTTAAGTCCTCCCCAGAAAATATAGATTTTGAAATTGGGATTTTCATAGGTTAAGTATACTCAATAAGCCCATCAACTATTTTTTGAGAGGCGTTTCCATCACCATAGAAATTTTCGTAATTATTTAAATCTAATTTAAAGGAATTTAAGGCATCAACCAGTTTATTGTCTCTTGGATTTGTAAGAATATTCCAACCACTGGTCACTGTCTCTTGCCATTCAGTTTCATCTCTTAATGTGAGGCAAGGTATTTTATGCAGGTAAGCTTCCTTTTGGAGGCCCCCTGAGTCCGTTATTACAAATTTAGAGCTCATTAAAAGTCTTTGCATTTCTAAATAACCTAATGGATCCGACAGAATTATATTTGAATCTTGAAATTTTTTGTTTGATATCAATTTAGATTTTTTGAGTCTAGGATGAACTAAAAAAATAATTTTGAAAGTCTTTGAAAGATCTACTAGCTCATCTAATATCCCCTCTAATAAGTCATTATCATTGGTGTTAGATTCTCGATGAATCGTACAAGTAATTAGATTTTTATCTTCAAGCGGAATGCCATTAATCAAGTTTATTTTTGATGCTGAATCCTGGTAATAAGTTAGTGCATCATACATGACATCACCACTAAGAATAATTTTCTGCTTCTTTGTGTCATTAATTCGAAATGGATAACCTTCATTGGTTAAGTTATTAGTTGCAAGGGTTGTAGGGCAAAAAAGCAATGAAGAAAGCCTATCTGTTACCACACGATTAATTTCTTCAGGCATCAAGTAGTTATTTGATCTGAGGCCAGCCTCAACATGAGCAATGGGTATTTTATTTTGTGCAGCTGCCATGGCGCCAGCTAGTGTACTATTAGTATCCCCATACAAAAGAACAATATCCGGTCTCTCATGTAGAAATAATTCACTTAGCTTTTCTAACATTTTTGCAGTCATTGAAGAGTGTGAAAGGTTTGATATCGATAAGTTTAAATCAGGAGTCGGTATGTCAAGTTCGTCAAAAAAGATATTGGACATATTGGTATCAAAATGTTGACCGGTATGAATGATTTTTTCATCTATGAGTGTGCTCTTCCGTTCAAGTAAGCTATCATTGTGAGCTTTAATAGTCCTGCTGACTGCTGCAGCCTTGATAAATTGCGGTCTTGCACCAACTACTGTTAATACTTTTAACACAATTCTACTAATGAGCTAATTATAAATTCCTGATGTTCCTTAGTTAAATATGGGCTCATTGGCAAACTAAAAACTTCCTTGCAATACATTTCTGTTTTCTCTAATCCCGAGCTAACTACATTGCAGTTTTTATAAGCAGCTTGCTCATTGAGAGGTATTGGATAATAAATCGCTGTAGGTATTCCTCTTTCTTTTAGGGCCTTGATCAAAAAATCCCTTTGTTTATGACGAATTGTGTATTGAGCCCATGCAAAACTTTTTTCTTTTGATAGGTGAGGGAGAATAATTTCAGTTTTTGACAATCCCGCATTATATCTTTCAGCAACCTCATTTCGCTTTAATATCTCATCTTCTAGTAATTTAATTTTTTCAATTAATATTGCTGCTTGGATGGTATCAAGTCTTGAATTCATGCCTACATTTACATGCTCATATTTATGAGACCCCATTCCATGATTTTTTATCGAGCGAATTAATTGAGCTAGCTCATCATCATTTGTAAAAATTGCTCCGCCATCTCCATAACAGCCTAAAGGTTTTGCTGGAAAGAAACTGGTGGTAGTTATGTCACCGTAATTACCAATTTTCGTGCCTTTATGAGATGAACCAAAGCTTTGAGCTGCATCATAAATAGAGCTAAGTTCATATTTTTTTATTAGATTATTTAATTCAACCGAAACTGATGGTTTCCCAAATAAATCTACCGGAATAACAATTTTGGGGTTGTGATTATTTTTCAGAGCATCATTTATTGCAGTCTCCAAACTAGAAGGACAAAGATTATAATCATCTGCTACGTCGATAAAATATGGTGTTCCTCCGACCAGTGCTATTGATTCAGCGCTTGCAATATAGGTAAAGGAAGGCACAAAAACAGCATCTGATTCTTTAACTCCAAGCGCCAACAAAGCAATAGCCAAAGCATCAGTTCCGTTTGCACATGTTATTGAGTGTTTGACGCCAGTAAAATCATTTAAAAGACTTTCAAATTCTTGAACTTCTGGTCCATTGATATATTTTCCATGCTTCAATACCTCGCTTACTGCGAGCTCAATCGATGCTTGCAATTGCTGAAATTGACTTTTTAAATCAATAAATGGAATTGACATAATTATTCTCTACTCAGGTTGCCGTCTTTGAGTAAATATTTCACATTACTCTTTTTACATTCATAAGAGCCATCCCCATCAGTTGGCAAGGGTATCTGTTCTCCATACTCACTCATCCAACCTATTTGCTTGGCAGGGACGCCTACAACCAATGAATACGGTTTAACGTCTTTATTTACTAATGCTCCAGCTCCAATGAAGGCAAATTTACCTATAGTTACCCCACAAACTATTGTGCAATTAGCACCCATTGTTGCGCCTTTTTCTACAATAGTATCTCTATATTCATCTTTCCTACTGACAGCAGATCTGGGATTATAAACATTCGTAAAGACCATGCTAGGACCACAAAATACATCATCATCTAAAAAAACATTATCATAGATTGAAACATTATTTTGAATCTTACAGTTGTTACCAATGCGTACATTATTTGCAACAAAAACATTTTGACCTATAGAGTTATTTTCACCAATTTTTGATTCAGAACTTATATGTGAGAAATGCCAAACTTTTGTGCCGCTACCAATATCTGCACCATCATCAACAATTGCAGAAGGATGAACAAATATTTCTTTCATAATTATTGAAATAAATTATAACTCTAAAGGCAAAGATACTAATTTACCGTCTCTAGATGAAGTATAAGCAGCAATTAGTAATTCTAATGAACGCAAACCCTCTCTGCCGTCTGTTTCGGGTTTCGCTTTTCCTCTCATAACATTAATAACATTTTTATAATACATTGAGTGGCCTTGAAATTTATTGCCCATGCTCTTGTTTAATGAATTCACCTTTCTATCGTATGAACATTTTTCATTAAATTTCCATTCTTCTATTTTGTTTAGAGCTGTGCCTCCAATCTTAACTGTTCCTGTTTCGCCAAGAACTGTAATACTGCCCTCAAAATTTTTAGGATAGGTACACATTGTTACAGACATTGATCCAAGAGCGCCATTCCTCCATTTAAGATTTAAAACTCCTGTATCTTCTACTTCAATATTTCTAAATGTTGACATCAAGCTCTGAACTTTTTCAACCGGGCCTATTAACCAGTCAAGCAAATCTACATAATGACTAGCTTGATTCATTAAGGCACCGCCATCAAATTCCCATGTTCCTCTCCAGCCAGTGCCGTGATCATAGTAAGATTGAGGTCTTGTCCAAAAAACATTTGCCTGAACAAGATGAATCTTCCCAAATCTTCCTTCTGAAAGGGCCTGCTTGAGCAATTGGATAACCGGATTCATTCTGGTTTGCTTAACTACAAATAGCCTGACGCCATTTTCATCACAAGTTCTGACCATCTGCACTCCATCTCTCCACCTTGTAGCCATAGGTTTTTCTGTTACCACGCTAACTCCATTTTTTGCGCATAGTGCTGCTTGATGAGGATGAAAACCGCTAGGTGTACAAATAGAAACTATATCTAGAGATTCGCTTGCAAGCATTTCTTCAAGATCTGTATAGCAATTAATTTTATAAGTTTTTTTAACAGCAGATAGCATTTCGCTCACAGGATCACAAGCAGCAACAATCTCAAAATCCTTATGATGACCTACGATAGCATCAAAGTGATTTTTTGAAATTCTACCGCACCCTACAATACCAATTTTGATTTTTCTATTTTTGATAATTGGTAATACTTTCATATTTAAAGCCTAAAATAATTAAAACCCAATGACTCAGCATCTTCTTTTTTATAAATACCCTTTAGATCAGCTAAAACAGGGTTAGAGACTCTACATTTTTCTCGTAACTCTTCCAGTCTAAGGTTGTTAAACTCATTATGAGGAACAGCAACAACAATTGCATCTAAATCAACAAGTTCTTTTGAATCTGATAATTTAATACCATAAATTTGGTTTGTTTCGTTACTGTTTGCCCAAGGATCAACAATAATTGGATTTATTCCCCAGTCCTGAAATTCCTTTATAAGATCAATTACCTTTGTATTTCTAATATCAGGACAATTCTCTTTAAAAGTAAATCCAAGTATTCCCAATCTTGAGTGGGAAATTTTTATATTTGATTTAGACATTTTTCTAATTATGGAAATACCTGCATGTTTAGCCATACTGTCATTAATTCTTCTGCCTGCTAGGATGATTTCAGGGTTATATCCAAGTTCCTCAGCCTTATATGTAAGATAAAAAGGATCGACTCCAATACAATGGCCCCCAACCATACCAGGTTTGAATGGAAGAAAGTTCCATTTAGTTTCAGATGCCTCCAGTACTTCTTTTGTATCGATATTCATTAATTGAAAAATTTTTGATAATTCATTCACAAACGCAATGTTCAAATCTCTTTGGCAATTCTCAATGACCTTAGCTGACTCTGCAATCCTGATTGAGCTTGCTAAGTGGGTCCCAGCGGTAATAATTTCAGCGTAAAGAGCATCCACCTCTAATGCAGTTTCAGGATTACTGCCGCTAGTAATTTTAGTGATTTTTGTGAGCGTATTTACCTTATCACCAGGATTGATCCTCTCGGGACTGTACCCACAGAAGAAATCTAAATTAAATTTTAATCCACTTATTGATTCAAGTATAGGAACACATATTTCTTCAGTTAAACCAGGAAAGACCGTAGACTCAAAAATTACAATATTTCCTTTTTTGAGGTGGGAGCCTACCAAAGAAGAGGCACTCTTTATTGCATTTAAATCAGGATTATTACTTTTATCTATAGGTGTTGGAACCGTAACTATATATATTTCTGGTTCATCAAGATCAGCATCATTATTGGTAAATTTGATTTTTTTAGCTGCCTTTATTTCTTTGTCTGAACATTCTCCAGTTACATCATTAAAGCCTTTTAATTGTGTAATCCTGTCAGCATTTATGTCAAAGGCAACAACTTCCCTATTTTTTGCAAATTCAACGGCCAATGGCAATCCTACGTAACCAAGACCTACAACGCTAAGCAATTTTTTTGATTTTGATGACATTTTTTTAAAAATTAAGTGTGGATTTTAAACTTATCCATCAAAAATAGCACTAAAAACTGAGAACCAATGACTTATGAGTAGTACTAATCATAAAAATTAGATTATAGAGAAATCAATATATTCGATAGATTATTAAAAATTTCTTTGTAGTGGAACTGATCAACGTCAAAAGTGAACTTGCTAATAGAATTCTCCTTGTTACTATCATTCTTGGATTGCATAACTCTGCTTAATACATCAATTATGTTATTTTGATCTGTTTCAGATAAAAAATTTGACTCAATCGCAACACCTGCATTGCAACCTTCTATTAGATTCTTGAATTCACTGTTTTGAAGATCGCCATTTACAATTCCAATGATTGGTTTTCTTAGCATAAATGCTTCAAATATTTTACCTGTAAGTATTCCCTTTTCCTGCATGGAATTCCATGTACCTACAACCACAAAATCACAACTTTTTTGTATTTTCATGGACTGAAGTCTGGATACGTAGCCATGATTAATAATATTTGCAGAAAGTCCATATTTTGAAGCTTGGTTAATTAAAGTTTTTATATCTGAGCCAGCATAATGGAATTTTAAGTTTTCTTTTTGACCATCAACTAAAAATGCTTTCAAAATTTTAAATAATGGTGATAAGTCGCGCTTGCCATCATACAAGGTCCCAACATAACAAAGATTTAAGTCTTTTTTATTTATTGAAGATAAGGTCTCAATATCGGGTAAGTTATCGTATCCGTTATAAATTACATCTATTTTTTTATCAACTGATGATTCTTGAAGCATTTCTTTTACTCCATTTGAGACAGTAATAACATGATCTGATTTCTGCATTACTTCAGCTTGGATGCTAGCAAGGTTTCTAGATGAACTAAAACTTTCATATACCATTGGGTCACGGAAGTCGGCTACCCATTTAATATTATCGTCTAATCTCTTAATGCGAAGCCCAGCTTGATGAGATGAAAAGCTTGGGTAGCTAGTAATTAAGATATTGAATTCATTTACTTTAGCAAGCTCTTTGTAAGCTTTTAAAGCTCCATATAAAAAATCTCTATTTCGAAGAAAAGTAAATGCCTTGAAGGCTAAGCGCATAAAGTAACTTTTTATTTTTGCTGAATTAGTAATTTTTTGGTTACTTAAGTTAATAACCTCACTAGCTTTTTTTTCTAATAAAACTCTGTTTCTAAGCAACTTAACAAATCTGAATATAATTGAACTTTTAGTTCTAGTAACTTCTAGATTTTGTATGTCATTTATGTCAAGCGTTGTGTCTAATAACAAGGAATTTGAAGAACTGGGGCATATTACATGAACTGAAATAAATTTTTTGGAGAGATACTTTGCCATGCTTGATAATCGCACAGCACCAATTGCATTTTCTGGAGCAAAGCTGGTAGTTATAATTACAAGCTTTTTATTGATATTTATTTCACTCATAATTTGGAGGCTGAAGCCGGAATCGAACCGGCGTACACGGCTTTGCAGGCCGCTGCATAACCACTCTGCCATCCAGCCGAATTGCTCATTATATACAGTGTATTGAAAAAAATACTTATTTTAATTTTAAAACATTTTCCGTATAAGTCATGCCGGTTTTAAGAGATACAAGCAAACTTAAGAATAAGATGAATGATGATATGAAGATTCCAAGACTCAAACCATAACTAAATGAAAATAAGTATGAACCAATAGCAATGAATTGGAGAGTTGTTTTAATTTTTGCGAGATAGGAAACATCTGAGGCACCTTGAATATTATTCACAGCCGTATATTCTCTTAATCCAGAAACCCAAAACTCTCTAATTAAAATTAATGTACCAATTAGACCAATAAAATAGTCATTGGTAATTAAAATAATTGATAAAATAGTTGAACATAGCAATATTTTGTCTGCTACTGGATCTAAGAGCTTGCCAAGAGATGACTCCTTATTGAACTTTCTTGCAAGATAACCATCAAGAAAATCTGAAAAAGAGCAAATAACAAAAATTACAAGAGATGCAAAGTACATTTCAAAAAAAACAGCAATGATAAAAATTAATGGCCCTAAAAAAATTCTTAAATAAGTCAGTAGCATTATAAAATTTTTCATGATAAATCTAGCTTCCTAATCGCATTTGCTTTACTCTCGTCCACTCCCTTAATCTTTTGTAAATGATTTACATCTGCATTCAGAATAGCATCAATTGATTTAAATTCATTAAAAAGTCTTTCTTTGGTTTTAGGCCCGATACCTTTTATAGAATCCAATATTGAGACTTGCATATTTATACGCTTGGCTTTTCTATTTGCCTTAATAGCAAACCTGTGAGCCTCGTCTCTTGCTCTGATTAGTAGATTAAATAATTTGGAGTTAACATCAATAGTCTCTTGCCCATTGATGGAATAAATATTCTCCGTCAGGACTTTTCTTTGAGAGCCCTTCTCAATTGCTAATATTAGTATATCTCTATTTTTAATCTTTGAAGTAAGTGCATTTAATTGGGCTCTTCCACCGTCAACCAACAGAATGTTTGGCTTTTCATCCTTTTTTTCAAGTCTTTTCTTGATTGCAAATGCTATTGATCCTGGATCATTACCACCCAGTTCTTTAGGGAGATTATAAGCACGATATAACTTTTTATCTGGACCCTCTATATTAAATCTAATAATTCCAGCTTTTGGATTGCTACCAGAATGATGACTGATATCTATGCAATCCAATGTTGGGTTATCAATATTTAGCTTAAATTTTTGCATTAATTCATTAAAAGCAAATTTCAGCGGGGGTGCTTTTTTTTCAGAATTTATGAGGGTTTGTTTTGAATTTAACTTAGCTAAATCTAAAAAACTTTTACTGCCTTTGGGCGCTTTTACAAAAATTTTAACTTTCTTCTTGAATATCTTTTCAAGCGCTTCCTGTAGAAGTTTTCTTTCTGAGATCTTATTGGCAATAAGAATCTTATTTGGAATCTGACTTTTATGTAAGTAATTATGAAAAATTGCCCTTCTAAATACATCATCTACTTCAGAGGATGCATCAGAATCAATTAGGTAGGTTTTGGTAGATCTTACTTTCCCATTCCTAACAGATATTTTAGCAAGCCCAGTCTTTTGCTCAAAAGATCCATGCCAAATATCAATATCTAGTGGATGGATATTGATGGATGCTTCATCTTCAAGTGAAGTAATGCTATCTAATCTTTTTTTGTATCTATCAGCTTCCTCAAACTGCAGTAACTCCGAATGCCGTTGCATCTTTTCTTTAAGAATTTTTTTTATATGTTTTTTTTCAGTGCTTAAATATCGTTGAGCTGAGGATACATCTTCAGCATATTCAGACTTGCTTATCAAATTAACACATGGCGCACTGCAGCGCTTCATTTGATACTCAATGCAAGGTCTGGATCGATTGCTGAAAGTACTATTTGAACAATTACGTAGTCTAAAAATTTTTTGTAATTCTTTAATTTGATCACGGACTAATCTTGCATTCGTATATGGTCCATAGAAATCTTCATCAATTGCCTGCTTACTTCTTTTTAAGTGAACGGAAGGAAAATCATGAGAACCTAAAAAATAGATAAATGGATAGGTTTTATCATCTCTTAGAAGAATATTAAACTTGGGTTTATATTCTTTTATGAGTTGTTGTTCTAATATAAGAGCTTCTGTCTCTGAGTGCGTTGCAAATGTCTCTACTTTAATAGCCTGCTTTTTAATTTGCTCAGTTTTTCTATCTTTAATTGCTGGTGTGAAATAAGATCTTACTCTTTTATTCAAATCTTTTGCTTTGCCAATATAAATTATCTTTGAACTATCAAAAAATTGATATACCCCTGGCCTATTAGGAACATGTGATAAATCTTTGATCATTAAATAATTGTATAAAGCTATTTATTTAAAATTTTCCTAGCAACTCTTTTGCCTGCATTTACACCAAATTGATCAAAAGGATTAATTTGGAGCATAGCAGCGGTAACAAAAACCCGATATTCCCAAAAAGCTACAAGAGAGCCTAATGAAAAAAGATCTAACTTGTCTAATGAGAAAAAATTTCCTCCAATATTGCTATTGGCAGCATCCATACCTTGTTTGAATTTGATTTTTCCTGAGAGTAGCTTGAATTGCCCCTCAGCTTGCGAATTTAACAGTGCCGAGTGACTGCTTTGGCTTGCAATTATATCAGCTGAGGTTTTAGAGGAGCCTTGATGCAAAAGTTGGAAATAAGAATGTTGTGCTGTTGGGCCAAATCCACCGTAAATAGTTTGGCCTGTATACCCGAATATTGATTCAGGATTATTTGGCTTACCAAGAGATTCCATTTCAAGTTGCTGGAGATAATTTGTGATGGATCTAAGCTTCCAGTTATAGGAAAGTATGACTCTGTTTTTTTTATCCATAAAGTTATGAGACCAAATATCATTAAAAACAATATTTTTAAGAGCACTTTTTACAGTTGATTTTTTTTGAA
>MDTG01347612.1_pt1 | contig 27742 bp, 30 predicted proteins | sample 811421 | NCBI WGS metagenome assembly MDTG01 (sample SAMN05326645, study PRJNA326480) | marine metagenome | isolation source: seawater | place: Pacific Ocean: South East | collected 2011
AAAATTGATGGATTTACTTCCTATTAAAAAAATTAGCAAAGATTATTTTTTTGAAAGTGATTTACTAAATTGGCTTTACATAATTAGAGCAAAAGTGAAAGATATTCCAGTTAAATCAATTTATAACAATGAGAAAAGTAATATAAATATTTTTTCCGTTATAATGAAATTTCCATTATTATATTTTAGAAATTTTTTTAGAAGATTTTTTTATGAATATTGTTTGAGAAATCCAGATATGAAATTTATATCATTTATATTTGGTTTAGTGTCTTTAACTTTTGGAATAATATTTTCACTCAATGTATGGAAAACTGGAGTGGGGGAGGTTCCATCTTCATCCGGCACTGTTGGAGTGGCTTTGATTTCATTATTAGTGGGAATTAATTTCATTTCATATTTTTTTTTTAGTGATATGAGTAATCATCCAAAAAAAAATCTTACAACTATTGAATAATCTTATAATAGTTAGTTAATATTTTGTTCCAATTGAAATATTTTTTTGTCTTATCAAAATTAATTTTAGATATTTTATTTCTAAAATTCTCATTTGTTAATAGTTTATCTATATAAAAAAAAAAATTCTGATTTGTTATGAAAAACAAGAACATTCCGACCTTTCAGTAATTTAAAATTATTAGAAATATCATTAATAATTATTGGAAGCCCAATGCTTGTATAATCTAGAATTTTATTCTGTAAACCAGATTGAATTTTGACGTTACAGATACCAGCTAAAGAATTCTTACAATAAAATTTTAAATTAGAAATATTGGATTTTACTTTCACTCCTTTAAATTTAAAGTAAATTTTAAGAATTTTTGAGCAATTACCAAATATTTTAAACTCTAAATTAGGATGTCTTTTTTTTAAAGTTGGTAAATACTTATTCACAAATTCTATGCATGCACTACTATTTGCTAAGGAATTAATATTTCCAAAAAAAATTATATTATTTTTTTTTTTATATTTGACAAAAATATTTTGTTTTAGATGAGTCCCATTGCCAATTATTTCAATTTTTTTATTTTTTATTATACTAGAATTATTTATATCTTTCTTATTTACTAAGATTATTTTGTCAAATTTTTTTGATTTGTTCTGTTCATATAATTTTAATTTATTCTTTTCAAACTTATATAAATATTTTAAAGGATTAATGAATGATAAATTTTTTTCAACGGTATTGTAATTTTTTGAAATTAGGTCTGTCATCTCAAGTACTTTGATTCCTTTAAAATTTTTTGGCAAATAGTAAGCAGACCTAATTAAATGAAAAATTATCACATCATATTTTTTACATATCTTACTTATTTTTTCTTTCATCTCGGGTATTTTATATAAACCAATTTGAATTGGTTCATTTTTAAAAAAAGATTTGAATATATTAATTATTTTATTAGATAAATTATTTTTATAAACATACTGATTTTTAATAAAATTAATTTTTTTTGTTTCATTGCCAATTGATATAAGATCAACTTTATTTTTTTTTGATAAAAATTTCATTACTTCTGAAATTCTTAATTTATCACCTCCTGTTACAGGGAAAGGGTACCTTGGAGTTACGAATAAAATTTTTTTATATTTCATTTATATTTTTAGTAAAATTTTTGTGTACATTTGATAAAGAAAATCTTTTTGCATTTTTATAATATTTATCTCTATTTCTATTTAAATTATTTTTTTTTAAAATCTTACAAATATTTTGGAATTTTGTATTATGTCTTATAAATGTTGCAGAATTTTTTAATATCTCTTTGTTTATTTTTGTTTTAAAACAAATTACATTAAGTTTAAATATCTGTGCTTCAATCAAAGATCTTCCAAAACCTTCAAATAAAGAGACATCCAAATAAGTATTTGATTTTTTAAAAAGATAAATTAAATTTTCATCACTTATATTTTTAAAATTAAAAACATTATTTAAGTTAAATTCATCTGATAAATTTCCAACTATTATAAAATTTATTTTTTTACATTTTTTTACAATTTCATTAAGTTGCTTTATGTTTTTTCTTGTTTCGTTAGAGGTAATTGTTAAGACTATTTGAGAGTTTTTTCTTAAATTCTTTAAAACTCTAAATTTAGAATTATATTTCGATTTTTTATTTTCAAAATTAATTATATTAGGAATTATTAATATTTTTTTTTGATTAATAAATAAATTTTTAGAGATAAGTTCTTTTGTAAATTTAGAAGGGACAATAATTTTAAAAAATTTTTTTATAAATATAAAATTTATATCGAGATAAAATTGCTTTATTCTCTCATTTAAATTTATGACATTATTTTTACTAAATACTTTTCTGTAATCATGAATTATTATTATGTTTTTTTTTGCAAAAGAAAAAAATCTTAAAAAAGCATAACCCTCCTCTGGTAAAACCAGAGTATAAAACCTGTGAGAGTTTAAAATTAAATAAAATGGAATTAAAAAAAATTTGAACATGAAAGTATGAAAATACAACTCACTATTACCTGTATATAAAGTTTTAACATTACAACTTTTGGTTTTAATTTTGATAAGTTCTTTATTATATTTAAAAATACCGCTAAATTTTTTTTCTTTATTTGGCATTATCCAAAGAATTTTACGCATATCTTTTATTATTAAATAGCATTAATCCTAGAGCCATCCAAGGATAAGGACTAGTTATGGCACTCTGAAAAAAGAAAGTTAAAACTACATAACTTAATATGATATATCCGAAAGTAAATTTATTTTTAATTATTATTTTTAAAGAATTGAGTATTAAAATAAGAATTAAAATTGCAGGTATAATCCCCCCATCATGTAAAATTGAAAAAAAATAATTCTGCACATGCTGTTTTTTATTTTCAATATCTGGGTACCATTTTTGCATAACTTCATTAGTTTTAATTAAGTGTCTTACATTGAAAGTTTCTGCATGCAGATACCACATTTCACTATAACTACCCAGGCCGTGACCAACAAAGTTATTTTTCAATGATCCTTTAAAACTTAAATAGTTATGAATAATTCTTACAAAACCTGTTGGTTCTGAAACATTGATAACTGATAGTAAATCATTTTTTACATAACATTTTTCATTCGTTTGCAACAATAATAATTTTCTTTCCTCTATTCCAACACTTTCAATGTATTCACCAGTAAAATAAATTTCTTCATCTTTTACCAAATCACACTCAATATCTCTCAAGAGTTTTTTATTAATAAAACGATGTATAATAAAATCAATGTTTAGTATGTTTCTACTATTGATTATACCATCCTTGTAATACGTTTCTGTAGTTTTTAGAATATTTAAATTAGAAAAGAAAATTATAAAAGTTGAAAAACATAAAAGAGATAATAAGAAATAAATATTCTTATAGATTTTATAACTGAAAATTTTATAAAAAATATAAATCAATAAAAATAATAACCCAGCTCTTGAGGACGTTACAAATATTATATAGCAAATTGATATTTCTATTGCTAAATAAAAATTTTTTTTATTTTTATTTAACATATTTTTTTTAAAATAATTTAGAACAATTAAATAAAAACTTAGCATCAAAGCTAAGTAGGATGGTTCTGGTGTTATCAGGAAGGGTCTTATTAAATTTGCACTATGAGAGCAATCTAGTCTTCCTATGAAAAATTCTAAAGTATTGCACGTAAGTCCAAAAATTACAGGAACTCTAAAAAAAAAATATTAGATATAATAATATTATTCCTAAGCCAAATATTAAAATTTCGTTTAGACCAAAATATTTTTTTAAATCAATAAAAAATAATAATATTATAGGTCCAATTAAATATTTTATTAATTCTATGAATTTATTATTTTGTTCCCAAAAATTTATTAAGTAAGTGAATATTAATATACTTATAATTAAAATTATTATTTGATTATTTTCAAAATAATACTTTAGATTAATACCTCGTATAAAAAATAAATAAATAACCATTAGTAATATAAGTATTGGAAATGTTTCAAAACTTATATTTTTTCCAAACGGCACTAAATGAATTGAAAAAATACTAAATATGAAAAATAATTTATTAAGTTTAATATCCATAATTTATAGTGTATATCAATCACTATTAGATTTTAAAATGTCTAACTAACAAAATAAATTTAATGATAAAAAATGTATTAATTTTGGGCGCAAGTTCAGATATTGGTAAAAATGTAGTAAAATACTTTCTTAAAGACGGATATACTGTTTTCCTGCATTACAATAATAACAAACCAAAAATTAAATCAAAAAAAGTTAAATTTCTTAAATATAATTTTAATAAAATTGAAAATTATGAAAATTTTATAAATAAAATAAAAAATATAAATTTTTCAAACTTTATTAATTTGATTGGATATATTGATAATAGGGAATTATCAAAAACTAAATTCAATGATCTAAATAATTCTTTAAAAATAAATTTTATTTTTCCAATATTAATTTCTAATTATATATCAACAAAGATGATTAAAGCTAAATATGGAAGAATATTACACTGTTCTTCAATTGGTGTTAAATTTGGTGGGGGCATAAATACATATACCTACTCTCTTGCCAAACATTGCTTGGAGTTTATCCCACAACATTATAAAATAAATTCAAAGGCAAATGTTTTATACAATGTTTTAAGAATTGGTGTTACTGATACAAAAATTCACAAAAAAATTAGTAAAAAAAATCTTAAATCTAGAGTTGAAAAAATACCATTAAGAAGAATAGGAAAACCTGACGAAATAGCAAAATATATTTATTTTCTCAGCTCCAACAATAATTCTTTCATCACCAATCAAGTATTATCAATCTCCGGTGGAGAATAATAAGTAAAATGAAAAAAATTATTTTAATTTCTTTGTCCTTAATTATTTCGTTTTTTTTTTTAGAGTTATTTCTCAGATATATAGGTTTTAAAAATTTTACACTTTATTATCCAAGCAATTATTATGGATATTATCATCAACCTAATCAAAATTTTTTAAGTAGATTTGATAAAAAAATCTCGTTTGATAATTTAGGAAATAGAAATTCAAAAGAAAATAATATTAATAACTCTGAAATTTTTTTCCTTGGTGACTCAGTTACTTATGGTGGAAGTATAGTGACCAATAATGAGACCTTTGCTTTTATAATTAGTGAAAGGTTAAACAAAAAATATTTAAATATTTCTGCTAATGGTTGGGGCATACCCAATATAATAAATTTCATTGAATTTCATAATTTATATAAGAGTAATTCTGTTTACATATTAACCTGTATTTCAGATTGTTTTACAAGAAATCTGAGAAGATCAGAGCAAAATTTCTTTTTCAAAAACAATAGTAAATTTGCCTTAATTAATTTTTACAAATTTATTATTTTTAAAATTAATCAATTTAATTATCTTCCTGATCTTAGTGGAAAGACGGCAGCAGAAGTAAAGGAAAAAGAACTTTATACAATTAAAGATAATATATTAACTATAGACTATTCAGTGAAAAAATTAGCTTCGTTTAATCAAAATTTAAAAAAAATTAATAGTAGATTGATTTTTGTTTATAGCCCAAATATTAATTATATAAAATCAGTTCTTAGCTACGATACATTGGGTTTAGAAACTATTTACAAAAAATATAGAGAGGAAATATTAAATAAAGTAAACGAAAATGATATTGAAACAATTAATATTTTAGAATATTTCGATGAAAAAACTATTTATAATTTTGGTAAATTTTATATTGATAGCGTTCATCTAACTAAAGATGGGCACCGTTTGTATTCAAAAATATTATCTAAATTAATTTATGAATGATCTAAAATTCTTCAAAATAGTTTTTTTTATAGTTATTATTAGCTTCATTAGCCTGATAATTTTAAATTATACCGTTAAAACTCCAAATGACGGTGTACTGTACGTAACTGCTGCTTCATTTTTCCTAGAAAACGGTTTGTTAATAGATACCACAAGAACTATCGGTGAGATAATAATGCCATTCCCAACCCCACAAGTTGGAATTACATTATTTTTAACAATACTAATTTACTTTTTTAAATCTTTTTGGATTTTTTTTTATGTAATAATTTTATCTATTGTTTGGGTAATATTGATAAAAAAATTATGTAAATTTAGTTCTAAAAACTTCTCGGAAAGCAAGTATTTAGTATTAATATTTCCTTTTTTAATATTTTTTAATTATGATTATTTAATCTCATCATCTTCATTTTATAATGAAGCTTTGTATTATCCTTTTTTAATATTTTCATTTTTAAAAATTATTAATACAATTAAGAAAGAGAAGAGTTTTTTTAATAAAAACTATTTATTTTCAATATTTTTAGCTCTGGGAATTATATTCCGAATTCAACATTTAGTATTGTTGGCTACTCTAGGTGTTTACTTTTTAATATATAAAAAGTTCAAAGAGTTTTTTTATATTTTAGTTTTAAGTGGAATTAACATAGTTTTATTTATTTTAACAATTAATTATATTCAAAATGCCCAGTATGGTAATGAGTTAACCATTGTAACTGACAATAATAATACATTTGATTTAGTTTTTTATATAAAAAATTTTTTCCTAGAATTTTATAAAAGCCTATTTACATTTGAAAATAACTTACTATTAAAAAATCTAAAGGTACATTTAACTGCTTACTTACACTTTCTAAATTTTCCAAAAATTGTAGATATTACTCTACCTAATTTTGGTAGAAATATAAGTGAATTTTTTTATATAATATCCTCATTAGTTATAATTTTTATTTTATTTAAATATTTTAAAAAAAGAAAATTAGATAAAATTAATTTATTTTTAATAATTTATTTTTTAGTAAGTTCAATTTTCTTAATTTTTTTGCCTGATGCAATATCTAGATATTTTTTATTTACAAACTTTTGTATAATATATTTTCTTAATGATTATTTTAAATTTTATAAACCTAGAAAAAATCATATAAAATTTTTTATAGCCGGTTTTTTTATATTCATTACAATAAATTTTATATACGCTTATAGTTATTTTCAAAATTATAGTCTTAATTATAAATGGGGAAAGGCATTTAGAACAATAAATATTCTTAAAGAATATAAAAGTAACAGAAAAGGTTTCTTTCCAGAAAATGAAATTTATATTTCTAGGTATAATTATCAAATAAGGTGGGTACTAAATAAACCATCAGTAAGTATGCATCATTTCTTGTTAAAACATCAAGAATACAAATCAGAAAATAAATATTTTTTTATTGGAACCAAAAACGAATTCTATAATGGAAAACTATCATTAAAAACTCCAGAAGTAGAGACTTTAGAAAATTATCTATTTAATAAAGTGAACAATGATGAAATCTCAATTTGGAAAATTCATCTAGAGGAAAAATAATGAGTTATAAATTACAAGAGAATATCTCGAAATTTTTTTTTAATGCTTTTTTTTTCATACCTTTGTTAACAATTTTAGGTCCTTTTTTCCCTGATCTTATAATTAGTTTAACAATTATATTTGCATTAATTTTTATATTTCCATCTATCAAAAATATTTTTTTAAATAACGAACAAATTGATTATTTTATATTGATATTTTTTTTATTCTTTACTTTTATTTTATTAAGCTCATCCATAAATTTTTTTATAAACGGCGAAATTAATTATGAAAATCTGGAAAAATATTTTTTAAGGTCTTTATTTTTATTTAGATTTATATTTTATCCCATATCAATTGTTTATATTGCAAAAAAATTTAATTTTAAGGTAGAAAAAAAGAGTATCTTTATTTTTCTTTTAACAATATTTTTTGTAATTTTTGATACTTTATTTCAATATTTTAATGGCAAGGATATATTTGGATTTATTCCAATTGAAAGAGGACAATTAGCGATTGGTAGACTTAGTGGGCCTTTTGGAGATGAGCTTATACCAGGCTCTTATCTTATGAGATATTTTTTTATCTCAATACTTTTTTTATTTTTCCTTATAAAAAAGGCAATCTATTTTAATATTGCTTTTTCGATATATCTAATTTTATGTCTTACAACTATTATATTAACTGGGGAGAGATCAGTTACACTTTTATCTTTTTTTGGTATTTTTATTTATTTTATACTTTTTAAAAAACAAAGATTAATTATTTTTTTAGGAATGATCATATTTTTGTTAATCAGTATTTTTATGTTAGAAAAAAATCCTGTATTAAAACAAAGAGTTATAAACCACAGCCTTCATCAATTTGGTATTTCTCTAGAAAGTGGAGTTGAAAAGAGGCATTATAAGGAAACTAAATCGTTTATTGATAGTCATTACGGAGCTCACTGGGAAACTGCATATGAAATCTGGAAAAGAAATAAATTTTTTGGTATTGGACTTAAACAGTTTAGGCACGAATGTTCGAATAAAATATATGATAATATTTCATCAAGATTAAAGAGTATTAGATGTGCAACACATCCTCACAACACTTATTTTGAAGTATTATCTGAGATTGGTTTGGGTGGTTTTATATTTTTTTTAATATTGATATCAATTTTGTTTATCAAAATTTACAAAATTAATATTTATGATAAATCAGTCAAGTTTCCATTAATTTCAGTAATTTTAATTTTTTGGCCAATTATTACCACTGGTAGTTTTTTTACGAATATGACCCAAATATATTTAACTTTTTTATTGACAATTATATTTATGATTGAAAATCAATTATTTAATAAAATTTACAAAAACTAAATAATATTATGAATAGTTTTTATTTGCTAATTTTTATCCCTCTTATTTTTTTATTAAGTTATATAATAGCTAAATATATAAATTTGTATGATCATCCAGATAATAAAAGAAAAATTCATTCACAACCGATTTTGATTGTAGGTGGGATTTTTTTTCAAAGTATAATTTTAGTTTATTTTTTAATTTTTTTAATTTTAAATGAAAAAAACGATTTATCTCATTTTTTAAATAATCAAAAAGATTTATTAGTTTTATTATCAACAGTTTTTTTATCTTTCATTGTTGGTTTATTTGATGACAAAAAAAATTTAAATCCTTTTTTAAAATTAATTTTGATGTTTTTAATTTTTTCAATTTCTCTTTTTTTTCTTTCAGATATTTATAGCATTAGGAGACTTAAATCTTTTTTTGATTTTAATATTTATTTTGATACATATTATATATTTTTCACAGCCCTTTGTTTTGTAATTCTTTTAAATGCAACAAATATGTCAGATGGCATTAATTCTTTAACTAGCAACATATTCATAATTTGGATTTTTTTTATAACTTTATTTTTACCAAATAATAATTTTTATTATTTTATGAATATTGTGTTAATTATTTCTTTAGTTTTATTTTCAATTGTTAATTATAGAAATAAATGTTTTTTAGGAGATAGTGGCTGTTTCGTTTTAGTTTGTTATTTGTCCTTTGTAACAGTTTATGTTTATAACAAGCATCTATTAATTTCTGAAAAAAACTATTTAAATTTAGAAAGTATATTTTTATTATTTTTAATACCAGGAATTGATATGTTGCGTTTATTTTTGAAAAGAATATATATGGGAAAGAATCCATTAAAAGCTGACAAAAACCATTTTCATCATAAACTTTTAGGCAATTTTGGTAATTTTAAAGCTCTTATTATTTACAATTTAATGATTTTAATTCCTTGGCTTGTATATCTTTTATCTAGATCAATGTTGCCATACATAATTATTATAGTATTAGTAATTTACTACATAATGATAGTCAAAATTAAAAAAACAATATGAAAAAAATTAATTGTTTAATAACAGGAATTACAGGAATGGTTGGATCTCACCTTGTTGACTATATTTTAAAGGAAACAAATTGGAATGTATATGGACTATTAAGATGGTCAAGTAAACTAGATAACATCGAGCATCATCTTGATATCATCAATAAAAAAAAGAGATTATTTTTAGTTTATGGTGATTTAACTGACCATATTTCAATCAGAAGTGCTTTAGAAAAAAGCAATCCAGATTACGTTTTTCACCTTGCTGCAGAAACTTTCCCAAAAATGAGTTTTGATTCACCGTTAAAATTTTATGATACAAATATTAAAGGAACACAGATTCTTTTAGAGGAAATAAAAAATTTAAAAAAAATTAATCCCATAATACACATTTGTTCATCATCAGAAGTTTTTGGAAGAGTAGATAAAAAAAAATTACCTATAGATGAAAATTGCTCATTTCATCCTGCTTCTCCATATGCTATTTCCAAGGTAGGTACTGATCTTGTTGGACGTTATTTTTATGAAGCATTTGGATTAAAGACATTAGTTACAAGGATGTTTACACATACCGGTCCAAGGAGAGGTGATTATTTTGCCGAGTCGTCATTCGCAAAACAAATTGCAATGATTGAAAATCAAATTATACCTCCAAAAATTAAAGTTGGAAATTTAAACTCTTTGAGAACAATTGCAGATGTTAGAGATGCTGTCCATGCATACTACTTGTTAGTTACTAAAAATCCAATTTCTGGTGAAACGTATAATATTGGTGGAGAGTATAGTTGCAAAGTTGGAGATATATTAAATTACTTAATAAGCATCTCAAATTATAAAAAAAAAATCCAAGTTGTCGAAGATACATCAAGACTAAGAAAAATAGATGCAGACTTGCAAGTGCCAAATGTGAATAAATTTGTCAAGCATACGGGGTGGAAACCCAAGTATAAGTTTAACAAAACAATGACAGATTTATTAAATTATTGGAGAAACCAGGTAAAAATTAAAAGTTTTTTAGATCGATAAATTTGAAATGATCTATAAAAAATTTATTAACAATTTCAAAGTTTCAAATATATGTTATGGGACTTGGGGTCTGTCACCTTCTACAAAAAATTTTAAGTCACCAGGTAAATATTCAAAAAAAAAAACACAAAATTTAATTAAATTTGCTCTAAAAAAAGGAATAAATTTTTTTGATACAGCAGATATTTATGGTGAAGGAGTTGGAGAGAGAATTTTGGGATCTCAACTATTAAATGTAAGGAAAAAAGTTTTCATTATGACCAAAGGAGGAATTGTTAACAGTAAAAATAAGAAAAATTTTTCAATTAAATATATAAAAAAAAAAATATCTAATAGTTTATCAAATTTGAAAACATCATATATCGATGGGTATCAATTACATAATTTAAGTTCTAGTGATAATATTTTTAGATTATTTAGAGAATTAACAGCACTAAAAAAAAATGGAATTTTAAAATCAATTGGTTTTAGTTCTAGGGATCCAGAGGATGCTATAAAGATTATTAAAAAATATAATTTTGATTTTCTACAAGTTGGATTTAGTGTTTATGATCAAAGATTAATTAGTTCAGGACTTTTGAAAGAGACAAAAAAAAAAAATATTTTTTTACTGACGAGATCACCATTTAATAGTGGATATTTGATAGAAGGTAATAATAAAAAGTTTTTCAATAAAAAATTTAAAAAAATGATTACTAATTTTAAAGAGAAAAATAAAAATATAATTATATACCCAAATAAATCTTTTGAATATTCAGCACTCAAATATTGTATTTCTTATAAAGAGATTATTTCAGTAATTGTAGGAATGGTGTCAAAATTAGAAATTGAAAAAAATGTTAGAGTTGTATATCAAAATACAAAAAGTGAAAAAAAATGGAAAAACAATTTAAAAAAAATTAATGAATAATAAAATTATAGTAGGTTCTGCTCAAATTAATAATGGTTTTTCAGGACAATATTACCTGCCATATTCAATTGGGATTTTGCAGGCTTATGTTTTGCATAATTCTAAAAGACCAGAACTATATGAGTTTTCCTCTACTATATATAAAAGACTTTTATTAAATGAAAGTTTTGAAAAATTAAAAAATTCTCATATTGTATTTTTCAGCACTTATGTGTGGAACTTAAATATTTCGTTAGCAATAGCAAAAAAATTAAAAAAGTATAATAAAAATATTTTTATTGTTTTTGGAGGTCCATCAGTACCAGACAACGTTGCTGGTAGAGCTGAAAAATTTTTAAGAGAAAATATTTTTATCGATGTAATTGTTCACCAAGAAGGAGAGAGAACTACTTTGAAGTTACTGGATGAATTTCCAAAAAATGATTTTGAAAATACACCCAATATTAGTTATTTGAATGACGAGGGGATTTATTTTAACAATCCAAATTTAAAAAGACTTAGAGATTTTAGTTCTGTCCCTTCCCCCTATTTATGTGGTGTATTTGATAAAATAATAGAGGAAAACCCAAATGAAAGATGGCTCGCAAGTTGGGAGACTAATAGAGGTTGTCCATTTTCATGTGCGTTTTGTGACTGGGGATCTGCTACAGCGAGTAAGGTCAGCAGGATGGATTTAGATAGAGTTTATAGAGAGCTTGATTGGTTTTCTGAGCATAAAGTCGAATTCATTTTTTGTTGTGATGCTAATTTTGGGATGCTTCCAAGAGATTACGAAATTGCAAAAAAAGCAGCCGAAAATAAAAAAAAATATGGATATCCCCATGTGTTGTCTGTTCAAAATACTAAAAATGCTAGGGATAGAGCATACAAGGTCCAAAAATTGCTTGCAGAAACAGGTTTAAGCAAAGGTGTTACACTTGCGATGCAGTCTGTTGATCCACATACTTTAAAATCTATAAAAAGAGACAATATATCAATTGAAGATTATTCAGAATTACAAAAGAGGTTTGCAATTGACAATATACCAACTTATACAGAATTTATCTTAGGTTTACCTGGTGATACGTATGATGTATTTGCAAATGGAGTATCAATGGTAATTGAGGCTGGTCAACATAATCGAATTCAATATAATAATTTATCCATTTTACCAAATGCTGAGATGGCTAAGCCCGAGTATATTAAAGAATACAAAATTTTGACAAGTAAAAATCCAATTGTGAATGCTCATGGAACACTCGATGAAACACCAGAAGATGGAATATTTGAAACTCAGGAGCTTGTTATTTCTACAAAATCATTGCCAAAAGAAAAATGGATCAATACTAGAGTTTATGCTTCGATGTCTGAGTTTTTATATTTTAATAAATTACTACAGATACCACTTTTATTAATACATAAAATTTGTAAGGTTTCATTCCGAGACTTATTTGAAACATTTATATTTGAGGTTGATCAGTATCCAGTATTAAAATCAATTAAAAATAATTTTATAACCCACGCTGAGAAAATTATAGAAGGTAAACCAGAGTTTGTTTTCCATAAAGGCTGGCTTGATATATATTGGCCACCTGGGGAGTTAGAGTATATTCGATTGGTCGAAAATAATACATTAAGAAACTTTTATGATGAATGTTATAAAATTCTTAATTTAAAATACTCAAAAAATATAAATTCAGAAATTTTAAGGGAGGCCATAGATCTTAACAATGTACTTTTAAGGACTCCAGAAAAAAAAAATAATGAATTAATAAAACTAAATTATAATATTTATGAAGTTTATTCGGATTTTTTAAGGAATAAAAAAGGTAACTTAAAAAAAGAGAAAAACGACCTTGAGATAATTAGAAACGACAAAAAATTCACAACATTTGAAGAATGGCTTCAAAAAGTAGTTTGGTATGGCCACAGAAGTGGTGATTATATTTCTAAAACAAATAATCTAAATAATAAAAATATTCCTGAAGAAGTTTCTGAGGTTAAAAACTTGTCAATAAACTAGGGTTTATTATAATAATCTCCATATTCTACTAATAATGTGGATTTATTATCTTTTCTTAAAACAGCTTTTTTATAGGCTTTGAATATTTGTTTTGTCTGTTTTAATTTTACCACTTCAACATGTTTGAGCATCTTTTTTAATGCAGATGTATGATCTTGAGTATGTTGAGGACCACCATCTAAAGGTTTTTTCGACCCAATTGAAGTTCTGATAATTACTTTTGCTTTTAATTTTCCTAAAGACATATCTTGTATTTTATCTAGATGGTTTACAAGTTGATTTAAGGATAAAATTAAAAAATCAAATCTTGGATAGCATGTAACAGGAATAAAACCATTTAATGCTAGACCGGTAGAAATCCCCATTTGGGTATCTTCAAAAACAGGTAATTCAATTTTTTTGTTATGGTTAATATCTTTAAGTGTGTTGTAAATTGCATTTCCAGAATAATTTACAGATTGCCCCAAAAAAATAACCTTCTTATTTTTAGAAAGATATTTCATTGATCTTATAAGTTCCGATCTATAACTCATTAGAATAGTATCCAGTTTCCAGTTCCATGATGGGGAAATTTTCTTTTATATTTATATTTTTGAACATTTTTCAGTGCCTTAGTTTTATGCCTCCATATTTTGCTGGTTGGGGTGTTGGTTGACATGTCGTTGTCTTCAACAATAAATTTTATTTTAAGATTATTTTGAATTGCGTATTTGTGACACTCATGAAAAATACCAGTTTCATAAGTCATATCTCCAATAAAAACCCAAACTATACTTTTATTTTTTTTAATTTTATTTGCCATTGCTACTCCAACAGCAATGGGGAGTGTTCCACCAACTATAGAAGAAGAATAAAATTTAGGAAAGTTTGAACATATAGACATGCTTCTTCCTTTTAGAATTTGTTTCTTTATATCCCCCTTTTTTAAACCATGAAGTAAAGCATGATAATGACTTCTCCAACTTGAAAATACCCAGTCATTTCTATTTATCTTTTTAAAAATTTTGATTAATTGTTTTTCATTATTCCCAGATAAATGAATAGGAGCTTTTATTTTTGTTTTTTCATATAAATTTTTAATCTCTAATTCAAAATCAATTAAATTTTTTTTATTCATTATTTTAATTTTCTATAATTGATAAGATAATTTAAAAAAACAAAGCCCACAACTCCAGAAATAATTTTTTTGTTCTTGAAAAGCGAAATAACCTCTTCGTATGTTTTGATTTCAATATTCTTTATTTCAGAACTTTTGATATTAATCTTATTTTTTAACTCTTTAGAACTAACATTTGCTAAAAAAATATGAACAAGTTTTCTTTGTCTTTGTGGATTAGCGCTTACGGTATTTAGTTTAATAATTTTATTTTTGTTTAAAGTTATACCTGTCTCTTCTTTTAATTCTCTAATAGCAGCATGAATTGGTTTTTCTAATTTATTCAAGCACCCACCTGCAGGAAATTCATATGTAATTTTATTTAACGGTTTTCTATATTGTCTTACAAATATAAATTTTTTTTTATCTAGTATTGGAAGTATCATTACCTGTATTTCATTTTCATCGTAAAAATAATAATCTTTACTTTTTTTTATATTTAGATACTTATTTTTATAAATTAATTTTTCTGTCATTTATTCTTTAATAGATATAGGTTTATCAGATTTAATAAATATGAAATTTTATTCAACAAAATTAAAAAATGTTTATTTAATTAAGCCATACATATACAAAGATTTTAGAGGGTCGTATACAGAAATTTATAATAAAAAAATTTTTTTTAATAACTCTCAAAAAATAAAATTTATTCAAGATGATATATCAATTTCAAAAAAAAATGTTTTAAGAGGAATACATGGTGATAGAAAAACATGGAAGTTGATTTCATGCCTGTATGGAAAATTTTATTTGGTGGTTGTTAACAATGATAAAACATCAAAAGATTACAAAAAATGGGCATCATTTATTTTAGATGATAAAAAAAAACATATGGTGCTCGTACCTCCAAAATTTGGGAACGGTCATTATGTTTTGAGTAAAAAAGCAATATTTTATTATAAACAAAATACTTTATATGATCGGAAATCACAATTTACAATCAATTGGAAAGACCCTGAGTTGAAAATAAAATGGCCATGTAAAAAACCACTGTTGTCAAATAGAGATAAATAATGAAAAAAAAAATTTTAATTTTTGGTGGTTCAGGTTTTGTTGGCTTAAATTTATCAAAATATTTAGCAAAAAAAAATTATGACGTAATAAGTACCTATAATAGTAAAAAACCAAAAAATATTAAAAACGTTAGGTTTGTAAAATTTGACTTAATGTCAAATCATTTTGATATAAAAATATTTCGAAATGTTCATTCAGTTTTTGTTTGCTCTGCTAATTCCTCTGGGGCTAAAATAATGACAAATAATCCAGCGTCTCATTTTGAGGATAATTTGAGAATGAACCTTAACTTAGTAAAAAATTTACAATTTTCTAAAATAAAGAAAATAATATTTTTTAGTAGTTCTACAGTGTATCCAAATATTAGAAAATCTTGTAATGAAAAAACTGTAAATTACTCATTTTTTGAAAAATATAATTTTATAGGAAACGGAAAATTAATGATTGAAAAGATGTATGAACTCTACACTAGTGAGTTCAAGAGAAAAATTGATTTATTGATAATAAGACCAAGTAATATTTATGGACCACATGATAAATTTGATAAAGAAAAATCAAAAGTTATTCCATCAATTATCAGAAAATCTTTGGAGTCAAAAAAAACCTTGAAGGTTTGGGGAGATGGTTCAGATATAAAAGATTTTATATACATAGATGATTTTATAAATTTAACTTATAAATTATTTAAAATTAAAAAAAAATTTTTAATTGTAAATGTTTCCTCCTCAAAACCAGTTCTTTTGAGAAATATAATTAAGATTATTCGAGATATAAGTAATCCTAAACTTAAAATTAGATATACAAATAGCAAATTTAGAATGATACCAGTTAGGAAGGTTTCTAATGAACTATTAAAAAAAATTATTAAATTTAAATTACAATATACAATGGAGAGAGGCCTACAAAATACTATAGAGTGGTATAAAAAAAATTCAAATGATAGTAAGTAGAACACCTTTTAGAATAAGCTTTTTTGGAGGAGGTACAGATTTTCCTATTTGGTATAATAAACATGGTGGCAGTGTCATTTCTAGCACAATTGATAAATATTGTTACATTAACTTAAGAAAGTTACCCCCTTTTTTTAATTATAAATACAGCATTAGATATAGGGAAAGGGAGGTAGTTAATTCTATAAGCAAGATAAAGCACCCAAGTGTTAAACATTGTTTTCAAACCTTCTTATCAAAAAGTGATTGTTTAGAATTAGTTCATCATGCAGATTTACCAGACAGATCTGGAATAGGATCTTCATCATCTTTTACTGTCGGACTATTAAATTGTATTTTTAGCTACAAAAATAAAAATATATCAAAACGCAATCTTGCCTTGTCAGCAATAAATATTGAACAAAATAAAATTAAAGAAAATGTTGGATCTCAAGATCAGACAGCAGCATCATATGGTGGATTAAATAAGATTAATTTTAGTAGAAATAAAGAAATTATTATTAAAAAAATTTTAATGAAAGATACTAGTTATAAAAAATTGAATGATTCCTTAGTTCTTTTTTTTACAGGGTTCTCAAGAAATTCTTCAGAGGTAACTAAGCATTATTTAAAAAATATGAAAAATAATGAGAGCAAATTAAATGAAATTTCTCAAATAACTAATGAGGCTTTTAATATATTCCAATCAAAGGATATAAATATTGCTAAATTAGGTTTTTATTTGAATGAGAGCTGGAAACTTAAGAGAAATTTATCTAACAAAGTATCAAATGAATTAATAGATAAAATTTATCAAAAAGGAATAATTAATGGCGCTTTAGGTGGAAAGCTACTTGGCGCTGGTTCAGGAGGATTTATTTGTTTTCTAGTTGAACCTAATGAAAAAAAAAAATTTATATCAAAATTTAATAACTTATTACATATTCCTATTAACTTAGAGAATTCAGGCAGTAAAATAATTTATAATAATGAAAATCTTAAATAAAAAAATTTAATATCCTATATAAACCCAAAATTAAAATTGATTTTACTCTTATAATTATTTTTTCAAAAAAATTAAAATTACCATATTTACTAGAAATCTTAGCCATCTGACTCAATTGTTTAAATGACCCTTTGCTAGTTATGTTTGTTTTATGCATTCTAAAAAATGAAAACTTTTCTTTGACAATTAAGGGTTTTGATATTTTTGCCATTTTTAACCACATATCGTAATCACTAGAGTCTAAAAACTCAAATTCATTGAAGTATCCTGTTTTTAAAGGCATAAAGCTCTTTCTCCAAAAAATACTTTGCATTGGAAAAAAATTATCCTTAGTTAGTAAGTGATACGAATATTTGTCTAGTTTATTATTTTTAAATTCTGTAATTTTTTTTCTTACAATTTTATCATTTTGATCAATGATTTCATTTCTCCCAATAATCCAAAGTAAATTCTCGTCTTGAAAATAATTTATTACTTTTAGAAAAATATATTTATTATAAATATCATCTGATCCCAATGTACCGATTATGTCACCTGATGCTTTTGAGATACCAATATTGTAAGCTTTAGTTGAGTGACCAGAGTTTTCATTAATCAAAATAATTTTTTCATTTCCCAAATCTTTTAAATACTCAATGGTACCATCTGTGCTACCTCCATCTGCTACAATCCACTCAATATCATCGTAATTTTGATGTATTAATATTGAGTCGGCACATTTTTTAATGAATTTGTATGAATTAAGTGTTGGAGTAACAATAGATAATTTCATATATTAATAAAGTTTTCTATACCTTTTGCTTTTAAATTTCATTAATTTAGTGTAAATAAAAAAAATACTGAAATGCATGGTGGGAAATCAGTGTGAAATTCATTGGCTGTACCTGCAACCGTAGAGTCGGAGCGCCACCCAGTAAAGACCGTTGTCGAATGAAGGCCAGGGAAAGTCTAATTCTACTATTTTAAATAGCATCGGCATAAAATTAAAATCATCTTGTTGTTTCAAGGTGAATTAAATGAGAATTGTGCTGTATGTTTTTAAAATGCATAAGTTTAATATTGGTATTGTTCATTTTTCAATTCAGTAATATTTACGCTAAAAATATTCCTGTAGTAGTAATTGCGCCGAGTAAAAAACCACAGTCAATTTCAACAGTAGGTACATCTGTTTCAATTCTTGACGAAAATTTTTTTAAAAACTCAAAAGAAATTTTTTTGGGAGATGTTTTGTCGAGCAATAGTAACAGCATTAATTTTTTTCAAAGTGGAGGTTATGGGACATCATCCGCAATCCAATTAAGGGGTTTACCTAAAAGATATTCCACAGTCTATATAGATGGAGTAAAAATGTCTGATCCATCAAGTGTTTCTAATGATTTCGATTTTAATCATATACTTACAAGTCAAATTTCAAGAGTAGAAATTTTGAGAGGTAATCAAAGTTCTGTTTACGGGAGTGGAGCAATAGGTGGTACTATAAATATATTTACAAAACAACCAGAGGAGGGATTTCATAAAGATTTTCAGTATAAGACAGGATCAAATGGATTACAAAATTTTGTGGGATCAATTTCAGGCGCAAATGAAAATAATAGTTTTTATTTCGGGTTGGAAAGATTTCATACTGATGGAATCTCTTCAATGATGCATAATGATGAAAATGATAGATATAGAAACAACTCTCTAGTTGGCAAATATGATTATAAATTCACAAATAATTTGAAATTTAAGAGTAATCTAAGATTTGCCGATACTTATCTTCAATATGATAAAGTAGTTGATACTGCTACTGCAACTCATGATGAAGAAGTTGATGGAACAGAAGCTTCATATAATGCAAGTATAATCTATGATATTAATAAAAGATTTACAAATACCATTACACTTGCCAATACTTACATTAAAAGAGTTTACGCAGCTACAGAAAACAGTGGTAATGCAAAACAAGATAATTATTATGGAGATAGATATGCATTATCATATGCTGGAAATTATAATATCAATTTAGATAATAGTATAGTTTTTGGAATTGAAAAAGAGGAGGATAAGATAGGTTATAATAAAGACTTATCTGGACAAGAGAATAAAAGTAATAATGTAATCTCAAAGTATTTTGACCTTCAAAGTAGAATTACTAATAATGCATATTTTACCATTGGATCAAGATTTGACAAACATTCTATAGCCGGAAACGAAGACTCACACAGAGCAACTTTTGCTTATTTATTTGATGATAGAACTTTGAAAATTAAAAGCTCTTATGGAACAGGTTTCAGATTTCCCTCTTTATATGAAATGTTTTTTGTTTACGCAGCTAACACAAAATCACTAGGCAATGTTAAAGCTGAAAATAGTAAAAGTTTTGATTTAGGTTTCGAAAAATTTTTTACTGACTTAAATTTAGAAGTTGGAGCTACATATTTTAATTTAAAATATAATGACACATTGGAGGGTTGGAAAACTGGAAATAGTTCAGGTTTGGCATACACAACTCAAAATATGCCTGGAACTGTAAAATCCCAAGGGTTAGAGTTTATTTCTAAGTGGGTACCTAGTAATTTAATAAACATTGGAGTTAATTATACATATACATCCACTTATGACGGTGCTGAGCAAGATGATCCTGATAAAAGTTCAAGCTACACTAATGCTCAATTGGTAAGAGTGCCGAGACATTTAATTAATATTAAAACTAATTTTTCATTACCAAATTATGAAAAATTAGATTTTACTTTAAATACTAAATGGTCTGATATGGCAAGAGATTATGGTAATGGAAATAGATCATTTAATGATGAAAGAATTGATGATTACTTAGTTAATGATTTAATTGTGACTTACGAGCCTTGGAACAAATATAATTTTCATCTTAAAGTAACTAATTTATTTGATGAAAAATATGAGACGGCTAGAGATTACTCTCAGCTAGGAAGATCATTTAATATTGGTTTAAATCGATCTTTTTAATTTATAAATTATCTTTTTGATATTAATTATATTAATATAATTTAATGAAATATTTTAAAATTTCTATCGGTATATTTCTTGCATTAGCTGCAAGTAGATTTGTTCCGCATCCACCAAATTTTACTAGCTTGATAGCTTTGAGTTTTTACGTTCCAGCTATTTTGGGAGTAAAATATTTGCCAGCTTTAATTTTTAGTTTTTTTATTACTGACGTGTTTATAGGTCTACATCATCTTACATTTTTTACTTGGGGTAGCGTTGTTCTGATAGGTTTATTATCCAAATTCTTTGTTTCAACATTACTATTAAGAATTGGTGGTGCTTTATTTGGTGCTATTTTATTTTTTGTCTTAACAAATTTTGGTGTTTGGTTGCTAGGAGGCTATGAACATACAACAGATGGATTACTTTTATGCTATACTTTAGCTATACCTTTTTTTGCTTACAACATTATTTCAACTCTTGTATTTTCAGTTGTAATTGAGACTATAATAAAATTAAATTTTATTTATTTAGAAGTTATTAAAAAATACTTTTAACTTTTTAACTGAAAATCATATAGGTTTTTTATTAACTGATTAAATAAAGAATAATTTTCTTTTTTGTAAAACCTAATCTTTGCTTTTTTCGCAGCCTGTAGATCAGAATATTTGTCTCCTATCATCAAGCAGTTTTTATTTAATAATTTAAATTCTTTCAAAGCTTTTTGAATCATACCATCGTTAGGTTTTCTTAGGTATTTACCTAGTTTATATTTTTTATTTTTAGAATTTTTAAAGTATGGAGCGCAGTAAAATTTATCAATTTTTGCATTATTATTCTTCAAATATTTATTAATTTGTTTATTCAAATTTAAAAAATCTTGCATATTATAAAATCCTCGTCCTATACCAGATTGATTTGTTACAACAATTGATTTTATTTTAAAAAAATTTAAAAATTTTAAAGTATCAATTGATCCCTTAAGCCATTTAAAGTTTTTATATTTTGATACATAACCAAAATTTTTATTTAAAGTTCCATCTCTATCAAACAAAACAGCTTTTAATCTAAAATTTTTTTTAAGTATGAAAAATGCTTTCTTTAAATTCTTTTTTAGTCCAATATCTATAAAATCGTCTTTAGAAAAATAGCCTTCAATTAAGTTTTTCTTTATAAGTTTTGGTAAAATATCATTTTCTAAAGAAGTATTTTTTATTACTAATTGATCTATTAAATTTTTTCTGAGTAAATATACACCCGCATTCATATATTGTTTTTTACTTGAATATTTCACTTTAAAATTATTATTTATTTCTAAATTTGACAGTTTTTGATTGCTCTTATAATTTGTATTTTTAACAAGTATCATTTTCATTAAATGATTTTTTTTTATATTTAGAAATTTTTTAAAGTTAAAGTTTAAATAACTATCTCCATTAAGAATTAAAAAATCTTTTTTAAATTTTTTTAGTTGAGCTAAAGATCCACCTGTTCCTAAAGTGCTTTTTTCTTTTAAACAAATAATTTTAATACCTGGGAAATTTATCTTATTAAATATTTTTTTAAATTTATGACTTTTATAATTTGTTAATATTACAATTTTTTTAAAATCATTTTTTATTAGGTCAAAAATAAGATATTTTATAAATTCTAAATCGTTTATTTTAATTAGTGGTTTTGGTGTTGTTTTAGTAATTTGACCCAGTCTTTTACCTAAGCCACCAGCTAAAATTGCAGCATGATCGTATTTCATAAAGTTTTTTTATTATTTTTTTTTATTTAAAATATCACAAAAACCTGTCCCAAAATAAATTCTTTCCTCTAATAAAATTTTATTAATTTTATAAAATTTATCTAGAAATTCTTTTTCAATATAATTTACTTTCCTTACATTTAAAAATTTTAAGATAGTTCTTATTTTATTAAATATTGAGTCACTGTCTAAATAATGAATTAATATTTTGTCTGAATGATTTATAATATTTTTTAAAACTTTCTTTTGATATTTTTTTTCAATATATGGAGTAACTCCTAAGCATATTGATACATTGGCATGAACTAATTTCTCTTTTGTTATATCAATCTTGTAAACCTTTGAATTTTTTTTTATCGTTTTTAAATAATTTACTGCTTCATTGCTAAAATCAATTAAGTTGACACTTTTATATTTGTTTAAGTAGTTTTTAGTTACAAAACCATTTCCTGCCCCAATATCATTTAACTTTTTTTTCTTTGATTGATTTATAGATAAAAAAGTTTTTGCAATTTTAAGTCTTTTTAATGTTGCTTTTCTTTCCAATTTATAAATTAATAAATTGTAAAATAATTTTAAAAATATATTTCTTGTAAAGATTTCTTCATTTTTTTTTGTAACTTTTATGTAATGATTAGACCATTTTAATATATTTTTATTCCAATAATCTAAATAAAAATTTTCATTTTTCATCAAGGTAACTCTAGTAATTTTTTAATACATGAATTAAATTTTACTTCGATTTAAGTTTCCTCCATCGAGATAAATTGTACTCATATTAATAGTGTCATATTTTATAATTAAATTAATTGTTTCATATATTGAGTTAAAATCCCCTGTTTTTTTTATTAAAGTTTTATCCAGGAGTTGCTCTTTCTTGTTTTTTGAAAGTTCATTCCATAAACCGCTATTAAAATAACCTAACGAAATGATATTAGCTGTAATATTAAACTGACCATATTCTTTGCTAAGTGTACCAACTATACCTTTAAGTGCAGATTTAGATGCGCTGTATGATAAGGTTCCGGAATAGCCACTTTCTGCTGTGCTAGAGCTTATAAAAATAATTCTTCCATATTGATTTTTAATCATTTGTGGAATTATTTGTCTTAGAATATTTATACTGTTATTAATATTTTTTTTTAAAATTTCCTCAAACTCACCCTCCTTCTTATTAATCAGAAGTTTTTGATCAGTTTTAGCCGCAAAGTTTAGAAAACTAATTTTTTTTTCTTTTTTAATAATTTTGCAAATTTTTAACAAATTTATTTTATTAAACTTAAAAACTTTTAAATTTTTGTGATACAAATTATTATTTTTTTGGTTGTAAAAACCTATAATTTTCTCCTTTTTCAATAATTTGGGTAATATTTTCTTTAATACCTCAGAATTAACGCCATTAATGATAATCATTTATTTTTTTATTTTATTATAAGTTCTTTTAAATTTCTTTTTGAAATAATTCCCGAATAAATATTTGTAAAACATGGGTTATAAATATAATTAAGTTTGTCAAAATGGTAATGAACAACTTGACTTAATCTTGTTGCTTTTTTTCTTTTAATTTTGTTTCCTCCATGTAACAAATTTGCTGCCCAAATAATAGCGTCTCCTTTTTTTAGGTAAATTTTCTTTTTTTTTAACTTTTTTTCTTTAATTAATTCAGCCAAATAGTTTTCATAAACTGTATAATTCTTTTTTAATTCTTGAGTAGTTCTTGGAGTAGGTAAATTTAAGTCAGAAAAACTTATTGTTTTAAGTTTATGACTCATTGGTACTACAGTTAATGGCCCATTGTTTATACCTACATCCTCAAAAGCATACCAGACACCAGCAAGATACCGTTCAGGCACAGATCCAAAATGAATATAATCACTGTGTAATGGCTGTTCAGTACCAGATAAAAAATTAATAGTCGATATAGGCAATGGTTTTTTGTCGTATAAAAAATTTAAGAATTTTTCGATTTTTTTATTTTTTGCAACTATTTTAATATTTTTGCTTTTTTTCCAACCTTCTACAATTCTTGGATGCTTATTATAGTGAAAGTATTCTGGATTTTTTTTATAATAATTTGAGTTTAATATTTTATAAAAATCTTTAACTGTATTATTAATTATGTTTAGACTTAACGCATTTCTAAAAATAACATATCCATTATTAATATAAAATAAAGCCTTACGTTTTACATCTTTATTAATTTTTTTATTATTTAAAATAGATCTAGCAAAATCGGATTCTACCCAGGGGCATGACATTGAATTTGTTTTTGTTTTATTAAACTTCATATTTAATAATCTTATTTTAAATTTTCATATTATTTTTAATTTATATTTTTACTCTTAAAGTAACTATACTATATGATAAACCAACACCAAATCCACAGAGTATTATATTGTTATTAAATAATTTTAAATTATCGTAGATAAGAACAGGTATGGTTGAGGACACAGTATTGCCTCTTTTAACCAAGTTATTTGGCAAGATATATTTTTCATCCATAAATTCCTCAAAATACCTCAAAACCACCTTTGAAGCTTGATGTAAATATATATTTTTAACAGAATTCGATTTTTTTCTTTTTAGGTATTTGTTCAATGACGGCATTACGTTATTTCTAACAAAATTAAAAACTTTCTTTCCATCCATTTTTAAATTATTTTTAATAGTTGATAATTCATTATAGCTATTTCTCTTAAATCCACTTAACTCATCAATTACTTTAAATTTTTTATTTTCATAATAAAAAGCTACAGCTGCGTCTGCAAATAATGTGGAAATATCTCTATTAAATTTTCTTATATTTTTTGAGTATGTTTCTGAGCAAATGATCATTGTATTGCCTTTTAATTTGTCAGCTAATTTTATTGCATCTACAAAACCAGTGCAGCCTGAATTTAAATCATATAAATTTATTTCTTCATTTAGTTTTAAATTAGATGCAAACAAAAAAGAATTACCTGGAAATTTTCTTAGATTATTTTCAGTAACAAAAATTAAATTTTTAAAATTAATCTTATGATTTTTTTTTGTTAGTTTTGTAAAAGCATTTATAGCTAAAGTAAGAGAGTTTTCATTATCTTCACAAACCCTAAGAGTTTTTGGCCCAGTATTTTGTAAAATTCTCTTTGTAAGATTTTGACCATAAAGTTTTTTGCATTCTGATTGGATATCAAGTTTTTTGGATCCAAAAGCAATTTCAATAAAATTGTTCAAATTTTCAATTTGCTAATTTTTGTTTTTTAAGTTGATCAAAAATTTGCTTAATATTTTTAGACTCTGCTAGTTTTTTTATCTTGGAAGCTTTGCCTTTTGTTTCTTTATCTATAGAAAAAAAAACTGCTAAATGACCCAATGAATCCCATTCCTCAATTTCATCAATCCTTGAATTAATCGATAACTTTTTTGCTTGAATTTTTAAAGCTTTTGAAACCAGGTTGATTAATTTTTTTTCAGTGATCATAATAATTTTCTATAACATAAATTTTATAAATTATATTATAAAAATTTTCATTTTTTACATATAGCTATATGCGTATAAGCAATATATAGACCATATTTATCGTCATAATTAATTAAACCTTTTTTTTTAAGTGTTTCAAACTTATTTTTTCTAGCAGTAAAAAATTTAGGTAAAGGCCAAAATACCTTTTTAGTAAAATTTATTAATCGAAATTTTTTTTTTGCTAATTTTTTTAAATTACCAACATTGCATAAGGAAATAATTGGGAATATAAAAATTCCATTTTTGTTTAACCGTTTTTTAACATCTTTTAAGATTATTTTTATATTTTTTAGTCCATCTATACCAGCATCATTTTTTACACCCTTGTACCAACTGCTATATTTTGCAACTTCATCTGATATACTGGAAACATCAGATATTATAATGTCAAAAGTATAGTCTTTCCAAGGTTCAAAAATTGATCCTCTTTTAATTATTATTTTTTTTCTTTTTATTTTTTTTTTTACAATTTCAATAGCCTCATTGGAAATGTCACTTAAATGAAACGTATGTTTGCATTTTTTATCAATAATTATTGCTTCTCTGGATATATTTCCATCTCCACATCCAATTTCTAAAATTCTAAGTTTTTTTTTACTGTTTGTAGTAAAATTGATTAGATTATCACTAATAATCTTACTCGTTAAATTTTTTTTAAAAACTGCCATTATTAAAATTTATTCCTCTGGTCTTTCGCCAATTTGTTTTGCTGGAACACCAATATTTATGGAAAATTCTTTTGTCGATTTGTTTACAAATGATGAGGACAATACCATTGAACCTTTTTTAATCACAACATTAGGTGAAATTACACAATTAGATAAAATAGTTGCGTTTTCTTCAATCAGTATAGGTCCACTATTAATTGCCAAAGGATCATATTCTTCAATCATTGGATTAAGAATTATTTTATTTTTTGGCATTATCTGAGCACCGCCAGTAAACAATTTTGTTCCAGAAGAAATTCCGGCATTCTCCTTTATAACTATTTTCTCCCTGCCACCCATGAATACATGAGTATGTATATGAACGTTATTTTCAATAATTAATTCAGTCAGCTGTACATTGATAACAGTGTATGCATCAATCCAAACTTTATTTCCACAAGTGATATTTTGTGAACCATTAAGAATTACTCCAACATCAATTAAAACGTCTTTACCCATTTTTCTAAAAACCATTTTGTAATAAAATCTTCTGATCACATATCCAAAAGGACCTGATATATTTCTAATTATACTTTCAATTAAGCTTAAAAATCCTTTAATAAATAGGTAAAGATAATTAATAAAAGGAATTGATTTATTAGATTGTATTAGCTTAAAAGTAGAGACTTCAATAACATTTAATTTTGAATATAGTTTATTTAGCATAAAATAACTTTTTATTTATACTATTTTTTAAAAAAAAGCATAATACATAAAAAATTTAATTAATTTGTTAATATCAAAATTATTTATATTTTAAAAAATTATCGAGGTAGATAACATTATGAAAACTGCAGTATTTTCAGGATCTGATACCAATTATTTTGATAACTTAAAGAAACTTGTTTTAACATTTAATGAAACAAAATGTAATGAAAATTCAGATTTGTATATTTTTTCAGTAGGTCTCACAATTGATCAAATAAATTTTTTAAAAGAACAGAATGCAAATATTCTTGAACCTAATTGGGATATAAAAATTAAATTCCAAGCACCAGAGTGGAAAAAATTATTAGTAATTAGACCATTTTTGAAAAACTATGTTAATAATTATGATAATTTTATCTGGCTTGATGCAGAC
>MDTG01093721.1_pt1 | contig 27738 bp, 19 predicted proteins | sample 811421 | NCBI WGS metagenome assembly MDTG01 (sample SAMN05326645, study PRJNA326480) | marine metagenome | isolation source: seawater | place: Pacific Ocean: South East | collected 2011
AAGCTTTTCGCGTCCCAATCTTACATTCGAGGACATCCGTGCAACAAATCGTCATGTTTGTCTTTATACAGTGCAAATTTCGTCATATGGCACGCCTGGGATGCGCTTTGATAGGAATTGCACGCCCCAATATGCCGCAATTGACATAGTAACAACCAGATCATCTTGTGCACCTTGTGATTTTCCTGTATATGATACTCTGGGTTCGCTACGTCCTGTTGTGCTTTTCAGAACAAGTTTACGAAATCCAATCAACTGTTTGCGCAGATCTTCCAGAGTGCTTTTCGTTCGTGACTGAAGATCACGAAACCGATTGCAAACAACCAGTCGGTTTTCAAGTACGCACGCTTGTTGTGATATAAATTTGGACAGCTCCATTGCATACAGTTCTTTACGTTTGTTGGTCGTTCTCACTCCAGCAACGCCATTTTCGCACACACAATACACATAACCACAATTGCGCAACATGTGTCGCATGTGGTCAGTTTCCTGACCTAGATTGGACTCTCCCACAAACACAAACCAAGCGTTGCACCATATTTTGCGGAGACCTTCGATGTGATCCATGAGTAGCATTTCAATTTCGTCGTGACCCTTCACCGCGTGGCTGTCGAGACCAACAATGCACATTTGACCGCGGTGAAACGCCACACTGACAAGTGCCATTTGACTATCACCACCACCATTGGGATCACACGCGACGATAATGTAAGGTGTTAACGTTGCATCCAATGAAACGGAAGACGACATAATAGCTTCGATCCATGGCATCGAAAACAGACTCGTCTGGTCTTCCGTAATTGTACCAACAGATTCTCGTAATAAAAGTTCTTTCCGATCACCGTAAAGTGCTTTGACAAAATCAAATTTGTCTTTGCTCTTCCACGGAGGTATTTCATCGACGTTGTGCGGACAATCGGCACCTTTTCCAGCTGCCAAACACGCCTCACATGCCAAACCAACTTGTATATTTCGAAAAAGAGGGGTTCCGGTTGGACCTTTCATATCAAACATTTCGGAATAAAAATTCAGGGAATCTTGAGGGGTACTGATGCATATTAATGCCGTCGAGTCCATTTCTAGGAGAGGCACTATAACCTCGTAAAACACCGACAAATCCATAAATGCAGCCTCCTCCATGTAAACGACCTCCCCACCACATCCGCGCAAAGTCTATGCAAAAGTCAGTACTGGATGCGAAAAGTATACACAGGGAATGGATTACGTACCTTTGCGCATGACGGATAACTGCTGATTTTTGATACACGACCATTGGGATGACTAAGCCAAATCATCTCTTGGTTGCATTTGATGATACGCTCTTGGCCGCCAGGCACCTGGCCCACCAATTGACCTACAAGCTCCAAAAGCTTGCTGGATGCACGACGTCCAGTTGAAAAAATTGCCTGTTCGCAAGGCGAAACCAATGCCATAGCTGTAACAAACATACCTACGCTAACCGTTTTGCCAAAACGACGTGGAGTCATACATAATACTTGTTGACGCAAATCTGTCCACTTGTTTGCAGCCAATATTGACGTGTAGTCAGGAGCATTCGTGTCCTCTGAATACAAAAATCGAACACATGCGTTCAAAAAAGCTTCGTGAAATTTTGTTTGTGTTTTGCTGCGTTTCCATGTAAAGCCATTTTCTAAAATTTCACGAATGGCGTGCAAACGCTGCTCTCCTAACGATGTATGGATTGAATCAACGGCACCGCTAGCAATACCATTGCGAATACGTGGAGTCGGAATTGCACGGTGTAGCGAATACGCGTGGCTACCCTCATGATGTCGTATTGCACTGTCAAATATGGACGTATACATGATTGTAATGCAAATTTAAATTTAATGTCAAAACCATTCACTGATGCTGATTAAAAGAAGAATAATGACAGGTCTTGCATTGAGCCGACGAACTGAAAGCACACATGGCAATAGCGGGGGAATGCACGAGGTCCACTCAGTGCAGATTACAGTCCCGTCCATTGCTAGCATTGCCAGCCACCATGCCAACAAACACGCACTACATATTGTACCTGACGCTTGCGGAAATCGGCAGAGCCAAATGCAAGCAACAAGACACACGGCGTGACTGCACTGCGTGATGTGAATCAGACCATGCATATACACAACAAACATTGCCATGACGACAGTGCATATCCGTAGTGCCACAGAGCGAGTTGTGTACATGACAAATGCGTAGATAAAAACCGATTCTCCAGGCGTGTGCTGAACTACCGTGCTGCAAATCCATGCCACCACAATGCATGCATTCACAATAAAAGAGGTGCACTTGACAGTTTTAATTCGTACGTTGCCAAATTTTCGATCGGTTGCCGTTGCGTGTGATAAACACGCATTGTTAGAAAATTCCTGCTCGTCCGTGTAACTGACGTCCAAAGGGCTCGACGTGCTTTTACATATACTCCAGCACAGTAGTAATGCATACATTACAATGCGCCCAATGGGACACCAACCTTCTCGCGAGAGAGCAAACAACGCCGCCAATGAACTAAAGCATATACTACTTATACTCGAAACATGTTTAAGACTGGACATCGAATGCGCAGCAACGTGCAACTGATGTTACTGCTACATTTTGCGTTGGCACAAGATTCACTGAATCCATGGGCGCAATGGCTAATAAACGTCGAACCCATTAACCCGTGCTATACGTATCAGGCAGAAACTGTCGCAAACAAGGAACTACATAAGCAAGCTACCGAGGCAATCAATTTAATGAAAAACAATCCACAAGCAGGCAGCATGATACTGTGTCCATGCTTGGGCGACTTAAGTTCCATCACTGCGGAAACCTCAGAAAAACAGCCTATTTTGGACAACATGAACAGCAATGATAAGCAAATTAACGACAGATTTGTGGAAGCATTCATAACCAGCGGCGACCAAAACAAACAAAAAAGCGCCACAATGGCGCGATACAATTTCAAACCCGACCAATTGAACTACTGGGCATTCTTTTTCGCTTTCAAGGAAAGTTTGGCAAAATACTCCGGCGGAAAACCAATGCAAAGATACATTGGCGGAGAATTTCTTTTTTCACAAACTGTTTTTGATGAAAATCTGCTCATACCCGCGATACAAGATCCAAGTTTCGTCAACGCGTCCAATTTAAATCGCAAACATAGCCGACTTGGATTAGGTGTGCTACAGGACTCTGATGTAGACAAGATATGGATATCGCAAAGTGTGGGATTGTGCTACGATTTGCTCATCACAGGCCTGGCTTACGTGCACAGCCCAGATGACCCCGGTATCACGCCACCAACTCCGGCACCGCCCACAGACTCTGCACTGGACCCATCGTATTTTACATGGACCGACGAATGCACAAGTGCGGACTGCGGATATCCCAATCTTGTAGATGAAAAAGCGGTGTGTCCTGGACCTCGTTGCACATGGTGCAAGCACTGGAGTGGCATTACTGGGCCGATGTCCATTAACCACACATTTCCCATTCCAAGCGATGGAAGAACTGATGGCTGGGAGCTTTCTCCCGACATTGCATGGGGGGAGCTTAATGGCCCCGCAGCGGAATTAAATGCAAGGATGTTCTGCGAAAACATGATGGAATGCACGGGATATTACTGGGGCGCAGCAGGTGGATGTATCAGTATATCGCAGGACCCTATTTTGCAGCGCACATCAACATACAGTCGTCAACAAAAAAACGGTGGGCAGGCGTACAATATTTTACCACATACGTTTTATAAATTTATGCGGAAAGGGACATACAGAGAAGACAATGTTGCCCTAAATATGAACAGTGCGTCAAATATTACATTAAAAAACATTGAAACGCAAATATTCACAGACAGTTCGTGTGATAACGATCAATGCACTTCTGAAACACCAGGATACAGACCCTTTCACGGTTATAAAATTGAACAAAAACCGTTAGAAATTCAGTCACAATCAACTCTGCAAAAATGCGCCGCATTCTGTGACAAAGCAGACCGTTGCATGGCATTTTCTTTCAACGAAGGCACATGTCACATATTTGACACAGACCATACACTACCAAGTGCAGCCGATATTACGTACAAAAAATCAACGTTTATTTCAACACAACACCCAACTTTGGAAGCGTGTCAAACATCCTGTAAACTCATGGCAGATTGCATGGCTTGCGTGGAAACTGATGGCGACGATAAATTATACCACACAATTGGTGTTGGAGGCGAAGTCAAAAATGCAGTTAAAAAATGGACCCGCGTCGGAACAGATAGTGCGGGATTCTGCAGACAGGCATGCTGGGCTGACGAAAAATGTTTGGCATGGACATGGGAAGATAAATACTGTAATCATGCAATGGATTTTGGTGATGTTGCGTTTGGAATCAAACCAAACATGCCCGTTATACGTGAGTTGGGATTTTCCGATACAATCAAATGCGAAAAGCCAGGACATCTTTTTGATTTGTGTTCACAAACTTGCGTTGACTTGCAAAACCATTTGGAAGCGGGATGGTGCAATAACAACTGGGTAAATTGCCAAGACGGTCCGTTCAAAACAGCGTCTGGTACCCCGGGGGCACATTTGTGCACGGGAAGCACTCTGTACTTAGACGACAAGACATCTACCATGAAAGCGCATATACCCAGTGATACAAACGATCACGTTAAAAATCCCGATCTTGCAGCAGGGATCAATGTTAACATAAACGTGCAATATTACGGGCTTCGCCAGATAAACGGAGCATTTGAGGCCAACGATGTGACTAAATGCGCAATTGGAACTGGCATAAAAACATTTAATGCCAAAGATCTTCGAGGCAATCCTGTTGACAACGTCCAGGTTGATGACAATGCGCTAAATTTTATAGCTCAACCCAGTCACAAGGGAACAGAAGAATCGCCGTTTCGAACTGCTTGGGGTACAAACCAGTCGCTGGTGGACTGTGGCGAAACGGGCTGTCGGTTTGGCACATGCGTGTTGCATGCACCTCAGCAAGTCATGCAAAGCTACATAACCGATTCTGAAGACCCGTCAGAGGAACAATTTAGTGGAGATGTGTCCGACAAAATATATCAAATTGAAAAATTAATTCAATTCAACTGTACGCCAGGTGCATTCATGAACGTGCTTCCCGGCCCATCGAGCAAGCGAGCATTTTCTTTTTCGGCACTGAATCCAGAGGCTGCAGGTAACGGAGCGTGCTGTGGTCTACCGTGGAATATAAATTGCACTGACGCAAATGATTGTTGTCCAACTCAAAAACAGACGTACCTTAAACAACAACAAATCTCGTGTTCGCAGGGATTGTACAACGCTAACACAAGACCGATGTCACCACGGCACACCGATGACACCACGTACTACTTAAACGTTGATGACATGGACCTGTTACCGCCCAAAACATGCCAAGGCCCTCTAGATGCGTCACTCAGCGTGTCAGACTTAAAGAAAGCAAAAATTCTAACCGACGAAGATTTACCTATTGCAAGTACGAAAGGAAACGCTGGGGTGAAGCGCAAGGACGCGCTAGATTTGCAATTTATGTGCCCTCTAGGCGTCACCAGAGGCAAAGATCCCGACAACTCTGCACCATTTGAAGTGAGGGTTAAAAACTCTTTGGCGCAACTGACATTAAAATGCCCGTACAACAAGAAATTCAAGCGCGCCAAAATAACACCAATGACAATCAATGCCAATGGCAGGTGCCGATATGGAGCGTTAACTGATGATCTTTTTGCAGTGCCGACGTGGAACTCCACAAAATATCAATACAATTACTCACCTTTGGAATCGCCATGGATTGGCGCTGCAATGCAATATGCAGCGAAATGCACTCGTTATGACTTTGAATGTCTGGATACCATGCCAGATGACCAACAGATTTGCGGTATTGCCTCAGATGGCGCTTGCGGGCTCAGTGACGATGGTCGATTTGCACAAACTGCACAGGATGTGCTACAAAAATGTTCACAAATTCCGATGGAAATATGCCCGCTTCCGGGATACACGGTGCAATGGACAAATGACGTGCTAACCTGCGTTCCAAATGGTGCAACAGGATTGTACCACACGGACACAAATACAAAAGGTATCAAGTTTTGGCCAGGATTTGTAACAAAAGAAAACTCAAACGCCGGCATCGGCCCTGGTTGGTTTGACAAACATGATTCTTGCAACCAAACCACAAAATGCGGAGGTATTGGAGATTGCGGGCCTGTTTTGGAAAAAGACAACGACCTGATCAAAACAATTGAAATGTGTCAAAAAAACCTAACGCAAATGTGCTGTAATCAACAGGCATGGCACGACCCCATTGCCATTTCCCAAACAGGCCAGTGCACTCTTGATGCATGCATAGCAAAGCCGACAATGCAATGCCTTGGGGCACAATGGGACACCTGCGCTTCACAAACAGGCACGTGCAGCGCTCTGGAACCGTCCTGTTGCGTTTGCAAACCGCAATGCTTGGATACAAAGCAATCGCAAAAAATACAGCTTGTCAGTATTGGACAGTCCAAAGGGAATGTGTGCGGTACTGCAAAAACTTATGTAGCGCAAAGCGTGGCATGGGGCAATGGGACTGGCAATGTGCTGTCGTGTAACGGAGAAGCCGAAATGACGGCAGGCGCGCTTTGGCGCGACAACTCGCCTCCTTGTGGCTGCAAATTACAATTAGAGAGCAATTTTCGCCTCGTGAGAAACGATTCGACGCAACTTAGAATCAATAATACTCAAACTGGACAGGTTGAATGTTATTTTACGTGCGACAAAGACGCACAATGCTACGGATGCGCACAGCATACTGACGGCACATGGCACACAGCTACACCTGATGGAAATACAAATTTGCTTGGATACACAATGTACAAAAAAACATTTACAAACCCAGCGTGCTGCGATGCCCAAAAAAGTTGTGCGTATGAACGGGCAGATGATGGCAAATGCCCCCCCCATGCGGACGGATGTGGCAGAGGGGGCAGCGTTTGCGAAACCGAAGAATGCACAAAATGCGTGTGCATATGTGAGGATTTATTTACAGGGCCTTACTGCGATCAATGCAAAGATCCACACAAAGACATTGCTTCGGAGTGTACCTCGTGTGTCGGAAATTACATCAAAGACATCAACGGTGACTGCACCATATGTAAACCTGGATTTACAATTAGCAGTGGTTGTACTGAATGCACCGAATTTTACGCTCCCGACAGAACAGGAGCTTGTGAAGTCCCCTTGTGTGGAATTATTCCTGGACAAACAGAAATATCCCACGGCGGCGTGTTCGTTGCCTACAACACTAAAACCAACAAGCAAATGTTTGATGGTACAAAGGGCATTCCACAACAAGTAATTCCACTTGGTGTACAATATTCCATTATTGTTAATGCTGCAAATGCCGACCAATCCGTTTTCTGGTTGACTAAAACGCACAAACACAAAGTTGTAAACATCGGTCAGATGCCGTTTTACAGGTATAGGTTGGACGCTAGTCAACAAGAATGGTTTCGAACAATTCCAATCGGTGAAAATGTTACGAGAGCACAGATAATTCAAGATATGACTATTACAGGCTACGTTTGCCCCGATGAGAACATTGTTCAAGGAACTGCAAGTACTACCGTTACTGCGGAGTTGTGTGCACTGTCGTGTGCGAAAATACAACAATGCGTTGCATGGCGCTGGTCAAACGAATCTAATGCATGTCAAATTATACAGGACACTGTTTCGCAATCCAGTTCGTTTTCTTTTGGAGCCTTAAAGCAAAAATATGCATGTCATAGCGGAGGTATTATAGGGGCTTCAGATAAAAGAGATCGAATGCCACTTCAAGATGCGTATTTTTCAAATGAAGACAACGTAGAAGTGACGTATTTTCGGGGGAAAATTGTAACAACGTTTAACGACCCAGCAACAATGTATTACATTGACCAAAATTTAAAATACAAATTACCAACAAAGTGCGGTACAGAAAATTCGTTTACCACTATGACGAGGGCCTGTGGAACTAAACGGAATCATTGGACGCCAATTGTCGTGCGCGATGACTGGTTTAACACCATTTTCAGTGCCAATTCTAAATTACCTCCAATCGACATATGCGATGCCAGTTTTGAAACAACAGAGACATTTCAGAATATTTGTTCGCCTCCAGAGAGCGATAACATTGACAATTTAGCACTCCAAATGCCACCATCGCACACCGTTGTCGATAATAATCGTGCAATACACTCTGAAAACGTCGAAAGTCTCACTGAATGTTGCAAACTATGCAATGCTATGGCGGATGAAAGAGATGCAAATTCTTTGCGTTTTTGGTCGTACAAAAACACTTTGTGTAAGTGCTACGACTCTGACCAGTCACAACTCGTGCCTTTTATGCGCAATACGCGAGACACCACCGTGATCAGCCAATGTGACCAGAGTACCAGTGCAACAGGACAATTGTATGTAAAATGGGACAAACAAAAGTATCCAAATGGTTGTAATCCCCGGGTGTTTATGACTGATCCATACTCGCACGTGCACGGGCATTGTCTCGACACATCCCAATGTGCACCGATTAATGTGACCAATGAAAGCCCCGTGGAATTATTCTTTTGTCAAAATATGTGCATCAATAATTTCAGATGCACAAGTGTGGAGTGGAATAACAACACGAAGGAGTGTAATCTGTTTGAATGCGAATTAGCACACAAATGGCCACAAAAATGTGATACGGGCACATCGCGCCTTGTGTCCGTTAAAACAGGAGGCTGTGTACCCGGAAAGTTAGGTGAGCATGACATATGCATGCAAAGAAAACTGACGGGCGAATACGTTGGAGCGATAACTAAAAACACGTGCACGGCATACGGTGATGACGTTTCAGCGTTTATTGTTGACGCGAGTGTACAATTTCCAACTGAAGGGCAGGTAACAGTGCAAGCCGAGTACGAATGCAAAGCAAAGCCTCAGGATGCCATATGGACAACACTGCCGCTGTTTCCAACTAACACAAAGCCATTAATTATTTCGGATTTGACGGACGCATTGTACTACAACATGGAACTGCAAAAGCAAGGGACGCGGATTTTGACTGGTATACCTGACCGATTCAAAGTTCCACAAGCAAAACAAGTTTTGGACATGCAGCCTTATAATGGACCCTCAAGCAGCGTATTCACTGTGTTTTTCTCAAGATTATTCGATGCAGAATTTCTAATGTCACAATTTATTCCTCATGCAGAACCTTCAAGTCTGTCAACCAGTTCGTGCCTGCAGCAGGCCGAATTACAAATTCAACAAGCTTCAGAAAACAAAGACTCGCAGACGCATTGTACAGGCGAAGTTTGCGTTAAAACCGAGCAAAATATCGACCAATACATTAATCATTATTTGAATGAACTAGAAAGCCTTCAGGAGGCATGCCATGTACAGCAAAAAAAGGCACACTTGAATCAAGCGCTTCAGGCTTTTTTTGTAACAGAAACTGACTCTACTACATGGACGTATGATAAATATCATCAAGCATTTGTGCCAAAGTTGCTGTTAAACCAGCAACAAAACATGGGACCTGCACCAACTCCAGCGCCTGGAGCGCGAACGCCATCGCCAACACCATCTCCTACACCGTTTGGAACGGCTTCGCCAACACCCAAACCTGGGCCACACGTCAATGTAATAAGTCTTGATGATGTATGTGTTTTCTCGCAGACTGCAAATAGCACGATCAACGTAAACTTAAATTGGCCGCACAGGTATTTGCCCAAAATACTTGCGAGGACAAATGGAAAATGCAAACCGTGTGCGGAACTGTGCTACGACAACCCCCTCTGCTCAATGATGTCATGTCAAGCACAGGACAAAGTTGGTCAATGTATAATGTACAGCTTGGCGCTGGATTCTGTGGATAATCCAAACACGCGCGATAAGGCATTTGTACAAGAACCGAACTTGGAATGTAAAATAACAAATGTGAAATATGCGTTGGTACATTCTGCAACAACCGATGTGTATGTGAAGAATGACTGCTGCATTTGAATAAATACAAAATCATTATCATAAAAAACCATGAACGAATGCGATACTTAATAACACACTTCGGATACTGCTTTGTGCACACCGTACACCTCGTATGTCCATATTTGTGAATCAATGTTTGAATGCAATACTGACATGCAGGCAAATCCTTACAGTTGCAAGGAGACATGCTGTATGTGTCACGACAACAAATGTAGCATGACTTCATCACACAGAACTTGTAAATCCATATATAGTCGGAGCAACACCTACAGACACAACTTGATAACGTACTCTCCTCGACGCAGAACTTCCGACGAACTCACAAACATCGGGCAGAACGATAAGCGTATCGCACTCTCCCGATCCCCACGAACAAGGGCTCTCTACCAAACGTCTCCAAATTTTGCCATACGTTGTACATCTGCCCGTGTCCAGGTGTATAACCGTTGAGCGTGGTGCGGATGACTTTACCCGATGTTTCACGCAAGCAAGCTGACCACTGCGTCTGTCGAATACGGGATCCCCGGGTAAAATATCCCCGTCAGGACGCAAATGGGACATGACCGTTGCCACGCTGTCGCGATTTGAAGTCAAGATTCTTGTGCGGCCTTGTGCGAGCAACAACGCCTCGCTAATGGTGTCTACCCAATGTAGATGAACTTTTGGAGGAGGCAGCCGAGGACATGCGGCCAATTGCGATGCAAACACGCTGCAATCTTTTGGCCGAAGGCTTTCCGCATCGCCCTGACATATAACCGGACATTTTTTCTTCAACAACGTGGCATAAACGCTGTCTGGTGCACGGTGACATTCTAAATACACCAACACAAAGTCACCGCGAACGTTGTCTAACTTGTGTAAGAGCGGAAAACGTGGCAAATTTGCAAACGATAACGGTATGTCTGCATCTGGTGCACAGTACCTTACTTTGGGATTTTCAATGACATGCGCGGGTAATGGACCATTTATAAAGGATATCATGACATATACACCACCACCCTGTTGTCAATGGAATTGCGACAAATTGGGCAAAAATCAACATTGTTTGAGCACGACGCGCAACACACTACATGATGACAAGGCTCAAACATGATGCGACGCGTTTGCTCAAGGCAAATTACACATCGATTCAATGGATTGGACTGCACGGGAGCCGGGTGCTGATCCAAACGGTGTTGTGTAAACAACCGTGTAATGTCACTACGCTCCATAACGTAATTACACGCACAATGCCACCATTTTTGTGTCACCGGAGGCATTAAAGAAGCCGAAAGGTATTCTACAATGCACATTTTGCGTGACCACTGTGCAGAAGCTTTCGAGCGTGAACTGGTAGCAATCAATTCTTGCAAAGTGTTGGTATATGCGCGAAAATTTCTACAATGCAGTTCATCATGCTCATGATATGAAGATGTCATTTCTTCGCATATCATGCACCACATACCATCTGCCTTGAATTCATCATTGGAAGAAATGGATCCACGCTCAAAATCCAAAAGTGCGATTTTTTCAGGCGCCGACAAGGTGGACAATTGAATAGCATGTTCACGAATTAAATTCGCGTGTTGAGCAGACTCTGTCTGCGGATTGGAGTCTTCTGCATTGGACAATGGAGATGTTGCAGGGGTGTGGACACGCGTTTCAGACGAATCAGTCGATGCAGGGACATCGCTCATAATCCAATTGCAGCTTGTTTTTGTTGCATACCAGCGACCAAACGCATGGACCCGGGAATTCCCAACACGTGGTCGAGTAATCTTGTGCAAATACCAATTGTTTTTGCTTGTACCGCTATCACCGGAGCATTAAAACACAAATGCTGCGATCGAGCAAACCGACCCAGACGCATTTGGAGATATGATTTACTGCGACAGACAGCAGCAACTTTATACGGTTTTGCGTCCATTCTGTGCATTGCCATTGCGTTTAACGGTGACGACTGTGTTAATTTTTTTACAGTGTATTTTTGTGATATCATGATTGGATTATTGGTCGAAAAATGGTCCATCCATATGCTGTGCGCTGGAGGATACAAATTGGGATTCTATGGAAACCCCCCAACACTGATTAACATGCTCAGACAAACAACAATGACATGTTTGTTGTCTACCATGGCAAGGTGTACTAGTGGAATCCTTGCCATTGCTGCATTTCCGCTTGCTAACCAAGAATTCAAGTCACATGTAACCACAGATCACGGATGGGCATACATGGTCGCTGTTGCGCCTGCCTTATACATTTTGCTTAGAACATTAGTTTTGGATAATGCATATGTTGCTCCGCAAATATACCGACGAGTCATGCACGTGCCACTTGCCAATAGTCCACAATCGGCATTTGCTGTGGGTAATGCATCATCGGACGATGACGTCGCAGACAAAAGTAATCATACCACGAATACAGATAACGTCGCACGTGACACAGATCCAACATATTCGGAAAAACAGATTGACAGCAGCAACGAAACATAAAATTATACACTTTTTGGCCAAATCTCTCATTCTAAACGGCATGGATAGATGCATTAAGTCGCTAAATGCTGGCACCACCGCACAGGAAATTGAACAAACACTTACTTATATTGAAACTTGCAAACTAAAATTCAGCATGCGACATGGTGAGCTTTACATTGCGCGCTTGTGGAAAATACCATGGGATGCGCTAACACGACACGAAACGATGGCCACTAAACTTCTTTTCATCGACAAAGGTACAAATGTTTACAGCACGTTCAAAACGGACATTGTTCATACGTACTTTGACCAACAAAAATACGTAGATCATGTCATGTCTCAACTTCGACCATCTCTTCGGATTGCGACTCAGATTTTGCATCAAAACCGGGCATCATGGATGCCTGATGCCGAACGAATTTGAGATCGCTTTCACTCACTGTTTCACGCCCTGTATAGGCTGCGAGGCGATCCGCATCTTGAAATAAATTCACAATCATGTCCTCAGATGCACACTGAAGGGCACGAACTGCCTCGCTTCGAATGTTGTACGATGTTGACTCGTCGGTCACGTCATTCAATACCTCATTGGCTACACGACAAAATGCGGTCCAAGGTACGACGGGATCAGTGCTGGCTTGCTGTTGGCGGATTTGGCGTTCCACGGATGTCTTGCGGCGTTTTGGCATAACTGCTGTTTGTGTAGCAGAATTATAAACATCGAATGGATTTTTTATTGCACGCTGCACGTTGGATCATTCACAGTGCACACGGAACGGTTCAGCTGCTGCACATTGCGTATCAAATTATGTAAAGTTGTGCCCTCGGCACTGTCCACGTCAATTGGAGTTCCAGTCAATATCACCGAAATGTTACTGACGTGATCCTGTATTCGCAGCATCAGTGGCGTGGTATCCGTGCATGTACTAGGCACATCCAGCTGCTTGCGTATGTCCAGCAACAAGTTTTCCGCACGAGAAAGTATAAACCCAGCATTGCGAGATTTGCCATTGGATGACTCAATTACAGCTTCGTCCAGTTCATTGTGTTCGTGCAAATTGTCATACAATTCTTGAACACACATAAGTAGCAAACGGGGTGATTTTTCGGACGCCATGCGAGACATTTAAAACCGTAAACGAAATGGATTGTCATCGGTATCGGCCTTGCATTCGGGAACAACACGTCGCTGATGTGATAATTCGCGTTCTAATATGGCAACACGTTGAGAGAGAAACACAACACGCTTACGTTCAGCTATTAATTCATCAGCCACGCTGGTGTGCGACTTTTTACCATTGGTTGCACTGCGCAGCTCCCACAAACGACTGCGCAACATATGCATTGGAGTACCAGTTACGGCGTGTTTGATGCGCTTCCATGATGAAAAGCGGGTAACAAACTCGTGCAAACATTCTTGAATGCAAGTATCCGACCAATCGGTCAGCGAAGTAAAACCAGAACGATCATGAAAAACAGGCTTGTCATTCCATTTACAAAATGCAAGTATACCTCCTCGCTGCAGTTGAGTTGAAAACGTGTGACCCTTGAATGAAAACGTGAGAGCGTCGCCGTCACTTACCAAACCGTAGTCAATTAGTTCCTTTAATGTGTATTTAGTGGACATCAAAGTTCAAAAACAGCCAATAAAATAACACTGCCAATATAATAACACCCAACCACCAAGTAGTGTCGGACAAGCTGTAACGCAGTTGCACTCCGTTGTCAGACAACTGCCAATCCCACTTACTCACGCCGTGCTTAAACATGATTGCAGACAATGATTCAACGGTACCGCTGTTCATTGAACACGTTCCAGGCATGTACAAATAGGCGCTGTTTGTTCCGCAAAATCCATCAAATTTGCAGGAACGGGCACCACTGCGCCGGAAAAAACTGTTAATATCCTCGCATAATTGTTGACCGCATGATGAAATGACTGTATTTTGTGGACGATATAAAGAACGACGCATTAAATATAAATTATGAATTCATTATTGTATTTTTTTCACTAAACTGGATACTGCAGCCTCTGCAGATATGTCCACAGCCGAACCATCACGCTCCTTCTCTCTCTCTAAACTCATTTTTGGAACCTCATCCAACACAAAATATCCAGACAATATGGCCTGCACAATTGCCACGCGAATCAACGGTAAAATGGCAAATATCAAAGCAATTATCAATGAAAACGCCATTGGCACCAGGAAAAACACGGCCATTGCCGTTGGGAGCTGAATATAAAAACAATTCACCTCATAACGTGTTACTGAAACATGTTGTGAAACTTGCTCAAGCATGCTGACAATATCAGCGTTTGATGAACGAAATGCATGAAAGGGAGACCAGCCCGAATTGAACATGAAAGTGAACAGCGATGGCGCTTGCCAGCGTATAAAAAACAACGGAGCCCACAGTGGACCCAGCTCCTGTGCCGGGCAGTCTTGATAATGAGGTGCACCGGCGTCAAAACTGGAACATTGTGTCGAATTGCATATTTCACCGGAAGCCAAGTTCGCACGGAATGTGTTGCAAAAACATTTTGGAAACAGCTCTTCCATTACCCATTCAAAATCACGAAACAAACAGTACGGCATTACCGGAAAACACGAAAAACTGTAGTCATAACGAGCCATCAAATACGCACCAAAAAACACGGGATATCGAACAACGGCAGGAATATATAGCGTTGTGATCAAACCAAACAATTCAATGCCTAGCCACGTGTATGCCACAATAGTTAAACTGTCGCCAATTGAATATAATGGACTCTTGCATGAATTTACCGCTATGTCCTCGTACGAACAAGTTTTGAAGGGCTGAGACAAGTAACACCACAATGACTTGTCAAACACTGGCACACGACCACACGTAAAATCCATAAAAAATCTAGATACGGCATCTTTAAAATCAGTTGAACGGTGAAACATTTCAAAAAAACCACCGCCGGCACTGCCCAGCGACTTTTTGGGAGCAGGTTGTTCAATTTCAGCACTTGGATGCACGTTATTTGTCGCATTTGCAATGCGAGGATAATTTGCAGGAACATTGTCAGGCTGAGCCATAAATCGAGAATACCGGTTACAGGCATCCACGTAAACGGTGCTGTAATAATCTCCAACGTTGTACGTTACGTCCATTATACGTCCCAAAAACGAATCCAACACCGCACAATTTGTACAAATGCCATGAGTTGGACAGGGAATATCACTCACGCCCACTGACTCGCTAGGGAGCGGCATACCTGCACCGGTAGTTTCCACCAGACGCCGACGGACAACCCCGCGCACGGGCGCAGGAGTTGGAGCAGCAATTGCAATCGGTTGCGTATCAGGCCATATTTGACCTCTGATCCGCTTCACAGTGGCACCTACGGCATTCGCAGCTTTGCCAATCTCTTGACCTGATATGGAAAGTGGAGGCGCTTTTTCAATGCGCGAAAAAATCCTATCGAGTGTATACCCTATGCCTTCTTCATTGGTTTTGTAGTCGGGAAATGCGGTTGGAATCCACGTTTTGCGCAACTCCGTCGGCCGCAAATTTTGCAGCGTGTCCAAGCCAAATTTGAACGCAAAATTATGCAAGTCGCGCGCAGCTTCAACAGGATACCCTTGTTGCTCAAGGGCACGCTGGTCAACTTTGTCATTTGCAATAATAGGTATAAAACTTCGCAGTAAAAGAATACCGTATTCAATTGGAGTATTCCAATCGTCAAACATGCTACTAGGTATGTAAGTGCGGTTCAGCATCGCGTTCAAATACATGGACCACCAACGCCGACGAACACAATCGGAATACAATATTCTCCCCTCTGGCGTGGATGGGGCATTCGGCATTGACCCTAGCAATGAACACATACTTGTGCCATTCCAATCCCAGTTGTCACGTAGTGTATTGTATGCTCCAATGTACTGATTTTCTTCAGACAAACGACGACGTTTTGGGCTGTCCCAACCAACTGGTGTGGGTGGAAATAATCCGTGTGGACTAGGTCCTGGCTGATTGGGCAAAGGGCCTGCACCGCGCTCGGGTATGTCTCTTGAAAACGCGCTCATGCACTTTTTTAGGTTTTGTTCAGGGTGACCAAAATTTGGCTTATGAACATGCGCAAGACCAAAAGTAGCACCGTTAATTGCACTTATCATTGCATCAATAATTGACTTTGTGACGCTCATAAACGTATACAATATAGTGCAATCCAATGTGACCATACCTTGTACCAATGTTGCAAAAGGCTCGGGCAATAAACTTATCAAAGCTTTCAAAAACTTGGCTGCATCTTTAGCAACCAACGTTGCAATTTTCTCAATCATTTTAACTAGATTACTGAAAAATTGGGCTACAGCTTCATCACTGGCGTCCACCAAAATATTAACAAAGCCCAATGTGACTTTGATAATCAGTAACCCAACGTCCTCCATCAATTCGTCAATAATCGATATAAAACTTTGTGAAACGGAAAGCAATGGCCCAATCACGTTTTCGCCACCCGATGTTTGACTGCCACGTATGGTGCCGTCTTGCTGTATTCCATTCACAGCCCTGTCAATGCCTAGTAAAAATTGGCACCATAGCACAAAATCCGTGCGAACTAATGTGGTCAACATGTTCGTGATAAAAGGCCCAAAGTCAAACACGGAATCCAACGGACTTTCGATCAATTCTTTCACACTAATGACAATGCTGTCCATAAATGCTACAGGGACAAAAAAATACATGTCCAGAATGGTAAACAGTGTTGATGCAATACGTTGTTCAGTGTCCTTAGTGATCAAATGCGACGTCATTCCAATTAACGCACTAAAACCAGCTGCAGCAGGGGCGACGGTGCGCTGAGCATCGCAGAGGCGAGCGGGCACATTCAAATCTGTGGCACCTGCACCAACGGTTACAATTCCAATGCCTACAGTGGTGATTTCGTGAGCGATGTTCAAAATTGTCCACGAAAATTGACGTACAGCCATTCCGACGTCGCACACAAATTCATTGCTCACCCATACTTCGCACCAACAATTTCCACATGCGCCAATTATTCCGCATGGGGCAAAAGATTTGTGATCCCGCACTCCTATCATTTTACGTGACTTTGGTTTATTTTGCCCATAATACACCGGAGTCATAGGCTGATACATGCTGTCCAAACTGCTTTTGTGCACGATCTGATATTCCTTGTCAGGATTGTAACATTTACCCGTAGACCCGAGCGCAACAGGATCCGAGTTTTCCAATAAATCTATGGTTTGCTCTAACCCAACAAAAAATTCACCTGCGCGATAGAACGTCCATTCCAATACCATTGCATTACAGCGTGGAATGTCCTCTTTGCTGAACAAACGTGCAAACATTTCATCGTGATATGAACCCTGATTCACACCCGTTATGGTGTATTCCAAAGTCGAAATATACGGCATACACGTACATTTGTCGTTACTATTGTACGGTAATGACGGATTGCAATAACAAGTTCGGTCATTATTTGTTGTGCCGCACATTGTTGTAGAAAATCCACTTCGGCGATCGTTGCACCAAGTGTTGGTGTGTTTGCATTGTGCAGCCACGTTTTGAATGGCATTCATCAAATGATACTCGTTTAATTGCCGAACGGCTTTCAATGCGTGATATGACGAACGCGGACTGGCAACATTTGCGGACCATTTCATGAAACCGTCATATTTATTACAGGCGGCAGTAGGGACGTCTTCAGAGCAAAAATCGCCACGTTTGCCTGTCAGTGTATCGCGAGATTTCGTTATTTCATGTTTTAACGTTTTTATGTCCATTGATGGGTCATATCGTGCGACGGGAAAAATAGGACCTTCAAATGGTATACCCCATCGGCAATTTGTAGGAAGATTAGCCAAGTTGTTTTCCAGGTCAGCTATTATATTGACCGCTGCCAAAGCACCTTCGTCTTCGACGCGATCAATAATTGTCGCAATTAAATCATGAACAAACGCGCCAGTGCCAGAAATGACTCGAGTAACCACACGTGCTGTTTCCACAAAAAAACGAATCACAGAAGTTAACATTACGCCAACGTTATTGCTAAACAAACGAGGCCAAAATGCCATTCCTGAATAAAAACCAAGCGCATCTAAATGTGAGTACACGTTGGCGTTCAGTGTTGGGTGCATGCAATAAGGACTGTACGTGCCAACGCCGGGATCACTCGCATTAAATTCGCAATTACAATTGTCCGTAAACACAGTACAATCGTCAGTATACTGTTTTCGATATTCACAAGTAACCGATGCGCTGCGAGGATACCAATGACCATCTGCATTTTCAAGCAGTGCGTACATGTGAGAAAGACCGTCAAAGTTGGCATGGACAATGTCCTGCTCCAAATTAAACAAAAATTCACGAGCAAAATTCATTGATACATATATAACACCGACGGTAGCACGCATCAATGATTGCACAGCGCAGCCAAAAGCAGGGCCAATGTTTTCTACTTCAGTGCCAGCGCATGTTTCTGGTTTCATTGATTCTAGCGGTGGACCACGCTTTTCGTCGTCATCAGTTGTTGGTAATTGTGGAAATTCTGAACTAGATTCACATTTGCCTGTCATTATATTGTAATACGACACCTGGGCACAGTGACAATAACCATCCTGACATGTGCCAAGTCCGCCGCTCTGACCTACACAGTCACTGGAGCTTTTGCAACGTGCAACACACGGGTACGGACCTGGTTTAGGAGGATACAAAGGAACAAAGCCTGCGTGACAGTCGCAATTGCCAGTCATTGCGTTGCATGTAGCGCCACTGCCACAATTGGTCGCTTTGGAGCAATGGCACTCTTGTGGCACGTCCTGGGTTTCTTTGTAATAATTCAAACTCCAATATTCGCATTGCAATGGACCGGTATTGCTCGGCCACGGCGCACCATCGACTGGCAACACAACAGAAGCGGCATCCACAACGATATCTTGTGACATTTCATAGGTCCATTGCGCAGATTGACTCAAACCAGAAACCGCAATATCCAATTGTGCAAAAGGCTCATGCATATTGGACGCTTCATATACCACGGAAGATGAATCTGGATTTTCAATGACTGCAATCAACATCATTAACGGAATTTTGCTAAAACCACCAATTGCACTGAATATTCTGCCAATTGAAGCAAACACAAACGGCTCGGGTATCACAAATGTTTGCCCAAACTCGCCAGACAAACCATTCAACAAGAATGTCATACATCTATCTATCCAGGTTCCTAACGAAAAGCAAAACTTATCCCACCAATAAAAAACGGGCCCAACATCCAAATTCGAAAAATCATTGCTGACCATGCGAAACACAGACTGACTCATCGAAACAAATATATTCAACACTGAATTCACCGTTTCAGCCAAATTTGAATCGGCAAAACAATTCACCGATGCCGAAATGGCGGGTTTCAATCCCTGACACAGACAATCCAACTCTTTGCTAAAAACAATCAAACCATTTTGAAGCTCACCAAGAGCAGGCCGAATGTTGAATGGCTGTACCAACCAACTGCTGTACAATGTTTGATCTTTGTTGAAAAAAAACGTATGGAATGCTCCAAAAAAAGAACCCATAGCGCGAAAGGGGCTCGTCAAAATTTTCAGCCAAACGCTAACATCAGAACCACAGCTACCTAAAATGTCCCACAGAGAAGCTACCCAGGCAAAACCAGCTATTACCACCCAATTGTACAACATCACAAACGTATCCCAAATGATTCCATATGTGCGCATGATTTGCTCCAGCAAAGTACGAACTGTCAACTGAAACCCATCGCGATAGATGACGTCCAAATTGCGAATATACGTCCCCGTGGCACCACCAGTCCATTCGTACATCAAATACACTGCACCAATAAACACGGCTTTCCAGCGATTTGACAAGATCCATTGGACGACACCCAATGGAACACATGTTATCAAACGTATTGATGGGGTGAATGCGGTCGATATGTTCAAAATCAATGGATTCCACCAAACATCTTTCACACGGTCATTGTTGCGAAACTCAACAAGACATACAATACAAGCAATTGTCAACATTACAGATACGGTGCAAAACAATGTACCGACAAACAGTGTTACGTCAATCATCGTATCGGGACATTGTCATTAAATAGGTGTAGCAAACATGGCTGACATCCACGTTCACGCGTGGAAACGCTTCATGAAACAACTCCCGCAAATAGCAACCAATATTCTTGGATGCAAATGCATTGTGGACATCAAAGCATCGGTGCTAGAACAAGACGGAAAAAGGAATGTCACCGCGCAAGAATGTATCATGAGAGGATTGACATATGCTTGCACAATACTGGCAAAAAACAAACCCATCATGCAAATACCAATTGTGCTCGATGACGGATCATACATCGTCAAAGGACAACACAAAATCATCATGCTACGGAAAAAAAGGGCGCAGGTGCCTATTCAACTTGGACAATACATTGCAACATGGGGAGGAAAACTCAAATGCGACACAAGGGAATTCATGCCAAGTTCTATGCAGGATTTTATACCGGTTCAACAGGCACATAAGGTCAATGTTGACCCAGAAATGCTCGAATATATGTGCACACAAGGAAGGCAAATTGCGTTCGATGCCAACGATGTTGACAATGTTCGAATCATGACACCCGATGTTTTGCTCACATTGCTCGTTACCAATGTCCTCACGCAACATAAACTATCCAACGAACGAAAAGGATTACCGTGGAAAGACTATGTTGTCACGGCACAAGTCTTTTCAAGCATGGCAACGGGAAATTGGAAGGGAACACCATGGACAGGGGTCACGCAAAATGTCAACACAAATAATAACACCGGAAAACAAGCGCAATTAAGAACGGTGGTGTGCACATCAACGGCAAACGCAGCCAGATTTGTGCATCCGTCCTCGGCAGGCTTCTTTTGTGTCAGCGACACGCCAGAAGGACAAAAAGTTGGATTGGTGCACACACTGTTAGATGGAGTTCACATCACACAAAAAACTAATGAACCCATACTGAAAACCGGCAACAAAGTCGTTTTTGTCAATGGAAAATACCATGCAAATGCAGATATTAAACAAACAAATGGTGCGCACATTGTTGAAAAAGGTCAAGAATTGTGGGCCTGGACAGACGCTGGAAGAATGTACAGGAACGACTTTGACGCAAAAAAAAACATTCTAGGGCATGTGCCTATGCATATGCCATTCGCAACGCACAATCAAGCGCCAAGGATTAGCTTCTATTGCAATATGGCAAAACAAGCAATGACAAACAAAATACCAGACTTTGCACCTGTGTGCCATACGCTTTTATACGCTCAAAAACCTGCACTGCTGCCAGCACATGAACAAGAGGCAGGCTGCAATGTTATTTTGGCCATTAATGCTATGGGATTTAATCAAGAAGATTCCATTGTTGTTGCACAAGGAGCACTGGACAGAGGTCTTTTCAGATCCATGGAGTACAAAACATATCACATGCCACTTGGAACACAAGTCACAGACGATACAATCGACGCAGACGGCATTGCATGTGAAGGCACACAAAAACGCGTTGGCGATACATTGATTGCCTCTGATGCCGGTAAAGCCAAAGTACTGCCCAGAAGTGCACCGTGTGTTACAGTAGACAGGGCCTACAAAATGCCAGAAGAAAAAAAAGCAATGGTCAGAACAGTTGGCATGAGAACACCAGTTGTTGGAGACAAATTCACATCTCGATACGCACAAAAAGGTACCATATCCCTAGTTATACCAGACCAGGACATGCCATTCACAAAAGAAGGTATTAGACCAGACGTTGTCATTAATCCACATGCGTTTCCCTCCAGGATGACAGTAGGACAAATCATGGAAATGGCCGGAGCTAAAATTAATGTGATCAATGCAAAACAAACAGTCAACGGAACACCATGGAACGAAACACATACAATGGAACAACTCATGCAAGAATTACATCAAGCAGGACAAACCATGTCCGGAAAAGAAAGAATGTATTCGGGAACTACAGGACTCATGCTACCTGAACCCATCTTTATTGCACCTTGTTGGTATCAAAGACTTACACATTTAGCTACAGAAAAATGCTACAGCAGGGGGGCCACGGGACCCGTCGATATTATCACCAGACAGCCAACCAATGGAAGAAAAAAAATGGGAGGCATGAGACTTGGAGAAATGGAAAAAGATGTACTGCTCGGACACGGAGCTGCACACGTACTACAAGCCAGAGCACAGTCCATTGGAACAGATACGTATGACAATGTTGAAATGCCACATGCAACTGCACTGCTGATGAGAGAACTTAACGCGATGCTTGTCAAAGTTGACGTTGATGTGCTACATTAGCACAAACGGTGCGGTAATATGGCGAAAAAGGGCATTAATGCACAGTAATGGTGCGGCAATTGGGCACTGACGGTGCGGCATCACTTGGGCATAGCACGACTCGTGACACTGGGCTTTTACTAGGTGAATGATAGTTTTATATTGCTGCCGGTCCATAAAGCCGGTTGATCGTCCGCTCCACCGCCATCCGCGCCACCGCCGTCCGCGCCACCGCTGTCCGCGCCACCGCGCACTGTAGGCACCTGTCGTACCGTTGCCTCAAGCTGCCTGTACTTTGTCTTCAATTTTGCAAATTGCGAAAAGTACGAAACAGGCTCAGCCCATAGAATCCAATCCTGTCCGATAAAACGAAATTTCGTTTTAATTGGCCTGATGCTATGATTTTTGTCAGGTATATCCACCTCCGCACGTGTGGTAATCGTCCACTGACCATCTGCTTCGTCAATCTCGCGCAATCTAATCTGAATCACATATGAATTGTCATTTTTTTGTTTTGCCACAACTGATATATGATGAGGTATCAAATCCTTGGGTTTGTCCAATCCGAAAACTGCCTGTGCATATTGCCCTGGATCCACGGAATGTTGAAAATTTCTGCCATCCTGAATCATAACTCTCCAAGGTATTGGCAAAGTGTCCGTGCGTTGCATCATGCCCTAGAAAATGGGTTTTTATAGTGTATTTAACACAATTCTATTAACGTATCACTAAAATTCACCAAAGCTTGTCAAAATGGTCGTTGATGTGCTACAATAGCGGCAATGAATCACAAACGGTGCGGTAATATGGCGAAAAAGGGCATTAATGCACATTAATGGTGCGGCGATTAGGCATCTATAGTGCGGCATCTGTATTTATTAATCAAAACTGACATGCAACTCTACAGCTCCTTTGCCCATGCACAGCGGCCGACCCGGGCGCAGAGGAACACGCGGCACGGGCAAAGGCACGGCAGATACCGGCATCGCAACACTGCTTTCTAATGGCGGAGGAGGTCGATCTCCTGGTAAATCCAATCCCCCTATCTCTAATGCCCTGTAAAGATCAAATGCATCCCAATTACCTCCCTCGTCGTCCTCGTCGTCCTCGTCGTCCTCGTCATCACTTCTATCTGCTATTCTTGTAAATGCGTCTCTCATCCTTTGAAACTCGGTCAAAAACTCGATGTTTGCACCATCTTCTATTAATGTGGTCACCACGTCCCCGACATTTTGTAAAGTACGAGCCGCGTTGTTGTATGCGTCAAGGCCGGGGCGCGGTCTGGACCACGAGCCGCGTTTGAAACGTACTCTGGCGCTGGGCTCCGTAAATTCGCACCAAAACTTAGCTGCTTTAGTACAATAAGCAGCTAGACTCTCTACATCATCTTCTGTACCGTTTGGACGAGCTTCACCGTTTAGACGAGCTACAATTGTGATTTTACCGCTCTCGGTCGGCAACGGCATACGTTTTCCGTTTAATTTGCCTACATACATGTTCACATTATCAAATTTCACAAAAGCCAAACTTTTCACGCGGACGCCAGAATTCTGTAGCACTTCGACTTTGATAATGTCACCACGCACGCAGGGAAATGAAAGTGAGGCCGGCGCCATATCAAACATCACAGGTACATTTAAATAGATGAAGTAAGCAAATATAGTGCGCCATTAATCTGGCAAATCTGGAACAACCGGCATGTCACGACTTGTGCGGGCATTCGTCTGCTCAAACTGACGAACTAAATCCATTTTCAAACGTTCCAAATGCGCCCATTGCCTAGCGTCGGAATCATTGCATAACACGGCGCCGGCGCCATTGCGCATACGAGGACGTAAAGAATTCTGAATGCATTGAAGATTATTGATGTCACGACGTAATACACGCAAGGGATTAATGTCATGATCGGTAAAATGCTGTATCATCTCACTTGCACTTATGTCAGGCACTTCAATGTTACGCTTGCGCATGGGATCAGCAAAATAAGTGTTGTAACTTTCCTCCATCATCTTACCCAACTGGCCATCGCTGGTACGTCCTCCAAGTGCAGTGTCCAACTGTTTCAAGTATTGCATCGCACTACCAGCGTCATCTGCGTATTCGCACAAAACGCACTTGCCATTTTGCTCCTGATTGTCTTCCTCGTCCCAACCCATGGGGGTATTGATTTCCAAATCGTCCAATTCCATCCAAACGCTAATGTGAAGGGCACTTAAGTAATCAAAACTACAAACGAAGGCGGTTTGTACGTCGTTCTGCGAATTTTTCAATCCTTTCTTTTTGCTCAGGAGTAAGCTTGGACGTTTCGGGTGGCTTTTGGTTATCATTGGAAACCAGGTGCTGGTAGTAGCGAAAAGCTTGAAATTGCACGGGTGTTAGTTTTTGTTCTGGATCACCCCAATCTGGGTCCCACGCCAAATCCGTTATTGGAAATGCTCCTTTCGAGATAAGACTGTCGAGTGTGCTCTTGAAATAACTTAGATTTTGAGGGTCTATCACTGCCCTCTGCTCTAGCTGAGCGCCAACTTGTTGATTTCGGACTCTTCGCTTATGGGTGGACCACAATTCGCAATTCAAAAAAAAATGTTTCCAGCGTTGCCACCATTGTATGTTGGCTTGAAGCGGTGGTACCACTTCAAGCGGTTCTACCTCTTGAAGCGGTCGCTTTTTTTCAGGAGTAACTCGATTCATCAAAAAATAAGATCCGTGTATAAATAAGGTAGATTTCAAACACGACGTGCATGCAACCTTCTCTGGATTTGAACACGGTTTGCATTGTGTACATTGCACTGTGGGTCTTTTGTTTTCTTGCATACTTGATTTACCCCAAAAAACGCATGCGATGGCTTGCAGCTGACATTGGAAGTGTGATGGTCTTAAGCGTTGCTATTTGGTATTTGGCAGAATATGCACCGCAACAGTGCGGTCCCTCAGTAGGAACTGTAGAGATCAATCGTAGAGTTTCCGATTACGGATTTGGCCCAGAAAAAAAGCTGATTGTAATTGAATTAACGGACATTGGAGGAGCCGATAACATACCCGACGATGTGAAAGCAGATGTTACTATGTCAACATACATTAATGGCCAAATCAATGCAACATACAATATTGGAGTTGAACACAAAGGACGTGGATATAAAATGGAAGTATACCCATTCAAATTTGCTCTGGGTATCGAAACACGTGCGTGGGACGAAGATAAACAGGAATGGGATGGCACGGACAGGTGTTTTTCAGAATTGGGATTTACAAGAGAATTTGAAGATTACGTCTTACGCCGCGAACGAGACGACACAAGCATGGTGCTGGACGGGGCCATGTTTCGCGCACAACCACAATTCTACGAATTTCAATTTGTTGAGGTGCTTTACCTTGTTAGCGGGACGTACACGTACGAAGGAGTGTTCTACTTTGTCAATAACCCAGCCAAAAAAGACACAATACCCAATGCAGTAAAATATAAGGGCAATCCAGTCAATGAAACTACATACATTGTGGAATATCAATATGACACAGATGATTCATGCAATCTGGACAAACACCCACATTTGGAATGCAAATATCCCAAGCCTTCAAAACTGTCTAGCGAGGCAAAAAACTACCTAGAAAACCTACTTACATTTACAAATTCAGAAAACATGAATTGGCCATCGCTGGCAACTGATTTTATCATACATCAGGCCATGTTGGGAATAGATATGCAGCGAAGAAGCATGATTTATCACGTGCAACAAAACAAACTGCAAGGTGGGCCCATATGGGACGCAGAAAATCGCGATCCATTGTGGGCAAAACATGACGAATGGATTCTAAAACACACGCATTCCAGTATGACGTGGTGGAAAACATGGCTTGATTCGTTTCCAGAATTTGCGCAGGCTATTAGAAATAGCAGTGCTTTGCAAAATTACGTTGCAGCATATCAGCAAGCCGATAAGCAGCTTAGATCTGACACCAAAAACGGTTATTTTAATCGAGAAATGAAACGATGGCCATGTGTAAAAATGATGAAAACGTTAGATAACCAAAAAAAGTGGTTCACATCACGCACGGGGTGGATGAAAAAACAATTGCCGAGCTTTGCACCCAATCGCGTTACCTATGTAGGAGTTAAATATCCAATTATTATGTGGTTTGCGGTGGCTTCATTTATTGTTCTAGGGTTGGGTTTACTCATTGTGTTTTGGGATGCAATAAAATGATATTATTCATTGAAATGAAACCAAAAAGTCGAATGGACCTGCGGGCAACAAACCCGCTCCACGTGCCATCGTGGGGCCTGAGGGATTAACCGGTGGTTGTGCCGCAGGATTACCCGGTGGTTGGGCCGCAGCTTCCAACCGAAGCCAGTCTGCTTGTTGTTCAAACCCCCTCATCTCGGATATTCTTAAAGGTGTGAGTCCGTTGCGGCTATGCACATTTACTTCTGCACCCGCCTCCAGCAATTGCGAAATAATATCTCCATCCCCTTCATGAGCTGCAAAATGCAAAGCCGTTTCGCCAAAAGAATTTCTTTGATTCACACTCGCGCCCGCATCCAACAGTACATGTACTATACCGCCAAAATCTAGTTTCGTGGCCAACATCAACGGCGTGTTCCCTCTGTTATTTGGCTCATTCACGTCAACCATTGACGTCTGTAGTAGTTGTTCAACCACCCATTCGAAGCCAAAATTAGCTGCATAATGCAAAGCCGTGTCGCCAGAAGAAGATTTTCGATTCGGATCCGCGTGCGCATTCAGCAGTAATTGGACTATGTCGGTATTGCCTACTTGTGCGGCCGCAATCAACGGCGTGATCTTCTTTTTGTTTGCCTGATTTACGTCAATGTTTCTGGCTTGCACCAGCACCGACACCACCTCTGGAGCTTCAGTCAACGAAGCCATAATCAGCGGCGTGATCCCCTTTTGGTTTGCCTGATTTACGTCAATGTTTCTGGCTTGCACCAGCACCGACACCACCTCTGTAGCTTCAGATAACACAGCCATAAT
>MDTG01442505.1_pt1 | contig 27729 bp, 20 predicted proteins | sample 811421 | NCBI WGS metagenome assembly MDTG01 (sample SAMN05326645, study PRJNA326480) | marine metagenome | isolation source: seawater | place: Pacific Ocean: South East | collected 2011
AGCACCCGTGTCATGCCCTGCTCGCGCAGCCACTCTTCCGCGCGGGCGATCAGCGCGGCCATCACGGCTTCGTCGGCGGCCTCCATCAGGCCCCAGTTGCCCGTTCCCGGGCCGCTGCCCTGCTCGGGCGGCTGCGCCAGCGCAAGTTCGTCGTAATGCGCGGAAATGCGGCCAACCACCTCCCCTCCGCGCCGAGCCAGGAACAGCTGTACCTTGGCGTGTTCGAAAAACGGGTTCTTCTTCGGATCGAGCAATTCGCGCACTTCCATGCGCAGCGGCGGAACCCAGTTGGGATCACCCTTGTTCAGCTCAAAAGCAATTTCGATGAATGCATCGAGGTCGCCCTTGCCGGAAACCGGGGCAATATCTATCTTCTGGCTCACACACTTGGCCTTTCGTTCATATCGCGTTCGCTCTTGATATGCATCAAGGCCCTGTCAAGTAATCTGGCTCAAGAGACCTTGGCCACCTGCGTCGGAGCATAGACCCCGGCCATCGCCCTTATCGACAATTTGCAGTATAGAGCCGCCCCATGGAAGCGACGAGCAACATTCCCGAGCAAGACAGCGCCGCTGCCCCCGTGCAGCGCAGGCGCGTGCACGCCCAGATCCCCGACGACAAGGCGATGCTGCGCGCCGCTGCCGAACTTACGCGCGACATCAACACGGCTCGCCCGGAAATCTACTGGCCGGACATGATCGTCTCCGCCCTGGTTGGCTACGCCACCATGGCCGGTGCCATCCTGGTGGAAAGCACCTGGCTCGCCGTCGCGCTGGGAATCGTATCGGTTTTTGCGCTCTACCGGGCGCTGCTGTTCATTCACGAGATCAGCCACCTGCACCGCGACGCCCTGCCGGGCTTTCGCACCGGGTGGAACCTGCTGGTAGGCATTCCGCTGCTCACGCCCAGCCTGATGTACGAGAACGTGCACACGCTGCACCACGCACGCACCAAGTACGGCACGATCGAGGACCCGGAATACATGCCGCTGGCGCTGATGAAGCCTTGGAGCCTGCCGCTGTTCGTGCTGGTGGCCGCACTCGCGCCCATCGCACTGATCGTGCGCTGGGGCATCATCGCGCCCATCGGCCTGATCGTGCCGCCCCTGCGCCGCTTTGCGTGGGAACGGCTTTCTGCGCTTTCGATCAATCCCTCGTTCCGTCGCCGCCCGGCAGAAGACAAGGAACGCGGCTGGTTCCTGTTCCAGCAGGTCGGCGCAAGCCTGTGGGCGATGTTCCTGATCTCCACGCCATTCTGGCTGGGCTGGCGCCCGCTGCTGATCGCTGCGGCCATCACTGCCGCCGTCGCTGTGTTCAATCAGCTTCGCACGCTGGTGGCGCACCTGTGGGAGAACGACGGCGAGGCGATGACCGTGACCGCGCAGTATCTCGACAGCGTCAACGTGCCCAGCTTTATCGCAGGCATCTGGGCGCCGGTGGGCCTGCGCTATCACGCGCTGCACCACCTCGTGCCGTCCATGCCCTACCACTCGCTGCACGAGGCCCATAAGCGCATCTCGGCGAAACTGGGCGATACTTCCACCTTTGCCGAGGCGAGCCATCCGGGGATGATCCCGCTTGTCGGACGCATCGCGCGCAGCACGATGGGTCGGCGCGAAGGCTAGACCCTAGTCCAGTTCGCAAATCATCGCGCACCGGCGCTCGGGTGGGAGGCCCGCTTCTGCTGTGGCCTCCGATCCTGCGGCCAACCGGGGGTGGTCGGCCAAGTCCTCGATTACGGTGAAACCGTGCCGGGCGTAGAAAGGCGCATGAAACGCGATATCGCGAAACGTATGCAGCGTTATCGCCCGAAACCCTGCGTTACGGGCATCGATCTGAAGCGCCCTTAGTAAGGTCGAGCCGATGCCGCGCCGCTGGAGTGCGCGGGCGACGCTCAGTTCGTGGAGGTGCAATTCGCGTCCGGCAGGCCGCGCGGCGGCGAAACCCACGACGTTGCCTTCGCTGGTGGCAGACAGGCTCTGGCGCTGGGCAATAATGGCGCGATACTCCTGCGCCGAGCGCGGAGTGGGCATGGTGATATCCTCCAGCAACGGCTCTGTGAGGAACAGGCGCGCGGCGTCTTCCTCGACTTCCGTAAATTGTTCGGCATCTTCGGGGCGCGCAAGGCGAAGGGACCAGTCGGCAGCGGTCATTCCTCGGTGCGGACCAGGACAGTCTCACCCACCAGCAGGAACAGGAAGAACGGCGCCCATGCCGCCAAGAGCGGTGGGTAGCCGCCAAAACTGCCCATCGCGAGTGCCGCGTTGTCGACCACGAAGTAGGCAAAGCCCAGCGCCATGCCGATCACTGCGCGGGCGAACAGCTTGCCGGAACGCGCCAGGCCGAAACCGGCTACCGCGCCCAGCAGCGGCATGAGGACGGCAGAAAGCGGTCCGGAAATCTTGTGCCACCACTTGGCTTCCAGTTCGCCCGTCCGGCGACCGGCGCCCTGCAACGCCTCGATGCTTTCGGAAAGGCTGGCAAGCGGCTGTGCATCCGGATCGACGCGGCGCAGTTCGACCTGCGCGATCTCCACGCCGGGCGCGACGGTGATGCTGTCGATCGCCTGCGTCTGCGCGCTCGCCACGGTGAATGCGGAAGCATCCTCCAGCAACCAACCGGGAGACGCGAAAGTGGCGCGATCGGCCGTGATCTGACGGGTGATCATGCCGCCATCGTCCCGCTCGTAGAACGTGACATCGGTCATCACCGTGTCGGCACCCCGGCCCGAAAGCGTGCTGCCCATCAACACGTCGTTGCCATCGTTGAAATAGACGTTGCTGCGCGCTTCCCGGTCCTCGGGGATGGCGGCGTATTCCACGTCTTCCCACACTTTCAGCGTAGCCGTAGCGCGGGTGACGATGCGTTCGTTGAAGGCGAAGGAAATGACCGCCACTACCATGCCGATCAGCAGCAGCGGCGCGAGGATCTGGTGCGCCGAGAGACCGGCGGCCTTCATCGAGATCACTTCGGAATTCTGGTTCAGCCCGGCCAGCGTGATGATCGTGGCCAATAGCACCGAGTAGGGCAGGAACCGCGCGACGAGCTGCGGTGCGCGCAAGCTGGCGTAGAGCCATACTTCGGCATCCCCGTTCCCCGGCACGGCGAGGATGTCCCCCGTCTTGCCCAGCATGTCGAGCGCCAGCAGCACCAGCACCAGCATGGCGAGCACCGCCACGATGCGCACGGCGAACATCTTCGCCAGATAGATCGTCAGCGTGCGCGAGGGGAAGAAATCAAGCAGCACCTGGCGCAGCCTCCTGCCGTTGCATGTCCCCGTCCTGCTGGTCCTGCAGGTCCTCTTCGGGCACCAGTCCCCGCAACTTGTCGCGCCCGATCAGCTTCTTGAGGCGGCGGGCGATCTTGGAATAGAAGCTCTCGAGGAACCCGATGGCCTGACCACCGGGAACGAAGGCGACCTGGTAATACATCCAGCTGATGAGCACGAAGAGCACGGCGAAGGGCCCCCACAAGGCAAGGAAGGGGTCGATCCGGCCGATCTCCGCCACCTCGGATCCGTACTGGTTGATCTTGTGATAGGCGACCACGATCACGATGGATAGGAACACGCCCAGTGCCGATGTGCTGCGCTTGGGCGGCACGGCCAGCGCCACGGCGAGGAACGGCAGCATCAGCATCATCACGACTTCGACCATCCGGTAGTTGAAGTTCGCCTGGCTGCCGACGCGTTCCTCTGCCGTGCTGTCAGGGCTCCAGCCGATTTCCAGCAGTTCGGGCAGGACATACTCGCGCTCGTCCTCTCCGCGGGCGCGGAATTCCTCTATGGCGGGCAGGTCTATCGGCAGGTCGTGCCGGCTGAAGCTGAGGACGCGCGGACTACCCTCGGCCACGTCGTGCACGATCACCCCGTCCACCAGCCGCAGGATGATGGTGTTGCGATCTTCCCGATTGGCAAGGAAGCGCCCCTCGCGCGCGGAGATGGAAAGCACCTGTCCGGCATCGTCCGCCACGCGAGCGAAGATGCCCATCAGCTGGCGTCCTTCGTCCTCGCTTTCCTCGATCCGCAGGGCCATGCGGTCCTCGATCGTGTTGAACTCGCCCACCTTGATCGATGCGCCCAGCGCGCCGGAGCGAAGCTCGAACTCCATTTCCTCGTAAGCAAAGCGCGCCTGCGGCTGGATGAAGCCGACGATGGCGAAATTCAGCGCGACGAGGGCGAAGGTGATGAGGAACGGGACGCGCAGCAGCCGGGTGTAGGACCAGCCCACCGCGCGCATCACGTCCAGCTCGCTGGAAATGGCCAGCTTGCGGAAGGCAAACAGGATACCAAGCAACAGTCCCAACGGAATGGCGAGCCCGGCATATTCCGGCACGAGGTTAAGCAGCATCTCGAATACGATGCTGATCGGTCCGCCTTCCACGCTGACGAAATCGAACAGGCGCAGCATCTTTTCCAGCAACAGCAGGCTGGCCGCCAGCACGAATACGCCGATCATCGGCACGATGACGAGCCGGAAGATGTAGCGGTCTGTAGCGGTGATAAAGCGGGACACGTGCCAGTTTGACGCTGCGAAAGGATTAGGGTTCCCGCGCCTTAGCGAGAAAACCTGCCGGGGTCATGTGTTGAATTGTACAGGCTTTGGCCGGGGGCGAGCGGTTGCTCAGGCCTTTTCCAGCGTGCATTGCAACGGGTGCTGGTTCTCGCGTGCGAAATCCATCACCTGGTTCACCTTGGTTTCCGCTACCTCGTAGGGAAAGATGCCGCAAACGCCCACACCTCGCTGGTGGACGTGCAGCATGACGCGGGTCGCCTGCTCCAGGTCCATGCGGAAAAAGCGCTTCAGAACCATCACGACGAACTCCATCGGGGTATAGTCGTCGTTCAGCATCAGCACCTTGTACTGGCTGGGCTTTTTCGGCTTTGCGCGGGTCTTGGTGGCAACGCCGACCTGGCCCTCGCCGTCGCCAACGCCGCCTTCGTCGCCATCCTCGTCGGCGGCGACAACGGCCCAGCCATGGGCGCTCGGAAGGGGATCGGTGCGGGTCATTTCCTGCGCGAATATCGTATCGAATGTGCTGGCTGCAAGTCCGGCGTTAGAATTTCGCGGCATTGCCAGGTCTTCGGCCCCAGACAGCATTCGGGCCGGACAGCGTCGCTGCCCGGCCCGTCAACTGATCGCCGTGGGAGAGGAGAGGTTTCGGCGATCGGTAACCTGTGAGAGCCGTCAGGCGACCTTCGACATCTTTTCGGCGGCCACGTTCATGCGCGCCGACAGCGGAGCGGCGACGTCGTTGGCCATCTTCATGGTCGCGTCGGTCGTCTTGGACGACATGGCGACCATCGCGTCGAAGTTACGGCGCATGATCTTGCCCTGCAGCTGGAACAGCTCGGTCGGGCTCTTGATGCTGGCCATGTCCTTGATATCGGCAGTGGCGGTTTCGTAAGCCAGCTTGGCTTCGTCGGCCATGGTCTGGCCCATGCCCTGCAGCGATTCGGTGAAGACCTTGCCGGTCTCGACCATCGCTTCGACGTTGCCCTTGGCGAAATCGGTCATCTCGCCCATGGCTTCGGTGCTCTTGTCATAGGCGGCCTGGGTGCGGGCCTGCATTTCGTTGACCGCTTCGGTCATCGTTTCGGTGATCTGCTTGCTGTAATCGAAGTTCGGGGTTGCCATGATTTTTTCCTTGAGCTGGGTAACTGTGGGTTCGGACTTGGCGCTCGCAGCGGCCTTAGTCCGGGCCTTGGGAGCGGGGGTCTTCTTCGCCACCGGCTTCTTTACCGGAGCGGCTTTCTTGGGCGCCGCCTTCTTGGCGGCGCGCTTCTTCGGTGCTGCCTTCTTGGCAGCAACCGGAGCCTTCTTGGCGGGGGCAGCCGTCTTCCCCTCGACCGCTGCCGGCTTGGCAGCGGCGGCGGGCGCCTTTTCGGCTGTGTCTTCGGTCGTGGACGCTGACTCGGCCATAAATCCTCGCTTGTGTCTCATCGCATTCGTTCGAGATCACGGACTACCGCGACCTCTTGTTGCAATGCACAAATAGCCCTTCGCAAGCGCGAAGTCAAGGAAATATGTTGCAGTGCACAACGGCGCAGAATCGGGCGCCTCCGGGTGCCCGATCCGACCTAGCGCATCTTGACGTAGCGCCCCGGTGCGTCCTCGATTGCGGGATTGGCCTTGCTGCCCGGCTTGCGCCGGCCCGTTGCCTTCACCCGGGTGTCGTTCAGAGAAGCAAGCCACTGCGCCCAGTCCGGCCACCAGCTACCGGGATGCTCGGTCGCACCTCCGATGAATTCTTCGAGCGAGGAAAACTCGCCGTCGTTGGTCCAGTACTGGTACTTGTTCGCAGCGGGCGGATTGACCACTCCCGCGATGTGGCCGCTGCCCGCCAGCACGAAGCGGTTGGGGCCGGAAAAATGCTTCAGCGCCTCGAACACGCTTTCCGGCGGAGCGATATGGTCCTCACGCCCGGCCTGGATGTAGGTGGGGCACGCAATGCGCCGCAGGTCTATCGAAGTGCCGCCCGCGCCAAGCGCATCGGGTTCCACCAACAGGTTGTCACGATAGAGGTCGCGCAGGTACGCCGCGTGCCACTTTGCCGGGAGGTTGGTGACATCGCCGTTCCAGAACAGCAGGTCGAAGGCCGGATAGTCCTCTCCCAGCAGGTAGTGGTTGACCACGTAGTTCCAGATGAGGTCGCTGCCACGCAGCATGTTGAACGTCGCCGCCAGGTATCGCCCGTCGAGGTAGCCCCCCTTGCTGGCCTGCCGGATGAATTCCAGCTTGCCCTCGTCCACAAATAGCTTGAGCTCGCCCGCGTGCCGGAAATCCACCTGCGCGGTAAAGAATGTGGCGCTCTTAACCTTGTCGGCCTCGCCCCGGCGCGCCAGCACGGCAAGCGTCGCCGCCAACGTCGTCCCGGCCACGCAATAGCCGATCGTATGCACGCTCGGCACTTTCATCCTTTCGCGAACGAAGTCGATCGCCTCGATCTGAGCGAAGATATAGTCATCCCAGTCGATGTGGGTGAGGCTCTCATCCGCCGATTTCCAGCTTACCATGAAAACCGAAATGCCCCGGCCCAACGCCCAGCGAACGAAGCTCTTCTTCTCGTTCAGGTCGAGGATGTAGAACCGGTTGATCCACGGTGGGAAGATCAACAGCGGCACTTCCAGCACCTCGTCGGTGGTGGGCGTGTAGTGGATGATCTGGAACAGCTCGGTCTCGTGGATCACCTTGCCGGGCGTCGTGGCGATATTCTCGCCCACCACGAACTTGCTGGTGTCCGTATGGGTCAGCTGGCCCCGCTCTAGGTCTTGCGTCAGGCGTTCCAGACCGCGCACCAGGTTTTCGCCCTGGGTTTCCATGGTGCGCTCCAGCACCACGGGGTTCATCATGGGATAGTTGGCCGGGCTCATGGCATCGAGCACGCCCTTGGTCGCAAAGCGCAGGTTCTCGCGATCTTCCTCTGAAAGCCCCTCCGCCGTGTCCACGCTTTTCGAAAGCCGTTCCGCGAACAGCAGGTAGGTCTGGTGGATCAGCGCAAAAACCGGCTGCTCGCGCCACTTCGGATCGGCGAACCGTCTATCCTTGAAAGGCAGCTGCGCACCGTCTTCGCCGTCCCCCTCCTTAGAATACTGCGACAGCACATCATTCCAGAGCTGCAACCCGTCGGTCCATAGCTTTTGCTGCGCTTCGGCATCCAGCAGCGGGTTGGCAGCGGACCATTTCCGCAGTGCTTCCATCCAGCTTGCCGGATCGCTCAGCAGCGGAGCGCCCCGTTGTTCGGGCGGCAGGCAGAATTGCAGCCAGGTCTTCTGGAACTCCATCATCGCCTCGCCCATTGCATCGATGGCCGTTTCGTCCGGCACGGAATGGGCGGCCTGCGGCGCGAAAGTCTGCATCATCTGCCGGGCAGCTTCGCCCTGCGCCCGCAGCATCTCGGTGAAAATATCGGCAGCTTCCTCGCCGCTTTTTGGATCTTTTGCCATGTCGGGGCCCTTGTAGGGGTAATTATGAGAAATTGGGAGGGGAAGCGCCCTCATTGCAACGCCAGGCACTTTGCTGCGTTGCGCTTGCAACACCTTTGCGCCAGATAGGCCCCACAGAAACCCGGTTGAACCCAAGAGAAGGAACAGATGGACCAGCAATTCTACCGCATGAAGCGCCTCCCGCCCTATGTCATCGCCGAAGTCAACGCGATGCGAGCGGCCGCGCGTGCGGAAGGGCGCGACATCATCGACCTTGGAATGGGCAACCCGGACCAACCGCCGCCGCAGCACGTGATCGACAAGCTGTGCGAGGTGGCCCAGAATCCCGATGCCCACGGCTATTCCCAGTCCAAGGGCATTCCCGGACTGCGCAAGGCCCAGGCAAATTACTACGAGCGGCGCTTCGGCGTTGAACTCGATCCCGACAACGAAGTGGTCGTGACGCTAGGCTCCAAGGAAGGACTCGCCAGCCTCGCCACCGCCATCACCGCGCCGGGCGACACCATTCTTGCGCCCAACCCCAGCTACCCAATCCATACGTTCGGCTTCATTATCGCCGGCGCCTCGATCCGGTCGGTACCGACCACGCCGGACGAGAAATACTGGGAGGCGCTGGAAGCGGCGATGAATTTCACCGTTCCGCGCCCGACCATCCTGGTGGTGAATTTCCCGTCGAACCCGACGGCGGAAGTGGTCGACCTCGACTTCTACAAGAAGCTCGTCGACTGGGCAAAATTCCACAAGGTCTGGGTCCTGTCCGACCTCGCCTATTCCGAACTCTACTACGATGGCAAGCCGACGCCTTCCATCCTGCAGGTGCCGGGCGCGAAGGATGTGGCTGTGGAATTCACAAGCCTTTCCAAGACGTTCGGTATGGCTGGCTGGCGGATCGGCTTCGCGGTCGGCAACCAGACGCTTATCTCCGCGCTCGCCCGCGTGAAGAGCTACATCGACTACGGTGCCTTCACGCCGATCCAGGCCGCAGCCTGCGCGGCACTTAACGGTCCTCAGGACTTCGTGGGGAAGAACCGCGAGATGTATCACAAGCGGCGCGACGTAATGGTCGAGGCATTCGGCCGTGCCGGATGGGAAATCCCGCCACCGCCCGCCAGCATGTTCGCCTGGGCTCCGCTCCCGCCTGCACTGAAGGAAATGGGCAGCCTGGAGTTTTCCAAGCAGCTGCTCACCAAGGCGGAAGTCGCCGTGGCTCCTGGCGTCGGCTATGGCGAGGACGGTGAAGGCTACGTTCGCATCGCCATGGTGGAGAACGAGCAGCGGCTACGCCAGGCCGCGCGCAACGTAAAACGCTATTTCCAGGAAATGGGCGTCAACACTTCGGGGAGCTGACGCGCGCGACGGGGCGTGCCTGGCCACTACTGCTGGCTTGCTCCGCAGGGTTAGTAAGACGGGGCAAGAATGGCCACTTTCGGCTGGATCGGGGGCGAGCAGCTGCCACCTGCGCAGTGGGACTTGCGCCGGATCGGCTGGACCCTTTGCCGCGGGCGCAACGGTTGGCGGGCCGAATGCCGCCACGTGCTTGTGTGCGACACCCGCACCCTTTCGCCTTCACAGCGTCACGCTCTTGCTGAATCTGACCGTCCTGCATGGCGGCTTATCCTGCTGGGGGTGGAAAACCCTTCCGAACGTGCTGCGCTGCTCTCGCTCGGATGTGCAGAGGCTTTGTCGGCCGACACCGGGCTGAATGAACTGGAGGCGCGCTCGCGCCGCGTCGCCGAGATGTTCGGCATGCTGCCGCGCTGGCGCGATGTCGGATCGCTGACGCTTGACCTGTTCCATCGTGACGCGCGCAAGGGCAACCGCTGGCTGGGCCTGCATCCACGAGAGTTCGGGGTTTTGTGGAGACTGGCCGATGTGCCGGGTGAGCGGGTGACGCGCCGGCAACTGATCGCCGACGTTTGGCATCTCAATCACGAGCCAGAGACGAACAGCGTGGAGGTGCACGTGTCGCGCCTGCGTGCAAAGCTGGCGAGCGCCGCTTGCGACGATTACGTGCAGACTGCTCCCGAAGGCGGATATCGACTCGCCCAGCCGCAGCCATTCATTCTTGCCAGGGGATCCCCGCAGGCGGATGCGCTGGACGACTACCTGCGCGATCTCGGCTGGGTGGAAGAAGACGCTTGGCAAACCGAATAAAACGAGGGCTGGCGCGCGGCTCACTTGCAGTTTAGGCTCACCCGGACAAAATCAATCTTGGGAGAAGATTGCAATGGCGAGCACGCCCGAAAATGGCGGTGGACGCACTCTGGACGTGGCGAGCTTCCTTGGCGAGGTGCGCCGCACGCGATTCTCGCTTGGCGGACGCAGCGTGACGCTGCCGTTCAACGGTTTCCAGCTTCGTATCCTTATCCTGTGCAGCCTCGTGACCTTCTTTGACGGGCAGGATTTCACAGCCCTGCCCTATGCCCTGCCCTATATTCGTGACGAATGGGGCATCAGCGATGACATGACCGCCTATGTCACCATGGCCGCTTTTGTCGGGCAGATGGTGGGTTCGCTGTTCGGCGCCTACCTCGGGGACGTCTTCGGGCGGCGCCCCGTGATCATTACCTGCACGGTGGGTAGCGCAATCCTCACTACTCTGGTCGGTTTTGCCTCCACGCCGGAAATGCTCATCGTGCTGCGCTTCGTTTCCGGGCTCGCAATCGGCGGCCTGCTTGCACCAGTCTGGGCGCTCAGCATCGAATCCATGCCCAAGGCCATGCGCTCGACATCGGTGACGATCATCATGCTGGGCTTCAGCTTCGGCGCCTCGTCCGCCGCGCCCATCGCCAACTGGACCGCACCCTACCTCGGCTGGGAGGGCATTTTCTGGGTTTGCGGCGCCATGACCGGGGTGTTCTCGATCATGCTAATCTTCATGCTGCCGGAAAGCACCCGCTGGATGGTGGCGAAGGAGCGCCCGCGCGCGCAGATCGTCCCGATGCTCTCCCGGCTGGACCCCGCTTTCGAAGCGCAGGCATACGAGCGCTTCGAGCTCGGTGACGAACGCAAGGCCACAACCAGCGAAAACCCGCTCCTCAAGTTCCGCGAGCTGTTCGTGGGCGCGCTCTTCATCGTCACGCCGCTGATCTGGCTCGCCTATTTCTTCTCCAGCATCGCGATCTACCTGAAGAATGCCTACGGCGTGCTGTTCATGGAAGCGCTCGGCATAGCTCGGACGGACGCCGCGTGGCTTGCTGCGGCCAGTGGCATGGTAGGGGCTATCGGCGGAGTGCTGTTGCTGGCACTGACCGAAAAACGCGGCCCCGGCTGGATCGCCATCGCGCCGTTGATCGGCATTCCACTTGTGCTGCTGGTCGGCTTCGGTCTCGTAGCGGGTGGCGCACCGCTGGCAGCACTGTTGCTGGTCGGCGCGATCTTCGTGGGTGCCGGCCACGCCGCGGTGATCTCCATCACCAGCATCTATTACCCCAGCGCGGTGCGCAGTTTCGGCGGCGGCTGGGCCAGTTTCATGGCGAAGTTCGGCGCTGTCGCTGCCCCGTGGATCGGCGCAACCGCCGGATTCCTGCAAGGAGCCGAAGGCGCGCGACAGGGCTATGTCTTTACCGCCGGATGCATGGCCGGGATCGTAGTGTGCATCCTGCTGCTCGCCTATTTCGCGCGCAGCCTGCAACAGTCCCAATCGTCTGCCACCGCCCAACCTGCCGAATAGGATTCCCTGCCAATGATCAAACTGCGTAGCCTCGATGCCAACAATCCCGGTCGCCGCGCCAACTGGAAAGCGCTGGGCCTGTCGAAGGAGGATATGGAGAAGCCCAAGATTGCGGTGGTGAACTCCAGCAGCGAGCTGGCGATCTGCTACGCCCACCTCGATGGCATCGCGAAGCTGGTGAAGGAGGAAATCCGCGCCGCGGGCGGCGTGCCGTTCGAGGTGCGCACGGCAGCCCCCTCGGATTTCATCACCGGGGCGAACAAGGCCGGCAGCTACATCCTTGCCGGGCGAGACATCATCGCCAACGATATCGAGGTGCAGGTGGAAGCCGCGATGCTGGACGGGATGATCTGCCTGACCAGTTGCGACAAGACGCCGCCGGGCCACCTGATGGCGGCCGCGCGGCTGAACATTCCCACGATCCTGGTGATCGGCGGCTACCAGCAAGCGGGCGAGATCGACGGCGAGCCGGTAGACGTTGAAGACGTGTGGTCCGGCCAGGTCGGCGCAATCTTTGGCAAGGAGCCTAAATTCCCCATCCCCGACATGGCCGAGAACGCCATCCGCGGACCCGGCGTATGCGCCGGGATGGCGACGGCGAACACCATGCATTCGGTCGTCGAAGCGCTGGGCATGTGCCTGCCAGGCAATGCTCCTGTTCGCGGTAACAGCCCCAAGATGCAGGCGAACGCTCGCGCCGCCGGAAGGCGGATCGTGGAGATGGTATGGGAAGACCTGCGCCCCCGCCAGATCCTTACGCCCGAGGCTTTCCGCAACGCCGTCGCCACGCTGCTGGCGGTTGGTGGGTCGATCAACGCGATCAAACACCTGCAGGCAACCGCCATCGAGGCAGAGAACGGCGTCGACGTTTTTGCCCTCATGGAAGAATTCAGCGACGTGCCCTTGCTCTCCCCCGTCCGGCCGACTGGCGACGTGCGGATCGAGCAGTTCGAGGATGCAGGCGGGGCGCGGGCCGTCCTGAAACGCCTGGAGCCTCGCATCTGTCCCGAAGCGCTCACCTGCACGGGCAAGACACTTGGCGAGAATCTGGCCGATTACGAAATCGAAGGGCCGGACATCATCCAGCCGCTCGATCAGCCGTTCAGCGAAGGCCCGACCATCGCCATCCTGTCGGGCACCATGGCCGATACGGCCGTCGTGCGCCTCGGCATCCGCGATGGCAGCAGGCCGGAAGAATTCACCGGCACCGCCCGCGTGTTCGAAGATACGAAGGAGTGCATGGCCGCGATCGAGGCGGGGGATATCAAGGACGGCGATGTCGTTATCGCCCGAAACCAGGGCCTGAGAGGAGGCCCGGCGATGGGTGGCGGTGCATCGCTGATCCTCTTCGCACTTGATGCGGCGGGCCTTGCCAAGACCACCGCGTTCGTAACCGACGGGCAGTTGTCCGGCCTGTGCCTCAAGGGCCTGACAGTGGCCGAGGTTTCGCCCGAAGCGGCGGAGGACGGCGCGCCCATCGGCCTGGTGCGTGATGGTGACACCGTGCGGGTATCGGTGAAAAGCCGCAGCCTCGATCTCGATGTGCCTCCCGAAGAACTGGCCAGCCGCACCGGGCCCGGCCTGCGCATCGAAGCGTCCGGCTACCTCAGCAATTTCCGCGAGAGCGTGCGGCCCATGCGAACGGGCGGCGTGCTGGTGCCGGAGAAGAAATGACGCGCGGCGGCTAACCGCCCAACAAGGTTTTCAGCCGTTCGAGCACGGTCTCGTGCAGCGGGGCTTCGAAGGCGATGCCTGCCTTGCCGTCTTCCGCCCAGACCAGTTCAGCCGGAAGGGCGGAAAGGCCGGGCATCGTCACCAGCACGCGCTCACCCGGTCGTGCGGCGGACCCGCGAAAGTCCACCATGCAGCCGCCAGCGGATACATCCAGCACCTCCAGGTCGACGGAGCCGCCGGTTCGCGCGCGCACTTTCACCAGCACCACGTTCGAATCGTTACGCTCCATCAAACCTGCCGCCATGTGAAATTGGTCCCTTCGTGTGAACGGAAAGACTAGGCGCAAGCAGTTTACCGGAACGTTACCGTCCTCGTTGTGATTGCGGACATTTTCGAGCGGGTTTGGCCCCGATGGCTATTGCGCCGGAACACTTTCGGCATGCCGCACAGCCGCAACGGCCTCGTCATCATGCAGGTGCGCGCCCTGCTGGCGCAACACCTTGCGAATGGCATCCACATCCACCTCGCGCGGTTGCAGGCCCTGGTCTGCTGCCAGGGCCGCACCGACCCCAGCCGCCTGCCCGGTAAGCCAGCACTGCGGGATTTCCCGCATGAAGCCGTGGCTGTTGGCATCGCAGCTGATGTGCCTTCCGCCCACCAGCAGGCCATCCAGCGTGCGCGGCACAAGCGAGCCATAGCCGACCGAGACCACGGGGAACTTGGGACTAAGCGACGGTGACACTCCGATCTCGTCCGGCTGTGGGTCGGACTCGGCCCAGTGACTGCGCAGCACCTTGCCCACGCCTGCCAGCCGCCGCGTGTGCCGCACGCCGAGCTGGCTGGCGCTCTGCAGCGAATAGACGTTCTCGAAGCCCGGAGCGTGGCGGCGGAAGAACTGGCAGTGCCCTTCCATCAGGCGATGGCTGCGGATTTCCACTTCGGTCTGATCGTCGACGTCCAGCGCGGAGAGGCCGCTTTGCCGTGGGCCGAGGAACAGCGCGATATCGGGCCGCCAACTGACGTATGGCATCTGGAAATAGCCCAGTTCTTCGCGCCCCCGCTCCATGAATGCACGAAGCTCGTCCGGATGATGGACTTTCCAGTCGATCCAGCGGTCCATGTCCACCCCGCCCAGCACCCAGCCGGTGTTCATGGAATGGTGGACATCGCCCTCCTCGATATCGTCCTCGTATTCGGCCCCGGCGCGGGCGAACATGTCGCCGTCGCCAGTGGTGTCGATCACCACTTTCGCCATCAGCGCGTGGCGGCCCATCTTGCTCTCGAAAATCGCGCCCCTGGCTTTTCCGTCTTCCACCAGCGGGCGCGCGGCCCAGGCGTGGAAGACGATGCGCACGCCCGCCTCCAGCAGCATTTCCTGGTTGTTGAGCTTCATTCGTTCCGGGTCCAGCGTGGGCGCCCACTGCACGATGCCGTGGAAGGCCGTGGTGCGCTGCCCCCAGTATCCCGCCTTCACCGGATCGGCACTGCCCCAGTCTTGGCGCGGAGGCCCTGCCACGCCTTCGGGCGGCATCCGGTCGATGAAATGACGGGCGTAGCCCTGGATTACGTGATTGCCCTGCCAGTCGGTCATGCGGTCGATCCACATGACAAGACCCCCGGTGGAGAGTCCGCCGAGGCAATTGTACCGTTCCAGCAGGCACACGTCCGCCCCTGCCTTGGCCGCGGCCCACGCCGCAGCGCAGCCCGCCGGTCCGCCCCCGATCACGGCCACGTCGCACTTGTGATAGATGTCGATGTCACGAGCATCCTCGCGCACCGTGCCGCTGCCGTTGGGCGGGGGCAGGTTCCGGCTGTCGCTGGAAAAGACGTCGGAACCGAGGAAGCGCTCTTCCTTGTGTCCCTCGATCCGCTGCATTCTCGGCTTGTCGTTGGCCACGGGTAATCCTTCCATCTGGAACGTGAGGCTTTGCCTAGACTACACTTGTTGACTTAGTCCAGACCGACGCTCGACCGTATCGGCCAAGAAAGCGTTGCACATGGGGAAACGACTCGCTACTTGCCGCGGCCTCGGCCCGATGGCGGAGTGGTTACGCAGAGGACTGCAAATCCTTGCACGCCGGTTCGATTCCGGCTCGGGCCTCCACCTTCCCTGCAGTTCCCCGTTGCCCAGCGGCGATGGCGGCACTAAAGGGCAGCGCTGGAATGCCGCTTTAGCTCAGTTGGTAGAGCACATCATTCGTAATGATGGGGTCACAGGTTCGAGTCCTGTAAGCGGCACCAGCACAGTCAGCAGTTCGACTGTGCCCCTCATGATACGATCTCGACAGTATCGGCCAACGGATCGTAGCTGATATCCAGGCCTTCGCGGCGCAGTTCGTCGAAACCGATGAATTCGGCGCCGCCTTCCAGACGGGCAAAAAGGTCCGACGGTAGCAGCGCGCTGAGTTCGCTGCGCGAAAGGTGCAGGCGCGATTGCCGGTCGATCGAAAGCTTCACCTGGCCAAGCGAGCGCCCGTTCAGCCGGATGGCCTTGGGCACTTCCACCATGTCATCGGCAGAGGGCGTTGCCCCCAGGTCGAAATCGACGCGCATGACGGGGCGACCGTCGGCGAGCGTGGCTGGCGGACCTTCCGCCGCGAACCCTTCCATGGCGCGGCGCAATTCCCCGTTCACGCGCTGCGCGCCCGCGTCCGGCAGGTCGCGGGCCGCTGCCAGCACTTCGTCGTCAGAACCTGTTGTACCCGTGCTTTCTTCGGCGCCCGGAAGGTCCTCCGGACTGATTGCGAATTCGGGCGGTGTGTTGGGCAGGATCACTCTCTGCACGTATTCGGGAGCTTCGGGCATCGGTCGGCCCGGCAATTGCAGGGCCATACCTATGCCGACGAACACCCCGAACGCCGCCACGCACGCATAGCCGAGGCCGAGCAGGCGCATCGAAAGACTGTTCTGGTCACTGCCATAGGTCATGGACAGAACTACCCCCTTGCGGAAAGAGACTAATCATTTCGGTGCGCGGCTGACAAGCGGCGGCTGGCACCCCTTCGCATAACCGTCTGAAATTGCGACAACTTGGAAAGGTTACCGCGTCGGTAACCACGCACAACTACGTGGTCTTAGCGAAATGCCCTGCATGTGGCAGGCATGTCGAAACGCCAGACATATCTCCGTGGCACAGTCGCCAGGAACGCACGCCTAGCAGCGGTCGCGAGTATCGCGGCAGCGACAATGCTGCCGACTGCGGCAAACGCCCTGGCGCTTCCCGATCCGTTCGCGATGCAGAAGGCGGACGCGGTGTCCTGTCCCGTGCGTCCTTTCGAACCGGCGGTCTCCGCACGTCCAGCCGATCCAAGGGATGCGACAAAGGCGGCCGCCATCCTCGGCGGGCAGAGCAGCGCGCTCGATCGCATCCGCCAGCAGCAGACGGGACTGGTGCCTGAAGGTCAGCCTCCCGTTCAACTGGCAACGGCTCCGCAATTGCCGGTGTCCTATTCGAGTTCCTGCCTGGCTATTGCCATGCCCATGCCGACCACTCCGCTGACGGCGTCCCCTCTCCAGCCTGCAACCCGTTCGGACGAGTTCCTCGGCACAGCGCGTGTCAGCATCGGCATGACGCCGTTCAACGATGACTGGCAGCGTGTCTCGGCATCTCGGCTCGATTCCTCAAGCGTTGCCGGGCTGGTCGACGACAGTTCGTCTCGCGTCGAGACGTTGGCGTCAGTCAATCGCTGGGCGAACCGCCGGGTCGAATATGCAGATGATATCGCGAACTATGGCTCGCGCGACTACTGGGCCACGGCCAGCGAAACGCTGCGTTCCGGGCGCGGCGACTGCGAGGATTACGCGATCCTCAAGTACCAGATGCTCGCTGCACTGGGCTTCGATCGCAGCCGCATGTTCCTGACGCTGGCGCGCGATCTTGTGCGCAACGCGGACCATGCCGTGCTGATCGTGGAGGTCGAGGGCCGCCACTACATGCTCGATAACGCGACCGACGTGCTGCTGCCTGCCAATGTCGGCTACGATTATCGGCCGACCATGAGCTTCAACAGCGAAACGGCTTGGCTCCACGGCTACAGCCGCCGTGCCAGCACCATGACGCAGCTATCCTACCTTTCGGACAGCGCCGTATCGAGCGCGCGCGTCACCGGCTTCAACAGGTAAGCTAGGATCGATTTCGCCCCGGTGATGATCTCCACGTCGGTGATCATGCCCGGCACGATCGGAAACCGCTGCCCGTCCTTCTCGATGAAGCTGCGCTCGGTCTCGATCAGCACGCGGTAATAGGCTTCCCGTTCCACTTCGTCGTAGATGCTGTCCGCCGAAACCTCGACCACATTGCCGGAAAGCCCGCCGTAGGTCGCGAAGTCGTAGGCCGTGACTTTCACGTTTGCCGGATCGCCCACCGCCACGAAGCCGATGTCGCGCGGGCTGATGCGCGCCTCCACGAGCAATCGGTCACCGATCGGGACAACCTGCATGATCGTCTGCCCGGCATTGGCAAAACCGCCTTCGGTCGTGATCTGCACGTTGTTGACGATGCCGGTGACCGGTGAGCGGAGCTCGTTGCGGTTACGTTGCGCCTCGGCGCCGCGAATGCTCTCCTCATTCACGGCAATCCGCGTCTCGACCTCGCTACGCTCGTCCAACGCCTGCTGTCGGAAATCCAGCCGCGACGACTGGAGATCGGCCTCTGCCTCGCGAATGGAGGCAGTCGCCCGCGCGGCGGCCTGCCGGGCGGCAGAAAGCCTGCCGCGCTCGCTCACCAGTTCGCGGCGGGCCGTCAGCAATTCGGTCTGCGGAACGATACCCTGCGCTGCCAGCGGCTCCAGCATGGCCACCTGTTCCTGCGCCAGGGTGACGCTCTCGGCCAGCGATGCCGCTGTCGCTTCAGCCTCGCGCAGGTCGCGGCGGCGCTGCTCCACTGCGGCAGAGAGCGCGGCCTGCCTGCTGCGCGCTGTCGCAAGGCGCACCTGTTGCAGCCGGGCTTCCTCCGCACAGACGGAGCCGGGTTCGCAGCCCATGGCCGAACCCGACGCTTCACCCTCCAGTCGCTCGGCCCGGGCGGCAAGACGTGCGTTCTCCGCCTCCAGCTGGCCCAGCTCCGATGCAGCCATGCTGTCATCCAGCCGCACCAGCAACTGCCCCTGCTCCACGCGTTCCCCGCTGCGGACGAGGATATCCGCGATCACCGAAGGCTGGGCCGGCTGGACTAGCTGCGCCTGGCTGGATGGAATTACCCGCCCCTGTCCGCGTGTGATCTCGTCGACCTGGGCAAGGCTTGCCCACACCAGCAGCAGGAACATGGCTGCCGCGCAGATTGCGATCAGCTTACGGTTCGCGTCCCAACTTGCGAACCTCTCGGCGATACTCATGGCAAGGCGTTCCCGTTGTCGTGGACCTGTTCGTTCAACGCAGCGCGATAGCCGCTGCTTGCCGTTGTCGGATCGGGGATCGAAAGCCTCCACGTCGTTGAGGTGTCGAGGCGTCCGCCCACATCGTTGTCGGCGCGCCTGTCTGTCGGGTCACGCTCGATCACGGGCGCTTTCACTTCTTCGGCGGTGTCGAGACCGGCATCGGCCAGCGCGGCAAAGCGATCGGGATTGAACGCGGGCTTGCTCTCGCGACCGTTCCACCGGGCGACAAAGCTGGCGGAACGTCCTGCCGAACCGGGGAAGCGATAGAAGATATGCCGGCCCTCGACGCGGACCTTTTCGAGACGATAGGCCCAATAGGGCACCACGTAGTCGGCATGGTAATGCGTGGCAGAGCCGACGCTGCGCTCCACATAACCGCCAAGCGCCGCCGCTGCGACTTCCCTCGATTGCCGCCAGAGGCTCGCCATCGGACGCCGCGCCAGCGACCCGTCGCAGGTGTAGCTGAACTGGCACACGGGATCGGCGAAGCCCTGGTAGATCACGCCGCAGACACTGGACGGATAGGCCGGGTGGGTAACCCTGTTGAGGATCACCTGTGCCACGCCCCGCTTGCCCGCAACGCTTTCGTTCGCGGCTTCGTAGTAGATCGCCTCGGTCAGGCAATCGAGCGCGGTCGAGTAACTGGCGGAATTGGCCGCGATACTCCGGAAGGGTGCCATGGTGTCCTGACGGACCTTGGCGAGCGGGATCCCGGCGTTCTTCGCCTGCGCGCTCATCGGCTCTGTATCGAGCAGCGCATCGCCCTGCACGGTGAATGTCTCCACCTCGCGGGCGAAGGCGGTTTTCGCTGCATCGAAAGGTGCGGGTTCAGCCAGCGCGACGCGCACGATACCGGTGCTGATACTGGGAGCGGAGAGGAAGACGAGCGCCGCGCTGGCCAGCGCCAGCCGGACAGGGTTTGCGGGAAGCCGGGCAAGGCGGGGGAGAAGCGCGGTCCTCATGACGATTTCCCCGGCAGGTCCCGCAGGATCTCGGCTTTCGGCCCGTCCGCCACCACGCGGCCATTGTTGAGAACGATAATCCGCTCGCAAATATCGAACAGCGCTGGACGGTGCGTGGCAACCACCAGCGTCTGGTGTGGGGCGATCGTTTCGCGCAGGCGCTCCACCAGCTTGCTCTCGGTGTTGGCGTCCATGGCACCCGTCGGCTCGTCCAGGAACAACAGCTCGAACGGGGAAACGAAGGCCCGGGAAAGGGCGAGGAAGGCCCGCTGGCCGCCGGACAGGCGCCGCCCCTGCTCGCCCACCTCGCGGTCGAAACCGGCGGCATCGCGGGCAAGGAACTGGTCGGCCCCGCTCATGGAAAGTGCTGCGATCACGTCCTGGTCGGACGCTCCCGGAGCGCCGAGCGCGATGTTCTCGCGCACGCTACCGGTGAACAGGTTTGCATCCTGCCCCACGAAGCGGAAGGCGCGGCGCATTTCGGAGGGGCGGAACTGGCGACTGTCGATCCCCTCGATCGTCATGGCCCCGTCGCTTGGCGGGTAGAGGCCGCACAGGACGCGGCCCAGCGTCGACTTGCCCGACGCCACGCGTCCGACGATGGCGATGCGCTCTCCCGGCTCGATCGAGAGATTGATGCCGTCGAGCGAGTTCACCGGGCTGTCGGGATAGACGAAAGACAGGTTTTCCAGCGCCACGCGGTAGCCGCCGGTGCGGGCGGCGGGAAGCGACATGCTGCCTGCCTGCCGCTCGTCCTCGGCCTCGAACAGTTGCTCGATCGAATCGAGCGCCTCGCGCGCCTGCCTGCCGCGGGTCAGCAGGAAGGCGATCTGCCCAGCGGGCGCGAGCGAGCGCGATGCCAGCATGACGATGGCGATAATCGCACCCATCGTGATCTCGCCCGCTGCAAACAGGTAATACCCGCCCACAACCAGCGACACGCTGGAAATCTGCTGGAAAGAGGACGCCAGCGAAACCGCTGTCGAGGAAATGCGCCGCAGGCGAAGCTGCGAATTGCTGCCGACCTGGGCCAGCGAGTGCCACTTGCCCAGCAGGCGGCGCTCGCCCGACACGCTCTTGAGCGTTTCCATTCCGGCAATGGATTCCACCAGCACCGTCTGTTGCAGGCCCATGTCCGCCTGCGCATCGCGCGCGGCCTCGGTGACCTTGCGTTGCAGGACGAGGCCAGCGATTGCCATCAGGATCATCGCCACCACCGGCACCAGCGCCAGCCATTTGGCGATATAGGCGATCACTGCGATGAACAGGACGAGGAAGACGAGGTCCACCATCAGCACGATGGTGGTCGAGGCGAAGAAGTCGCGGACCAGCGCATATTCCCCCACCCTCGCCGCCAGCGCGCCGGTGCTGCCCTTGCGGCCGCTCATGGGCGTGGAGAGAACGCGCGAGAACAACTTCTGCGAAAGCCGGAGGTCCAGCTTCCGGCCGATCTGATCGACCACGTTTGTCCGCGCCGTGCGCAGCGCGAATTCGAGAGCGAAGGCCAGCAGCACGCCCGATGCCAGTACCCACAGCGATGCTTCCGCGCGGTTGGGGATCACGCGGTCGTATACGTTCATCGAGAAGATCGGCAGCGACAGCGCCAGCGCGTTGATCAGCAGCGAGGCAACCAGCACGGGGCGGAACGCCCGCCGTTCCTTGCGCAGTTCCGACCAGAACCAGTGGTGCCGGGCCTTGGCGTGCCAGGGCGCGTCCTGTTCCCGCATCCGGTCCGGATTGGCGAGAACGGTAACGATCTCGCCCGCGTAGTCGGCTTCTACCTCTGCCAGCGGACGCCAGACGGCTTCCTTGGCGGATGCAGGGTACACCAGCGCGTCGGTGCCGTTCACTTCCAGCACCGGCAATGCCGAACCGTCATTCAGACGGGCGATCGCGGGGTAGGATTCGGCGGAGCGGGGCAGCTTCTTCCCCGTCGCCGTGTCGTGATTCATCCCCGCAAGGTCGAGCGCGGCCTGGACCTGGTGGAAAGGCAGGAGGCCAGCCTCGTCACGCGGGAGGGAATCGAACAGCGCCTTCGGATCGGGCAGGCCGAAATGCGCGGCGAGGCGCGTCATGGCCAGAATCAGCGAATCTTCTTCTGCCGATCCGGAAAAGTCTCCTGACTGGTACACCCGATTTTCTCCCGGGCGTCGCGAACCGCTAGCGCGGGTTGCGACGCCTCTGCAATTCTGCAGGTGTTTCGGGACCGTAATCGAACCGTTCGCGTTCCATCATGCCCGCACCTGCTCCGGGTGCGACATTAAGGGCATCAAGGAACTGATTGGTTGCCGCCAATACTTGATATTGTGCAAACATCTCAGAAAAACGCGATGTTTCACGGCGCACCTGCGTATTGAAACGCGTGTTCTGCGCATCGAGCACGTCCAGCAGCGAACGGCGACCGATGTTGAACTGGCTGCGGTAGGACAGCAGCAGGTCGTCGCTGACCTGGGACTGGCGCTCCAGCGCGGAACCGATGGACCGCTGGGCGTTCATCGCCGTCCAGGCGTTGGAGACGTCTTCTTCCGCCTCTCGCACCCGGTCATGCAGGCGATAGCGCGCTTCGCTGGCGCGGCGGACCATTTCCTGCACCTGGGCTGCACGGCGGCCACCGTCGAACAGCTGCCAGCGCACATATACGCGGCCCTGCACATCGTTCGTCTCGCCTTGGAAGCCGTCGATATCCTCGCCGATCCGCCCGGTGACATCGACGCCGATTTCCGGCGCGAGCTCGCCCCTGGCAGACATGACCATGGCATTCGCCGCGTCCACATCGGCCTGGGCTTCACGCACCAGCGGATTGGAGGTGCGGGCCATGCCGATTGCAGCCTCCTCGGTTCCGGGAAGCTGCGCCATCATCGCATCCGGCAGGCTGACACGCGAAATGTCGAGGCCGGTCAGGCGACGCAGCGACGTGCGGGCATTCTGGAGATCCTCGTCGGCCTCTGCGCGCAGGACCATGGCGGCCTGCAGGCGTTCTTCTGCCTGCTGCAGGTCGGCAACGCTGATCGAGCCCTGGTCCACTCCGTCCGACAGGCTGGACGTCATCTGCTGGTGGAACACGACGTTGTCCGTCGCAGCGGCAACAATCCGCTCCTGCAACAGGATATTGAGGTACTGCCGCGCCACTTGCAGGGCGACGAATTCCGAGCGTTCAACCACGCGCAGCGATGCGCCGTCTACACGGGCTGCCTGGCGCAGCAGTTCGCCACGGCGGCGACCGAAGTCGACCACGGTCCAGTCCGCCCGGACCTGTGCCTCGAGCGGGTAGAGCCAGTCATCGGCGATACCCAGGGCCCGTCGGGTGTTGTTTTCCAACCGACGAGCACCCGCAGATGCTTCCACGTCGATAGTCGGGAAGTACAGAGACTGAGCCTGTTCGCGTTCGAACTGGATCGCCTCCGTATTCATCTGCGCCTGGATGATTTCCGGGTTCGATGCGATTGCCGTTTCAATCGCATCGCGCATGGAAATGGTCCCGCCGTCGCTCTGCGCCATTGCCGCAGGAGAGCAGGTCGTGAGAGCCACGGCTATTACGAGCTTGCCAAAAGCGTTCATTGTCTGATCCCCCTATCAGTCTGCCGAGATTTCGACGCGGCGGTTCTGCGGGCTGCGCGTTCCGTCGGCCAGCGGTACGCGCGGCTCGGCTTCGCCGCGCGCATCGACCGTGATGTTGACGCCGCCAACGTTGCGGCTGCGCAGGGCGTTGGCCACGGTATTGGCGCGTTCCTGCGAAAGGCCGATGTTGTACTGGTCGCTGCCTGCCTGGTCGGTATGGCCAACCACGGACAGACGGCTCCATCCGCAAACAGGGATGTTCTGGGCAACCGTGTTCAGCGCCTCAGCCGCATCGGGCAGGAGCGCTGCCGAGTCGAAATCGAAAAACACCATGCCCACGATCGCATCATCGCAAAGGTCTGGTCGCTGCGGAGGCGGAGGCGGCGGCGGGATCACCGTGGCTTGCGGCGGTGCCGAAACCTCGTTCATGCGCAGATAGGCATCCGCGCATTTGCGAATGCTTGTCTCGTCCCTGGTGGAGGACTTCATGAAGCCCAGCGCGATGCCGCACTGGACCTTGGTCTCCAGCGCCCAGAGGTAGCGGGGGTCGTCGGCCGAAATATAGCTTTCGTCCAGCGACGCGGCGAGACCGGCATCGTAGCGCATCGTCAATTCATCGACGAGCGCCGAGTCGCCAAGCCCCATCAGCGCGGCATAGTCATCGGACTGCGCCATCGCAGACGTGCTGAATAAAGCGAGGACCGCCCCGCTAACAACGACGAACGAACTCGATTTAATCATTCGACTTCCCCCAATTTTCCCCATTAACCGTGCAATAAAGCAAGGTCCCCACTCTCGTCCATCGAAACTTCGTTAACAGGCGGCGCTATCGAGAATGCCGATCCGTCAATGCTAATCCCCAACGCTTCGGCGAGCTGCTGCTGATCGACTGGCGCTGTACTGTCCTGCTTCTCAGCGATATCAGGTGCAAAGCGCTCGACCAGTTCATCGACAGCCTTGTCGGCCAGGACATCGGTGATCGCTTCTTGCGCCTGCTCTGTAAGGCTAGCTGCGTTTTCGATCGATGCGGCATCGGCACCATCGATCACCAACAGGGCTTCCATCATCGACATACCGACGTCGGAACCGGTGAAGAACGCCGCGTCGGACACCTCCCCTGTCGTCCCGTCATTCGTGGTGAAGCTGGCCGTGCCATGGATCAGCACATCTCCGTCGGCATCGATCGACTGGATACCATCGGAAACCAGTTCGATAGACTTGATCCCGGCATCTGACAGGCTGACAAGCTCGCCCGGATCCGAAACCGCATCCAGGTCAGCGTCGATCCAAACTCCGAACTGGCCATAAGCACTGTCGGAAGCGTCGAGCACACCGTCACCATTGCTGTCGTAATTGGCGGCAATGGCTTCCAGATCGGTCATGTCGGCGGTGCCGAAGACGAACTCGGATGCGTCGGTGACGAAGCCGTCACTATTGGCATCGAAAGCAAGGATGACGCTGCCAGCAGCGATCCAGGCCGTCTTCGTCTTCACGCCATCACCGTTGTAATCGTAGGCAATTCCAGCACTCAGCCCGGAGAAGGCATTGCCTCCACCGTCGAGATCGAGAACCACCGGTGTGATGGCAGAAGGAACAATTGCATCAAGATCGGTGAGGACAACGTCCGACAGCTTGATCAGCGAGTCGTTGCTCTGGCTCGGGGTGGTCGTATCCTGATAGTAAAGATAGGTGTCACCGCCGATCGTGAATGCCAGCAGGTTATCGCCTCCTCCCCAATCGTTCGAGCGCAGGTAATCCACCGCGGCCGCCAGGTCTCCTTCCGAAGAAAGTGTCAAGGCGGTGCCGTAGGTCTCGGCATCGTCGAAAGTGATGATGCCATCGGAAATCGCGTGCGACTTGATCGTCTGGCCAGCGACCGTCAGCGTGGAATTCGTTCCGTTCGCCCCCGAGGTGTTGGAAACCACATTGGCGTTGCCATCCAGCAGGATGTCATCGACGCTGCTGTCGAAGTCCACGATGGTGTCGTAGCCAGTTACGGTTCCGTCGTTTCCGCTACCTGCCAGCGTAATCGTCGAATCGCCGTCCGCGATCAGGAAGTCATCACTCCCCGTTCCGCCAAACATGGTGTCGGCACCTGCACCGCCTACCAAGAGGTCGTTGGCGGCGTTGCGACCAACAAGGATGTCATCCCCGCTTGTGCCATCCAGCGTGGATTGCCCGGCCTGATCGCGATTTACGGTAACGAATGCCCTGTCACTACCACCGCCGACACTGGCTTCGTAGGTGAAGTATCCGCCGTCGCTATCATTGTCAGCGAATGTCACGGTTCCCGCCGAAAAACTGACGCTCGCGGCATCCGCACTCGATACGATGGCGTCAACAACGGTTCCCGCTGCATCATTCACCAAGAACAAGCTCGCATTGAAATTGATTGGTGAAGTTGCGTTGGTAATGACGACATCGTTTCTAGCGAAATTGCTCGCTTCACTTACTGCTTCAATGTCGATGCGAAGAACTGCCGTATCGGTATCTCCGTCGCCGTCGACCACCGAATACTGAAAGTTCTCGATCTCCGGCACGGGCGATGCAGAAGGCTCGTACGTCCACGCACCATCGGAGAAGTCGAAAGTAAACTCACCGCCAAATGCAGTGGTGACCGTAAACGAAGTCCCGGTAATGGGCGCACCAACGGTGGGTGCGATCGTGTTATTGCCGTCGAAAAGATACGTAATGCCGTCAACGGAAATCGAAACGATGTCACTTCCGTTCGAAGCCGGAACATCGTTGGCAAGAACGTTTCCGCTGATCGGAGGGGTCACCGCTTCGACCAAGGTGTCGACCAGGTCTTCGAAATCGGCCGCAAGGATCGGCGTCCCTTCACCGTCTAGGTCGACGTCCTGCAATCGATCCAGATTGATCCCGTTGCCGACACCTATAGCGGTCACATTGACACTATTCGTGTCGATAAAGGATTGCCATTGCGCTGCAACCGCATCCGAGAGAGAATTACCGCCTGATCCAGTCTGTTCATTCGGATTACCGTCGCTCAGGAAAAACACCTGGTTGCTGGCGGTGCTGCTCGGAGTGAAGTCCGCCAACACTTGCTGGATTGCAGCAGTGAAATCGGTGAATCCGTCGAAGCTGCGAGAACCTCCAAGCTGATTATTCAGCGAGTCAATTTCGGCCGCGAAATCCTCGAAGCTCGAGAAGGTACCTTCTGTCTGAGCGGTTCCGGAGAAAGTGATCAAAGTGAGATCAACTGTTCCACCCGTTATCTGGAAAAGTTCGAAGGCTGCGTCCTTCACCGCTTCCAATTGCAGGTTCAGCTCTGCGTTATCCACGCTGCCGCTGAAGTCGAGAACGAAGGCTGCGTTCACGTCCTGCTCGATGACCGTGGTATTGGCGAGATCGTCAATCGCATCCGGGGCATCATCGAAAACGTTGATGGTGAAGCCGCCGCTGATCGGGTCACCATCGGCATCGGTAAGAGTCAGGGCCACATCGATGTCAATATCGACGGTCGTCGACGTCACCCCGACATCGCCAATGTTGAGCTTGACTGATCCGCTCTCCTCGTATGCATCGATGTACGCAATCGTCGCGCCGGGAGGCGCATTGAAGGTCACTTCCACCAAGGAATTGGAACCAGTGCCAGTGACCGTCACAGCTTCTGTCGAACCATCGGAGTAATGCGCAACGAAATGCGTAACATCCCCCGATGCCAACTTGTCGACGATCAGCGTCGCGAAATTGACATTCTGCAAGTTCGTTCCGCCTGGCGGAGTGTAGCCGCCGGCACCGTCGTAATCGTCTAGAGGACCGAAATCGAAACGCAGGAATTCGCCCGCATCGAGGTTGTTATTACCAAGACCGAAGCCAGCGGTTGATCCGTTGACGCTCGGGTTCTGCGTAACGCTGGGGCTTGCTCCAGACAACCAGTCGCTCAGCTCGGAAGGAGTGAAAAGGCCTCCATTCCCAACCGGGTCCCAGCCGGTGACTAGGGTGATCTCATCACCAGTACTGTCTTGCGAAACGAGGACGCTGGCGCTTGGCCCCACGCCATAAGCACCATCTGACAGGAGATCCACGATAGTGGTTTCTCCGTCGAGCGGCACGATGAGGTCGAACACATATTCACCGTCCGGCCCGGCATTCGGATCGACAGTGATCGTAAAGACCTCAATGTCGCCAGCACTTAGACTCCCGCTGTTGTCGGCGTCGACATAAGCGGTGAAGACATTGCCTTGCTGGATGCCAGAAAGCGGGGCACCGCTTACCGTCAAACCATTGAGATCAACACTTATCGTATCGACAATTGCAGGCTGATCTGCACCAATGATCTGATTGAGCGACACCGGCACTAGCGGAGCCGCGGGGTCATTGTTGAAGAACCCATCGGCGGGATTTAGTGCGGAAGGTGCATCGTCGTCGAAGTCGATGACGAGCGTGGTCGGCGCGGTCTCGCCCTCGCTGTCGGAGATCGTGAAGCCGATCGAGGCCGAGGCGTTGTTCTCGGCATTGCCGTCTGCGTGCAGCACGTTGTCGAGCAGCACCACCTGGTACTCACCTGTTGCCGCATCGG
>MDTG01245418.1_pt1 | contig 27727 bp, 14 predicted proteins | sample 811421 | NCBI WGS metagenome assembly MDTG01 (sample SAMN05326645, study PRJNA326480) | marine metagenome | isolation source: seawater | place: Pacific Ocean: South East | collected 2011
ACAACTAGACGGTTTTGTAAAACCGTCTAGTTTTTGAACCATTTTGTTATTTTCGTCTCTATCGACGCAAAGAACGACGTATTCGGCCATCAAATCAACGCGGAAGGTTAGTGCGATGCATACGAAGATCGTGCTCGATTATGAGAGCCGGAGAGTGTCTGTGTTTTTCCGAAAGGTCGGCCCCGAAAAGACGTCAGACTGGGGGCGTTGAAGGAGGCAGTCCTAGGTAACACCTTGAAAAGAGGAGCTTTTTTAAAATTGAACGCGGGACGTTTACCCTCTCGCGTGTTGGTTATGAAAATCTTTTCCACCCCGTGGTTGTGGACGCGATCTCCGTTGTTGAGACGATGGTCTTTGCTTTGCCTCAGCGCGATTGAGTGTATTTTTTGCACCGGCGTGATGTTCGGAGCCTCGTCGCTGTTTGCAATCATGAGAAAAGATGGACAATATTCCGAACTGTGCGTAGAACCACCCACGAAGGATGATTACGATTATGATAACAACAACAATACTACGACTACGATTACAAATACTATGGCCACGTGTACGAGCGCAAACTTGAAATATTCCCAAATTTATACCGTTGGTGCGTTCGGGGCACAGGTTTCAGTTTTAATCTGGGGCATCCTCATTGACAAATTCGGAGTCTTGACGTGTCGACTGTCGAGTTTAGCCATATTCGCGACTGGGTGCGTGCTTTTCGCAGAATCGGACTCACAAAGATTTGATGCATATAATGCGGCTAGTGGATTGCTTTCTGTCGGTGGGGCGGGCTTTTCTCTCACACATTTTGCTTTTTGCACGCACTGGGAGTCTACGCGATATTTTGAAGTTTCGCATGCCATCATGAATACGTCGTACGACGCTTCGACGATTTGTTTCATGATCTTTATGTTGATGCATCAATATGACGCGGAGACATTTTCTATGCGACACTTATTTTATTCGTTATTCACTCTCAGCGTTCTTTTCTTGGTATTATCGCATAAATGGATTTGGGGTAAATATATGGAACGAGCAGAAGAAGTAGTCACAGAGTCGGGAGAGCGACAGCTTAAGTACACTATGAGTATAAAAAGTCTTGGATTCGGTTCAGCCAGTTATTTTGACAGTAAATTTGGTGCCAATATCTTTATTTATAATGGAAAATATATCAATCGGATGACGTTTCTGGAACAATTGAAAACACCTCATTATCTTTGGCTCGCACTATGGTCATTCATTAGCATTTATCGAAGCATGTTTTTTCTCGGATCAATTTTCGAGCATCTTGTATTCGCCGGCGCTGGAAAAGATGCCGAAAATGTGAATGCGCTTGTTATACTATTTAATGGTTTGATTCTGATTTCTATCCCTGCATTTGCCATAACGGGACTGTTCATGAAAAGGTTTGGGCTTGCAATTAGTATCGCCGTGGTAAACTTACTTGGAATAATTTCGTTTATCCCAGTGCTATTCAATGATTCATATTGGTCGCTTTGCATTAGTTTTATCATTTTTTGGAATCTTCAGGTCTACGTTTTACACCACGATAACTCTGTATTGCCAGAACGTGTTTGGTGCGGGTAGTTTTGGTAAAATGTTCGGAACTGGTGTTGGTGTTTGGTCTATTTTATCGGCGGTTTTACAGTATCCGACAATGAATTCTGCTTTGAAGAGTGAATCCCCGAAGAAAGCATTCTTTTATATAGATTTGTCGCTAATCGTATGCGGTGCCCTTCTGTTCATTATGCCAATGTGGCTGAATTTGACCATGAAAGTAAATGAGCATAACCATCGGTCGCGATCCTTGGCAACTGATGTCAGTGGTTCAGAGATTTCCTGCGAAACAACAGAAACAATGACTACAAACAAGCTGACCAGAATGAAAGCATCGTCATAGAAACACTCAAATATGTTTTGCAAATGACTGGGAAGATTATCCTCCCAACTCAACAACTGCTAATCCGTTTTCCGTCAATACTTCAGACGGTTCAACTACGATAGGTGGTTTCACAATTACCCAATAAATACAATTGTTGGTCTTGATATGGCTGGAAACTAAAATTTGTTTAGGTTTGGGCACAAAGTGACCTACCCAGACCCCTGCTACGAAGCGTCACCAGGTGTTTCAATGGGACAAAGTATAACTTTTACGACACAAGGTGCTGTGATATTGATGGACGATGATTGTACATGTATAATTATACAAACGGTGTTGATTGGGAAGATTTAGGAACAAATCATCCATTTACAAATCATTATATAATGTGAGAATCGGATGAAAAAAAGAGAGCAGCAGAGAGCAAAAAAAGAAAGAGAACTCCATAAGGCATAGATGGGTCTTCGGTTTCTTCGTCTTTCTTTACTAACAAGGGTGAAAATACTTTTTCTAGATTGAGCACCCCCTAATTTTTTCTGCTATTAAGTTTGCCATTACTTCAGGCGCTTCGCTGTGTACATGATGAGAACAATCTAAACACATTTCCTCCATGGAATCAAAATGTTTCTCCCAACCTTGCATTTCATCACTGCTAACCATGGTATCATCTTTGCCATGTACCAGCGTTAATGGCATGGGAAGCTTTTCTACATTTTTATCCATCTTATAGTCTTCAAAAAGGATGCAATCTGCACGAAATGCTTCGACTAGTGTTTTATTGAATTCATAGGTCTTTCTGTAATGCTCTTTTGCAAGATACTTGACAATGCTGTCGTAAGACTCTTCTCGAATAGACCGGGTAGCATAAGAGCCATATCCAAACTGTTTCGTACAGTGCTCCGGAGAAGCAGATCCAGAATGTATAACATAAGAAAGTCTGTTTCGCAGTTTTCCTTTTTCCAATCTCAGAGCGAGTTCCCAGGAAAAGAGAGAGCCGATTGAGTCCCCACAGAATATGATACGGCTCTCTGGGTGAACATTTGTCAATAAATGTTTCATATTTTCATACAGATGTTCCAAAATGCTTTCCCATCCGATATCGTTCGCTTCGGAACATCTAACACCACGTCCAGGAAGTTGTGCTATGTATACATGCACATTCGAGTTACCAAATTCTATCCCTGATAGACACGAAAATGTCTTTGAAAACATCTCGGGTGATGCGCCACCACTTGGAAACATAAACAGTATTGGGCCCGATCCTCCGGAATCCAAATAGGAATCGTTCGTCAAAGCCTTCAACTCGTTGTGAAGATACCATGCCGTATAATCTGTAGCACTTTTACACCTCGTCAACCTGATACAACTGTCTACGAAATCAGCTATCGGTTCGGTTAACAACGAAAAGATGTCAGGTGCTTCTCCAATAATGTCACGTAAAACTGAAATGATCTTCATGGCTACGAACGAGTTACCACCAAAATCGAGAAAGTTCATTCTTTCTTCTCTCGACCAGAGGTCAGAAAATTCTTTGACTGTAAGACCTAGCGTGTTACTTAACACAAATAAGACTGCATCTCGCACTTTTCCTGTATTATATATTGCGAGCGCTTCGTCCAACAGTTGATGGTCATCCTTCATATTATCCTCACCCGCCAGATTTGTGAAAGAACCTTTGCCAATGTGGGAGATGTAGTTTCGATCCAACTCTAATACCAATTCAGAAGTTCTTTGGAGTCCTTCAAACGAATTAAGGACGTCTTCGTGCGGCTCTAAGAAAAAGTCGGAAATCGCTCGAAGTCCGGCAATTCTATTTTCTAAATCTTCATCTGGTACAAGATATACATCCATACGACCCCTACATAAATGATCGTCGTAGTCTTGACTAAAATGAAGAGGACGGGTAAAACGACTGAATGTCAAAACGGCGTGGTGAGATGGATACGCCAAAGCAAGAGCACTTCGAAGATCTTCAGGATGCACTCCAACTGAAGCGAACACCGTTGGTCGTCCACGGGCAAGGAACAAATCTGCAAGAACGCGCTTGTTGGGGATGTTCATACACACCAAAACGTCATCAGACTCTTCTGAACCGCTAAATGACAAAACAACATCTTCTATTAAAGATTTCCCAGTGATGTCCTCTATAAAATCTGCAACAACTCGAATTGATTTTTTTGTCATCGGCTTTTTTTTACTCGGATTCCTTGCAGATACATAGCAAGTCAAATTGTACCGATAGCTCGTGAATTCCGAATCTTCAAATCCTTCTTTAAGCTGCAACTCGATAGCAGCAATCCCCTCATGCAATAAGCCCAATTTATAGCTCAAAGGGAAAGCAAGCTGATCAAATGTTCTATCCTTGTCACCTGTAACTGCCTTCGAAGCTTTGTTCACAGCTTCTGAAGGTTGGAGGTGATAAGCTTCAAATAATCGACGGATATGGAAAAGCTCGGAATGTTGAAATGAGCGAATATCCCCGAGCAAGATAGTTCCACCCGAGTCTGCTATTTTATTAGCGGCATCATTCAGGAATTTCAGGGTGTATTCAAATGATGGGAAGTACATTGTTACCCCATTGCAAAGCACAACGTGAAAATTTTCTCCTGGATTTGGTAGTCTATCGAACGAAGTAGCGTCTCCCACCATTGTATGAAAAGAGTCACATTTTCCATGTAACTTGTTCGCTTTCATATAATTATCCCAGATGCTTCGACAATGTTCTATGGCTTTTGCCGATATGTCTGCGCCCACACATGACTTTAAGCGAGGCGCCAGCTTCAAAAGTATCATACCCTTACCACAACCCATCTCTAATACGCTCGCATTACATTCTTCCCCAGCAGCTCGAGCTGCATGGCTTAAACATTCTTCAACCGTTCGAGTTACCCACTCTTCAATGACTGCTCTTGTATGCAATTCAGTGCCTCTCTCTGATAACGAGTTTCGGTAACTTGCCCAATCCATTGTAGGGTCACCTCCATCAACCATACTCGTCGAATTATCATCATATAGAGAATCATAAACATCTGCCCACAAAGTAACTGCCTTTTGTTGAACTACCCACGAGCGTAAAGCATTATGATCAACCTTTCCAGCGGATGATAACGGTATATTCTCGCCATTTAGACAAAACCAGTCAGTTGGAATATGACTAGAAGGAAAATTTTCCCGAAGCTTGCGACTCATGAGCTTTCCTATCTCCTTCCCATCGGTGTTTTTACCGAGTTTAGCGTTTTCTGCGTCATGTACTATGACACCCACGAGTGAATTTTCACAGAAAATAACAATTATGTCACGAATACTTGATTTGTTTTGTTCGCGAATTATGTGTTCAATCTCATCAAGCTCAATTCGGACACCACCAAGCTTTATTTGTCTATCATTGCGCCCGTGATACTCAATCCATTTGTTCTTTGAATCATAAACACCGATATCACCAGTTAGGTACATCATTTTCTGCGAATTCGTGCCCCATGGGCACGCAATAAATTTTTCTTTCGTAAGTTTTTCATTGTTCAGATATCCGCGTGCGACTTGAATCCCTGCTATGCATATTTCTCCCTTTTCCCCATCTTCGACTCTCTTCGTAGGATCATTAATATCAACAATATATATATCAACGTTATCAGCTACTAAACCAATTGGGAATCCATTATTAATATTTTGTTCTGGCACATCAAGACAGTCTATCCAAGTCACCTCGATACTCGCTTCAGTTGGACCGTATAGGTTCACAAGTCGCAGATCTTCCCCTAAGATTTCACTCAATAGACGTCGATGCTCTATTTTAAGCGCTTCGCCACTCGTCTGAATCAATCTTAAATGTGGGAGTTCGGAAGACTCTTTTCGTTTAAAATATTCTAGAAACAAACGAAGAACAGAAGGAACAAAATGGACGACTGAAGCCTTACCAACAATGATCGCATTCGCTACGGCTTCCATATCTAAATGCTTACCGTCAGCTAAAACGTACGAAACCGAGCCAGAAACGAGCGGCAACCACATTTCACCAATACTGACGTCGAAAGTACACGGCGTTTTAATCAGGCACACATCATTTGGAGACATTTTAAAGACTCTTTTTTTCCATTTTAAAAAGTTCACCACGCCTTCCGTTCGAACTTCAACACCTTTAGGCATCCCGGTAGAGCCAGATGTAAACATGACGTACATAATCTCAGGCGGTTTTACTGGTGCATACAATAACGAATCATCCACTTCAGAAACTGTCCCGTTTGTATTCACTTCAATAACTTTGAAGAAATCGCTCGTTAGGTCTGTCTGCAGAGGACTCCCTCTATCCATTATGAGAATTTCGCTCCTCGTCTGTTCCAAAATGTTCGCGATCCGTTCTTTCGGCCATCCCGGGTCGATTGGCGTAAACGTGCGACCAGATAAGTACGCTGCGTTCTGAGCAATGATCATCGCCGGACTTCTTTTTAAAACGATAGCCACTCTCGACTCAGTCTCTGTCGCTCGACCGGACACCATCGTCGCTAAGCTTTTCGCGCGTTCACGGAATTCTTTCCAGGTTACATCTTCGCACTCGTCCGATTTTATGCACAAAGATTCACCCGATGATACAGAGAGACGAGAAAAATCGAGCAAGTCGTGGAGTTCCTCTCGATCTGCTCTCATGTTTTCCTTTTGTATCTTAAAGAATGATACAAATTTGAAGGGGCGCTGTGAGAAGGTGGTTTAATTGAAGGAAAAAAAGGGGACCGAATCAAAGCAAATCCAAAGTTTAGGGTGTATTGCGACCCCTCTGTGATCCAGAGAAAAAATAATTCCCGAACATTTCTTCAAACGGCTACACTTCTATCCTTCACACAAAGCGTAAGGATCTGAAACAGACGGATCCTTTAAGAGTTCATTGAAGAGGTTTTAAGTGCTGTTCCGTTAGTCTGGTAAAACCATTACGACAAGAGAAAGAAAAAGCAGGAAAACACGAACGAATTTATTTATTTATTTTATTAGTGATCGTGGTTTTAATCGGACCGTTGATCTTTCTTCTGATTTGGAAAGTTCTTGTATACCTTTGGCTGATTGTTTGCTTGATACTGATTTGCAAGAGGAATGAACGGAGCTACGATGGTTTCCCATCCGAAATCAATGTGGTCTTTTGCTCTTCTTGCGATCGTGTTGGTCTTTGACGTGGCGAGAGCGGGGGATCAAACGCCCTGTCACATTTTCAAGACGTACAAGCCACAGTGTTTCGACGACCAACATACACGACCTCGATTGCCGGCAAAGATATCGAAATGGTTAGGTATGGACTCAAGAAATACCATAACCCTCGATGCGGCGTGGTGGACGTCTCAGCGCTCCATCACGTTTGCACTTGAGATATTGTTGCGCGAAAAGCTTGGTTACGATGTTATGATGTATGACTATTCGGATCATACCACGTGCGATATCGATCAAGAAGCGTATTATCGGAATGTTTTAGGGGTGGATGCGGATGAAATTCCAAGTGGGCAGTCCACGACAGTCACGCAGTACATGAATCTCTATTTTGGCAAGTCTACGTTTAATTTGGAATTATGGAACGCCAACGGCGAACTCGGAAGATCATTCGTGACGAAAAGAATTACGAAAGAGAGTCCAGCGATTGTTGATTTGTTTAGTGGTATGGATGACGGGTTAGGCTCTGTTGCGAGAAATGGCTGGTTTGTTGATTCGACCCACCTTTCAGATGTGACGAAATTCACGTCTTTATCGGCATTGGAAGCAAATGGAGCGTTTACAGTTGGGCACGCGGATGAGTTTGTGTATTCCACGGATATTCCTCACGAGTGGTCAGGTGATGCGGTGGTCAGTGAAAAATGGTGTCCTAATGATGGCCCAACAGCACCAAGACTGAGCGGAACTATCGATTGTGAATACGATTCTTGGCACGCGACTGATGTTCAGTGCTGTACGCGTCGAAAAAACGCGGAAGGAACGTGCGGAACTTTGCAGATGTGCTACGCGTTTGTCGTCGGCGGTCCCAGCTGGATTGCAGATGGATTGGAAAAAAATGAGTATAAAGTGCTTTCCTCTGGGTTACCGATTGAAGTGGTATATTATGGCGATACTCACAACATTTCAAGCTACGCGACAAACACGCTAGAGAAACCACTGATGTTCTATTGGTGGGAACCCGATCTCTCGATTGTACCAAATCCAAACATACAAGACGAAGCGTATATTGAGAGCGACAAATACGAATCGACGCCGTATTATTACTCACCAGATAAGTCTGCGAGTAAGCTCATTCGTATTCGTTTACTGGATATTACGTATTGTACGTCCGACTATGGTGATTCGAGGTATTTGAACACGAACAGTATGTTCTTTACAAATTCATCGTCGGCGTCTGTTTGTGATTTTCGTAAAGATGTCTTGGAAAAAGGTCGGTACAAACCTAACCAGCTTTTCTACAAGGATGCGTTTTATCTCGTGGAGAGGTTTCGCATCACATTTTCCAGTCACTTTGTTTTGCAAAACATGACTAAGAATGAAGCTTTGATTGCAGAAAGAGACGCCATACTTGCGGCAAACCCGGATCTTGAAAACTACGAAGATTCTCGACTTGTGGCATTGGGGACAATACCCGGTGATATTCTGCAGTCCTTGGCTGCTTGTAAATGGTTGAAAGAGAATACTGCCATTTGGGAGGATTTTATCATTCCGGATTCATTCATCTTTGATGAGATAAAAATCGTATTCTATGTTGTGGTCTGTGCAAGCGTCATCGTGTTTTTAAAAGCATGTCGGTTTTACACTTCGAGAGGCTACAAAGATCCTCTTTTATTAGCAGATCAAGGTATGGAAGTGCACGAATCGAGCCCGTACCTCGTTGGCAAAATGGATCCCGATGGGACCGTTATTGGAGTTGAAGCTCCACATCCTGGACGAGGCGCGACGAAAGTTGACTTTTTGATGAAGTACATGAATGTGGCTACCGATGAAGACTATGTCCAAATTACTGTGCTCGCGTCTGGTTCGTGCATCGTCTACTTAGCTGTTAAAGACGGAGTGCCGTATCCTGAGAGCGTACCAGGTCCCTTTGACTGCGGCATTGCCAAACTGGATGTGGACTTCTTGATGCCAGAAGCCTCTGAAAATGATGGATTCACGATTTCTAAAGTTGCCGGACTGAAGAACGTCGTGAAACTTTCGTGTCAAGTTGGCCGTAACGTTCTCAAACTCCCACTTTTGAAGAATCGTACCTACAACGTTGTGCGATCGATGCATCTTCAGCTTGAGCCTGGGGTTCTATACGACGATGCGTCTTCTCCGGCTTTTGATTCTGACATTCCAGTGCTGAATTTGGATATTCACGAAGCGGTGCACTTCCCGAGTGGAACGTCGGTGACCGATGTTGAATCAAGCCAGCTTAAAGTCGTCCATTTGCTGAATGCTTTCATCAAAGCTGGCATGCGAGGTCCCAAAGTGTCTTATTTGATGGTTAGGTACCAGATCATGCACTTCTTGTTGGCGATTACGAATTCTTTCATATGGAACATGACTTTCGTATATTTTCTTGGTGAAGGTTTAATCAAGTTACAGCCGGACTGGTGCATCGCTATGTCCTTGGTATTCTTTGGAATTTTTATTATGAAATCCTACTCCCAGCTTCACTTTTTGGATGGATCGATCGAGTTGAGGACGTACCTGGCGGGTTTAGTTCAAACGAAGTATCTCACTTTAACTCAAGGTGACGTTTCTCAAATTTCAGACTGCGAACCGTTATTCCGCGTCACGACTTTGACCGATTTGGAGAGTATTCAAGATGGCATTTGGGTGGCCTTTAATGAAGTGCTGAAAAATTGCTATGAATTTTTGGGATACATGGCTTTTATAATTTGGCTTTGGACTGAGAAGGATGGCGGTGGGATGCGAAGACTTCCGCTGAACTACGTCAATATGTACCTCAGCACGTGCTTTTCCGTTTTAGGAGTCGGGGCTGTCTTCATATTTGTCTTTCGAACGAAACGAGGCTATAATATTGGCAAGAACGAGGACCGCCTGGAAGTCATACTTTTTTCTGGGCAGCACTTTATTTTACACTTCCGAAAATGGGTGCATGAAATGAAACTCCGAGTTGATACGGTATCTAACCAATATAACAAGACTTGGATGCACATCCTGGCTGGATTTTATGAAGGTTGGCATTTTAAATTCGGTAATTCTACAATTCTGTTGCTCGCTGCTTGCATTTGTCAGTGTTATCTTTATCTTCACGCGAATTCTTGGCTCAAGACTTTTCAAGGAGATGAAGGGAAACTTGGTATTGATGTCTACTTTTACTGGGTGGGATCCTTTGCTTTTACTCTCATGAATGTCACGAATATTCTCATGAATACCTCTGGTATGTTGCAGAATACTTCGAAAGTGGCACACATCTCTAAATTGTTAAATCTAGAGACCACTGTTATGAAGAGAATAAGGAATACACCACTTCAATATGGTTCAGGGGACACAACAAAGCAGTTTCGAGATCACGAATCGTCGAACATATCGACGGATATGGAGGATAACTCTGCTTTAGTCATTAAGGACTTCTCTGCATCGTACTCGAGTGATGACACTACTCTTACGAATTCCTTCAAAAGTATCTCTAAAAAATTCGATGCCAGTTTTCAAGCAGACAAGTCCAGCCTTACTGATCTCTTAGTCACCTTAAAGTTATTCTCAAATGCAAAAATGGTAAATCCGTCGGGAGCAACAACGATTTCGCTGCCAAGAGGAGGTATTATTGGTGTCTGTAAAACGAACGATGGTAAGTCGAAAGTATTTATGAATTTGTTAACCGGGGCCGATATCGCCCATGCCGGGGTCATTGGAATATCTCCTACACTTTCTTACGCCGAGGTAAGTGGTCTGCGAGAAAACGTACTCATGAGTGAGACTTTGAAATTCAACCTCTTGAGTGGAATGAGAAAAGGCTTGAAAAGGTTCCCAATACACAGCCCTGAACACAAGGAATACTCCGACCGCACGAAAAGCTATAGCTCAAAAATGATATGGTCGCTTTGCAAAGAAATCGGTCTCCCTCATATTTTGATTGGAAGCTCCTATAAACCGATGTGGGATGAGTTCTATCTAGACTCATATGGTGAGTTCCTGAACGAAGCTGAGGTCATAAAAATCAAATTTGCTGCATCCTTGTTGGCTCGCCCGGATGTCCTCGTGATTGACGGCTTGGGCGATGAAAGCGAGCAACCAGTTGTCGAGAGATTTTGCGATATTATCAAGAAATTTTTGCAATTTGATTTGGATGGCATCGATTCCCCAGGTGCTAAGAAATCCAAAACTACCAGAACCGCAATATGGTGTGGTAAGCGTGAAACGTTACGCACCGTATTAGAAGGCAAAGAACCCGTTCTCATACTCAAAGAAAAAGAGGTTTTGATTTCCAACAAAGGTGCGCTTTGAGGGAGCGTTGATTTTGAAGAAGGAACGACCCTGGAAAGAAAGGATAAGTGGCAGAATGTGAGTGTGTACATATATACAAGTGAAATCGCTCGTTTTTAGCCAAGAACTCTTTGATGTGGGAACCCAGAGGATACTGATGAAAATTTATCCGTTATTTATTCAATTTATTCTTTATATTTATTCTTTATTTCAACGAGAAATATACGCGCTCATCGTGTATCACCACCACGTCTTCACTTTAAGTCTCGCGACCTAGATTCCACGAACCGAAATGGATGCAAAAGGCAAAAGGCACGCGATAGAAAAAGAAGAAGGATGAAATATCTGGCGAAGATGCGCTTGCGTTCGCTTCGAAATCCAATGGGCTGAAGATATTTATACATTTTTAGGGGTTTATCGGGCCTTTTTGCGGACCTTTTCATTGGTTGAAAAGGTCAGGGTATTTCCGGTATCCCCTTGGGGGACATCCCCCAGCGCCCAAATTTTTAAGTCAAAATATATTCCGGCACAGACAACTTACAAAAATCAGACAATTTGAACTACATACCATGGTACCATGGTACGGATTACTTCTCTCTATTTCTATTTCTATTCGCGCTTCTTCTTCGCTCCTTCGCGAACGCATTTAATGAGCGCAAGCGCCGCGAAAGCTGCGAATCCTAATTTGAAAGCGAGTTCTTTAAACGCCCTTTCCTCCCGCGATCGTTCCGCGAATGTCGCTTTCGAAGACGCCTTTCGCCGATGAAGAGTGTTGCTCCTGCCGGGTTGCCGCCGCCTCTGCTGCTGCTGCCGCTGCGCGTTTCTCCGCTGCCTGTGCCTGTGCGATAGAAAAAAGTTTTGAGCAAAAACAATCGGCGAGAGAAATAAGCGACGCACCATTGTTCTTCGACGTTCATCTGCGACATTCTTTTCGCTCGCGAGAAGGGCTTTTGAGCTCGTGGCAACCGACGACGATTTCTTATCCTTGACGGCAGATTTCCTATTCTCTTCCTCCGCCGCTAACAACGCCGACGCGGACGCTTTCTTCTTCGCTTTCAGGGCTTTCCTCCTTTCCGCCTCTTTCTTTTTCTTCTTCTCCTCAAACTCCTTTTCCTTTGCTTCTCGTTTCCGTTCCATCTCCGGAGTGAGCATAGAAGGGACGTCGCACCGCGCTTCCCAATCGAATGCGTCTGGGTACTTGAAATACAATCTCCGAAACGCATCTCTCGTTTCACCGTCTTTTGCTACTAAATACGCGGTTTTCCCACGCCACGGAACGGAAGGATCAACGATACCACTACCAGTTTGAGGATTCAAACACGCGGATTCGAGCATGTGCGTCAGCGTTTCAATATCTCCAGATCGCGAAGCTTTATGGAGTTCTGGTTCTGGAGTCTCCACGAGTTTCTTCCCTTCTTCGACTTGCTTTTGACACTGTTCTAACTGTTTTTGCATTTCTACGTCTACTTTCGCTTTACTTTTACTCTCCGTGGTCATCTTCTTTACTTCTTTCTTCTTCTTTTCGACGATTTCAATTCCAGTTGTGGTCACCGAGAGCAACTTTGCGATAGTTCGTTTCGTTTCGTTCAAAGTTGGTCGAGCGGTCATAAACGGCGTTTTCCTCACGCGCGGGTCTTTCTTACTCAAAATTTTATTATCAAATAACGTTCGCGCGTCCGTTTTGGAAACAGAAATGAATATCCTCGCCGCTTCCTGTTTTAGTTCGAGAACAGAGAGAAAAGTCAGTTTTTTCCAGAGAGGTTGTATACAAACCACCGTAGCAAAACGAAACGAGATACTTTTTACTCCGTCAGAACTCATAATTATACATCCTTCATCGCGAAAGGCGTTCGGAAAGCGAGCTTAATCGCCGCGAAATGTATTGCCTTAAAAAAAAGCGCGCGTTGCTTTTAAAACCGCGCTCTCCGGTATAGGTTTATCCATCACCCGGAAAAAGACACCTCTTTTTACGAAACAAAAACAAAATGAAAAACGTACATTCAAATACTCCTCTTTCCAATTCTCCATCGCGTTCGTGACGTCTCTCACCAAAGCCATCTCGTTTTGCCGTCGCATGGAACTCCCCGCGCTCTTAATGGTTTTCCCGCCTTGATCCTTTACGCTTTGCCTCCCGCCAGCTTTTGCACGAACGACGTACCGATGAAAAGTTTTCGATTTCAACACGGACTCAGTCGAAGCTATCGTTGCATTTACGTTCTGCCCGTGGAACACCTTTCCCGCGTCAAATGCTGCCGCGGCAAAGTGTCCCCCTCTGGCTAAAATAACTACCCACGGTTTTCCTTGATCTTGCGACAAATTCTGCAACGCTTTCGCCACCGTTTGATTGGCCTCAGCCGATGACGCGTTCCCTTTGAAATCCACATCGTCCGGTAACAAAATCGCTCTATATATTGCGAAGCACTTCTTCTCTTCCTCTTCCTCTTGGAACAAAATCTTCGCGTCACTCTCCGACGTCTTCGACGTCGCCGCGATTTCGTACTCTCTCTTCCCCTTTCTTTTCGTCTGTTTCTCTTTCGCTCGAGCCGAATCGTGCATGAAATCACCTTCGTAATCTTCGTCTTCTTCGCCGCTCGAATCGTCGTCATCAGTGCTACTCAAATCGTCCTCCCCACTTCCACTGATGGACTCCCGATCGCTTTCATCTTCATTCATCGTATTCGCGCTAAATCTCTCCTTAAATTCAGCCTCGGAAAGCTCTCTTTTCCCTCGCAATTTCCGTTTCTGATTCAACCGGTACAGATCGCCGCTCACGTGCATTCTCCACTCTTTTGCCGACGCGAAACCTTGGTCTTTCCAAAGATTGATGTTGCCTCTTTTCCTTCGACCGCTCCTCGCATCCTCTTTCGAGTCCAGAGTCCAGTTTTCACCCGCTCCTTCTTTCCGATCTTCTCCTTTCCCAACATCATTAGGGGTTGCAATCAACGAAGAAATGGTCGCGTTATCGAGCGCGATTTTAGAGATTTTAGGGAGGTTGAAGATGTCCATCGCAGTCTTTCCGCGGTGCTACTCGCGTCGTGCCGTGAATTTTCTACGTGTAAGACGAAGAGTCATTTTTATGCATCAACGCGCTTCGTTCTAACGCTACTTTTCTAAGAATAAGTGAGGATTTTGCTCTCTACTAATTTGCACACATCAATAAATAAAAGTGCTTACGACGACGTCGCGCTTTCGATCTCCACCATCAACTCCTCGAAAGTCGGACTGAAGAAATGCCCACCTTTTGGAAACTCCACTAACTTTGCCTCTAAATTCTTTGCGAATCGTCTTTGGACTTCAATCGGTACCAGATGGTCTTTGACTCCAGCAAAACAGACTCGAAACTCGGTATTCTCGCGTATCTTGTCGTAGTCCCACGCGCGGTCGAAATACCCGGATGCTTTCTCCGCGGCGTCCCCGAGGTCGTCGTCGTACCCGGCGACGACGCAGATCCCTTTGACTTTGTATTTTTCCGCGTATCGCGCGCACGCGACCGCGCCAGAGGAGTGGCCGATGAGAATAGAATTTTCATCCGCTTTCAATTCGTCTCGAACGAACGGTATCCAAATCGACTCTCGGCACCGGTGGGGATCTGGAAAATCTCTCAGCGTCAGCGAAAACTTCCTTTTCCACCTCTCGTCCGTCTCGATCGTTCGTTCCAGCCACCCGTAAAAGTTTGCCGAGCGCACCGGGGTGCATCCCATTCCAGGGAGCAGCACGAGTCGCGTCGGCGTTCTTTGCGACGCGTCGGCGACCCCGGCGGAGGGTTGCGGTGTGTTGCACCCCCCGGTCGACATGGTCGACTGCATTTATGCTTTTCTCTCCGTCGCGCTCCCAATATGCGATGCGCGATGCCTGGACTCTCGGGCGACGACGGCGACAGCAGCAGCAACAACACCACGCGCAGAATCTATCGGCGAGAGATGAGGAAGGTGTCGCGAGGCGTTGGCATCGCACGAAAGCGCGCAAAAGAATGAAGAAAAATTCGCCAGAAAAAAAACCGTTGGAAAGTACCCAAATATTATGTAGGCGAGGGAAGACGAGGCGTGACGCGACGATTCGTCGAGACGAGGAGGAGAAGGAGGAAAAGAAGAAGAAGAAGAAGAAGAAGAAGAATGCGGAGCGAGGGGAAGGATGGCGGCGTTGTCGGCGGCGGCGACGGGGGTAAAGATTCTGTGCCAAATTCCCCGAGGAAATCGAGTTCGCTGACGCGAATCTTTTCGATCCTTTCTGAAGGAAGGGAAAGAGACGCCGAGGAGACGAGGACGCGCCGCGACGTAAAAAAGTGCCTGGTTTTGCACGGATGGCGGTCGAACGCGAAAGTGTCCGCGGAACACGCGAAGCATCTTCATTTGCAGAAGAAATTTGAAAAGATTCATCTATTAAGAGGCACCGTCAGAGCTGAGGAAGCGGCGGATGATATTACGGGAGGCATGTTTTTAGGCCCGTGGTTTTCCTGGGTGGACGATGTTGGAGGAAAAAACGCGGAGAAAGATTTAGTGCGCGCGTTGAAACACGTGGTGCGGTTTGTGAGAAAACACGGGCCGTATTCTTCCGCGGTTGGATTTTCTCAAGGCGGCGCTCTCGTTTCGTTGTTGTCGAGGACGGAGGTTTTGCGAGCGTTGGGAGTAGAGGATGCGTTTTTGTGGAAGAGCGCGGTTGTGATGTGTGGCGCGAGCGAAAAATTAATAGAGGTGGCGGAGCGTGCGTTAGGAGTACGTTTGAACGACGAAAATAAGGGGAAGTCTATCGGCGACGACGACGACGACGTTATGCCGTCGCTTCACATATTCGGGCTTCAAGACGAAAGGAAGCCGCAAGGTGAGCGCTTGATGAAACTGTTCAAAGCAAAGATGCCTTCATCGGGACAAATCGTGCGTCACTGCTTGTACTTCGATGGTGGACACGGCGTGCCAAAGTCTATCATGTCAGATCAGGCGTTTCACGCGGAATATGACGCGTGGTTGGAAAATGCGCTTTCTATGGAAGTGGAGGTAGAATACGTTTTGGAAAATTTCGGGAGCGCGATGAACAATATGATCGGTACACTGCGCGGCAAAGATTTGATACGCGGCGGAAATGCTATGAAAGGCGATGTCAGGATCACAAATAGTTCACAGAGGGAAAGCGAGACTTTCTCGGAAGACGTGATGGAACGTGGTGAAAGCGAAATAGAGAATTCCGTCGCAATGGCGAACACTACTTTCTCGACGGCCGAAAGATTGAACGCCATACCTCCTGATGAAAATGTCGAGACAAAAATGACCCCGAGTGGACACAAGCTTCAATTTATTCGTGACGCGTGCTCTATCGCGAATTGTGACGCCGATGTAAAAGTCAGTAAAAGTCGATTAGGTGTATTGGAAATGCTCCGCGCGGCGCCGATATCAGCACCGCTTCTTCGAGACATGGACTCGTCGCGCGAGCCAATGTCTTACGGCGCAATGATTGATTTTATAACCTCAGGTGATGGCGACTTGCGTAAAATCGGCGCGACGCAGAGCACCATTGTCGCATACAATGTTCCAACTGGGCCTATTGGAGCAAGCGCGTTCTTATCCGTCGCCGCGCAGTGTACTGCGGTACCTTTGGATCCAGGAATCACAGAAGCGGACGCTTTTGAAGCCCTGACGTCGTGTGGAGTAACTATAGTTGCTCTGTTTCGAGATACAGGCGGCACTGATGAAATAGAAAAAGCAGCAACAAAGGCGAATATTCCGATAAAATGGTACGTCATTGCCGCGAAAAATAAACCTGCGGGCTGGTTCTCTCCAGAACGGGAGGAAGTTTCACCTTCCGGGCTGTCCCAACCGCCACTCGTCAACGCCACTAATGGGATAGGTTTACTCTTGAGAACATCCGGCACGACATCGAAATCGAAAGTTGTTCCACTCGTTCTCGGTGCGCTCACATCTAACGGTAGCGAGTTAGCCGCATCATTGGAACTCACATCCAACGACGTGTGTATCAACGCGATGCCGTTATTCCACATAGGTGGTTTGTCTTGTTCAATCTTAGCGACGGTTGCATCGAAGGGCTCTGTCATTTGTTGTCACAAATTTGACGCTCAAGCGTTCTACGAAACCATCGTCACGGACAATGAAGTGAAATCGATGCCGACGTGGTACTCTGCCGTTCCAACCATCCACGTCGCCGTGTTACAGTACGGCAACGCGATTTCGCGCGGGGTAAAACCCAAGCATGCATTGCGATTTATTCGGTCTGGTGCAGCGGCATTAAGTCAAGCGGACGCAGAAAAACTTCAAGCTTTCTGGAACGTTCCAATAATTCCAACGTATTCCATGAGCGAGCAAATGCCTATATCAGGTAAAAGCATTCATCTCGAGCTCGACGAGCGTCCAAATACTGTTGGCCAGCCGCTGATTTGTTCAGTTGCGCTCGTGAATGATGGGAATTGCAGAGCTACCGTGCCGTTCGGGACGCAAGGTGAACTTGTCATAAGCGGTGATAACGTCATGACCGGGTATCAGGATGCTCCGGAAGCGAACAATAAAACGTTTTTTTATATCGGTGAAAAGAGATATTTAAGAACCGGAGATATAGCAAAGATGGATAGCGATGGGTTCATTTATCTTACCGGTAGGTCCAAAGAACTCATCAAACGTGGTGGCGAGCAAGTCAGTCCGTTCAAAGTGGAGTCTATAGTTGCGAAACACCCAGACGTTCAGGTCGCCGTTGTATTTGGAGTTGAATCTCTTCTTTGGGGCGAAGAAGTCGGCATCGCAATCGTCCTTATAGATGGCGTGATGGATGCAGATGCGTCGCTTCGATCTATTCGTGAAATGACCATGGCATCCAAAGAACTCAGTCGCTTTGAGAATCCTGCGTATTGGAAAATTGTAAAAGACGACGATTTACCAAAAACATCCACGAAAAAATACAAGCGTGTTGGTCTCGCCAAGCACCTCCACATCACGCAACGAGATGTCGTTTCCTCGTGCAGCCGCAAAAAAGGCAAACAACCGGCGATAATCTCACCCGGACTCGCCGGTCTCCGATACTGTATGGCTATCGGCGTTATGTTTAATCACATCGGCGGAGTCTGGCAAGGAGAAGACGAGAGAAATCCGTTGACCTACGGTCCGTATTGGTGGTCTGCAAAAGCGACGACCTTCTATTTCCCAGCTACGGTATTTTTCGTTCTTGGCGGATTTACGCTCTCGGCGGCGCTCAACGGCAAAGAGGTTCGTAAAGGCACCTGGCTATCGTTTTACAATTCGAGATTTCAAACTCTTATGCCTTTGTATCTACTTTCGTTGGTGTTTGGTTTAATCAATATGTTGGTCGTCTGTCGACCGAATACTTTCAGCGACGAGTTTAGTTGGCAACCTCACAACTCGACGATGACGATCGCCTCCGGAGCCGCAGCGCAATGTCACACGAGTCCAGTTGAAATGCCGTACGGCGCGTGGTTAATCATGACAGTTTTTGTTTTTGCGTTTGGATTTCAAACGTGGTTTCCTCTCTGGCTTCTTTCGTCTTGGATGATGTATTACACCTGGTTTAATGGCGTTTACTACTTCATAATCGTCGTTTTCCCTTGGATGCATAACGCTTTGTGTCGCGTCCGAGGCGATGCAAACGCAATATTCAAATGGGGTCTCGTATACATGGTTTTAACATTCGCCACCGCGGCTTTGCTAGGCGTGTATTACGCCTTACCTTCGTGGCAAGACTACGACGATTTGGGTTCATCCAAGAGTTGGAAAAAGAACTTACAAAACATATACGCCTTATCGACGATGATGTTCCCGCCGTATTGGGTCCCATCTGTGGGAAGCGGCATGGTTGCGTACTTCTGGTACGACGCTGTTAGGCCGAACGAGAGTCACAATAGAAAAAGGTACGGAAAAATGGCAGATTTTCTCACTCTCGCGTTCTTCGCTTTCCACCTCGCGCACTTTTTTGATATCGATTGGCCCTACCCGACAAGTCTCGTGGGTAAAATGTGGGAAACGCATCCGGACGAATATCACAAATGGGACACAGGAATCAAGCGGTACGTGTGGTCAGTGATGATTACTCGTCTATACTCTCCCTTGCTCGCGATATGGATCGCTATTCTCGCTATACCTCAAGGAAGTGTCACTGGTAAACTTCTGGAATGGAACGTGTTGAGTAAAACGCTCGCTCCGACGTCGTACGGATGCTTCCTCTTTCATCAAATCATCGGGCAATGGTACTGGTGGGCCACGCGTTCAGGAAATAACGTTGTGACGGAATCATCATCCGAAGAAGTCGACTTAGGAAACTCCAAATCGTGGTCTTGGTGGGCGTATCCAAAAGAATACTACTGGTTCAGCCCGCAACCGCTCCCTGTTGCCTGGTACGAGTTCTTTTTTGTCGTCGGCTTAGTCACAATCTTTAGTGCCTTTGTGGACCGCGTCTTGAATCCCCGTCTCACACTTCTTTGGGTGAAAATGATGACCTTTTTCCAGAACATAATTTGGCCCGGGTCTGTATCTAGCACACCAAAAATAGGCAGAAATGCAACTCCGGAAAGCATAGTCCGAAACACTGTTAAAGCGCTCATCGGCATTGAAAGCGACATCTCTTTAGACGATTCGTTCGATGAGATTGGTTTAGTTTCCGTCGGGTTACCTATTCTGGTTGGTTTGATCAACTCCGAAGACAACTCCGCCTCGGTGGCTGTCGCCGACATTGCTGACTGCGCAACGCTGGGGGACTTAGTTTCAGTGCTCGAGAAAAAACGTAAGATCGCAGAAAGTGCGACGGGTATTGATGACACTACTCGTAAAATGTTATGAAATCGCTACTGTTTCTTTTTTGGCCACACCCCACAAAAATGATCACAAAAAATCTCCTTTTTTGTAAAAACGCTTGTTTTTTTCTCTCCCGCACAAACGACTCCCTCCCCTAAAAAAGCGCTCCCTCACACACACACATAAAATCGCGTTTCGATAGACTCGTTGAAAAGACAAACATGGTTCTCACTCGAGTCGAGTGTTACTTCGACACTCCGAAAGGCACACCCGGTCAAATCAACCACCTCGACCTGGATTTGCGCGAACACCAACCCCCCTCGGAAGTGAAGAAACAAATCGCCATCTTGACCGACGTGCCGTACAAAAATATCAAGCTTCGTTTGAGCATGGATTACGGCCTAGTCGCGTTTGATACCAGGAACAAAGACATTAAAGTCGGCACGTGTGGCGTGAGCGTGAGTTGCGACAATCCGGACATGTTGGATTATAAGAATCGAAATTTGGTTGGAAAAGCTGTGCATGAGTTGCCAGATTTTAAGCCCGAAATGCTGGACGACGCGTACGATTGGCAGCAGAAAAGTAAACCGGAGTGGTTGGTTAGAGCGAAGAAGTCCTACAATCGCGCATGAAGGAGAATAGTTAATCAAATCACGCAATTAATATTTATTTATCAGAATTAATTCTTATTAAACGTTATAATGAATACAACGAACTCCCGCCGCGCAACCTCTGATGTATGCACATTTTGTTAAGCCATGCAAGTTTGCAACGCCGCCTGTTTTTGCGGATCTAATGCGGCAAAAGCCGCCGCTAAAGCATCTCCAGGCATCGTACTTTGCATCTGCACTAAAGTATTCTTCATTGCTGTAGCAGTTTCTTGATCGCACAATCGAACTTTATCGCTACTGGATGCCGTGGGCATGACTTCGGCAAAAATCAAAATCGCCCTCGCTAAGTTCTCGTTGTTTTCTCCCAATAAGTAGGATTTATACGTGTCATTTTGCAACAATCGTGCGAGTTGCGCGTGAACGGCTCTCGCTTCGATCGCATCTTCCGTGAGTGGTAAGCACGCTAAGAAGGATGGGAAAATCGTTTTAGCGTCGATGTTTTGCGTTTGGTGTTCGCATAGTTTACCTAAAGCGGAGACGGCGTTTTCTGTCGCGGTGATGTTATCGTCGTCTCGCGCGCTTGGGTCTCTAATGACCGCAGCAAGCGCTTGTAACGCAGCCGGGACGTACGGAGTGAAGTTTTGGCCCATAGTTTGGCCCATCAAACCGAGACTATTTAAAGAGAAGAACGCATTTGGTTAGTCACATGAAGTCGAATCTTTCTTCTTTGAAAAACGCATACATGGTATGAGAAAACAATTCATCAATGATGCGTCAGGGCGTTAAAGCGGATTTATCGTCAGCACGAGTATCCATCGCGCGTACGAATAGCGCAGGCCATCCCCGTGAATCAAGAAGGGGAATCCATAGGTATCGTCACTCGCATTTTGAGAATTGTTTTTCACCACACCTAAATACGCGCGAGCAAAAAAGAGCAAAAAATACGACGCAAACAAATCACACACACACATACACACACATAGAGATAGAGAGAGATAGCGAGAGAAGGAAAAAGAACTTACCCATAGACACTGGCTTGTCGCACGTCTGAATCCGCGTCCGCGCTCCCTCTCACGCACGCGTCTGCAAACCCTGGTAAATATTTCATCGTCGCGCCACCTTCGCTTGCATGTTCAAACACGTCGTCGAAAATACAAATCGCGATGCGTCGTTCCTCGGCCGATCGTTCCGGCGCAAACATCGGTGCGATCTTCGATTGCAACAATGGTTCAATGTCGGCTAAAATATTCGATTTGAAACTCTTCAACAAAGTGCCGATGCATTCGGCGAACTGGTCAAACACCTCGTCCTCCGCCGCTTGTTCGTCCTCCAGCGCTTCCATCTCTTCCTCGTCAAAATCTTCCGTAGTCGCGCGTTTGTTTCTTTCCGCGCGTCGATCTAACGATTCCGTCAGGATTTCTTCAAACGTTTCGAGCATTTTCGGGATGAACTCTCTCACAAGTTCGCCAGATTCCCCGGCGCACTCGGCCAATGCTTCCAACATAACCGCTTGAATCTCCACCTCGGGTTCTTTCCCTAACGCGGTAATCAACGGCGGGATGACGTAGTTGATGATTTGCTTCAACCAATCAAGAGTACATTCAGGACTGGATCTTTTCTCTACGCATCTTTTCGCGGCTCGGATGATATCCGGCAAAGATGCTACCGCGGCCCTTCTCACGTCTTCGTGGAAATAAAATTCGAGCAACGGGACCATAATTTCGCACACCGGTTGAATGTACGGCAAGAAACCTTCCTTCAACTCGTCCAAGTAGCAACACAACATGGAACACGCCGTCGATTTTTCTTCCAATATGCTCGTTCGAATGGACACCCTTTTATCGCCAAAATCCAAATGTTCCAAATCGTCGTCCTCGTCGTCGTCATCGTTTTCGTCGCCGTCATCGTCAATGTTGACCACCGTCACGTCTGGTTTCAACTGCGCCGATTGCAACAAAGGCGGCATAACCGTCGATAAATACGGGATGAAATCTGCCCCCAAGCATTTACAAACTCTCGTCCAAGCTTGCAACATGTAGCTTGTCGTTTGGTCGTCTGCGTCGAAACCGTTCGCTTGCAATTGTTGCATGATGTTCATCACCTCAATCGCGTCGCCGCTAAACCGTTGTTTCCCAACTGCCATGCCAACCAACGTGACGCATTCGATCGCTTTCGCCCGCAGCATTCGATAATCCGGCGTATTCGCGCTGACAATAATCTCCTTCAACAACGGCACGACGTGGTCGTAATATTTCGAAAACGTCTCTTGCGCGGTATCCGCCGTGCTCGCCAACGCCGTCAACGCTGATTCTTGGACAACTTTGTTACCACCTCTCAACAAACTCAACAATTTCGTCATTAACTCGTCCATGTACGGTTCCATGACCTCTGTGGGGCAACTTTCGGTAAAATTGACCGTCGCCGCGCACGCGTGCGCTTGCACGCGAGGATTCGCCGCGTCGTCCATACATCCCATCAATGCTGGCAACACCATTTTGTGCCCTTTCTTTTGCAATTTTGGTCCAAGATCGGTACACAACTGCCCTAAACAGTTCACCGCGGCCCATCTTACTCTGGGGTGCGGATCCGAGTTTGCCAAATGCAACGCCGGCGTCGCTGAACCGATGACGTCTTTCATCATACCTTTCTGACACCCTTCAGCGATTTGCGATACGCAATGCAACGCCGCGTGTCTCTTTCTCCAATCGGGGTCGCTCAACAACGCTTGTACCATCTGTGCCGCATGACCTAACACAGCGTTCGGCCCTAACGCAATCGCCACGCGATCCAAGCACTCGCTTCCGACGTCAAACCTGTCCCCGTTCCCGGCGTCGTCGTTCTCTTCGTCGCCGCACTGGTGCCACTCCGGTTCGTCTTCCACGTCGAAGCAAAACACCAACAACGCTTTCAACAATCTCGGCACAAAGTTCGGCAATTTTCGCATCATTCCTGGCGCGCGATCTCTCGCCTCCGTCAACGTCACCAAAAATTCACACGCCAACGACCTCGTGCCATCTTCGTAGTCCTCGTTTTCCACGATGCTCAAAAACGCCTCCACGATGTCCACCAGATGTTTCCTAACAAACCTCGGATCGGTTTCTGCCAACTCGATGAACATTGCCAACGCTTCTTGCGCGTCGTCTTCAGCTCCGCTTTGTAAACTCGCCCCTAACGTTTGCAACATCAATGGTAATAAATCCTGAAACGCGTTTCTCTCTTCGGTCGAACTCAACCCCTCGACGAACGAACACGCCGCCGATAACGATGCCAATCGCACGTCGTTATTCGCGTGTTGCAAGCTGGCTTGTAAAATCGAATGCAGCGTCGCCAAGTGCGGTTTTAATCTCTCCCCTAACACGTTCGACAAGGCGCCAAAAATGAACAGCACAATCTCTTTCAACTTGTCCGAAGTATCGGCGCCGCTTATCGCTTCAAACATGAACGGCAACAATTCCGGCCATTCGTCTCGTTCGTCGTCGATGGAATGCGCGGCGACTTCGATCACCACGTCTCTCGTTTTGTTCGCGATCGATTTCGACGCGTTATCCGTTTTCATCGAATCTTCTTTGAGCGCGTTCAACAGCTCCTGTTTCATCATCGCCAGCACTTCTTGCGACACGTTCGGGGGCGTCAGCAAAAACTCGCCATCTTTCGCGATCGATCGTCTCAGCAACACCGCGCTCATCTCCGCGTTTTGTCTGTTCCCTTCCTCTTGGTTTCTCAGCGTTCTCATCAGTTGTTTGATCGTCGTTTCGAGTCTCGTCGTCTTCGCGACGTCGAAGATCTTCTCGCATCGCTGCCGTTTATCGTTATCCGAGGAGGTGAGATTCGAGATGAGCTCTTGAAACGGCGCCAACGTGTTCTCGTCCAACGCCGACGCCAACGCCGCCTCGTCCTCGGCCGCGAGTGAAGGTGTTGGTCTCGCGTTGTTCGTCGCCATCCTTTTTCTCTCTTTCTTCTCTCCGAAAAAAACAAACGCCTCAACGATGCCGTGGTGTTGAAACGATGATGATGATGATGATGATGATGATGATGAAATGTGTTTTGGCGGCTTTCAAAAAATGTGTTTCTTCTTCTTCTTCGTTTTCTTTTTTTCGATTATTCTTTTTTTTGAAATCGTCGATTTTTGAAGTCCTTTTTCATTTTCAATTTTTTTGTTCGACATGTTCAACACCACCAAAACAACTGACGACAACACCAACAACACGGGAGACAAGGAGAGAGAGCGAAAAAAAAAAGAGAAAACAAAAGGCCAAAACTGGGCACACGCCTTTGAACATCATCATTTTCATCAACACCATCATCGTCACAAAACAAAACGCTCCACTCCGTGCTTCATTCCTCCTCCAACCTTATTTATGTATAAATAATAATTCGTTGGAAAAAGTCGACTTTTTTTTGTCGATTATTATTAAGCGAAGACACACAAGACGACGACCTTTGGTGTTGTGGTGATGGAATGAATTGAGACGACGACGACTCGATGATGATGACGATGGAATCGGCACAGTCGTCGAGGAAGACGCATTTTTTTCGTGGTGGTGGTGAATTTTGTGGCGTCGTCGTCGCGAAAAGAAGGATCTCGAGGAGCGCTGCGCGTCTTTTGTGTCGCGAGGCGGTTGGAAACAATCATCATCGTGTGCGACGGCGGGGAAACGCGATGATGATGGAGGCGCATTTTTGTGACGACAAAAAAGCGCTTCAAAAACGCGTCGTCGGCCGTCCGCGCGGTCTTCTTCCGAGGAAGAAAGGGCGCGACGACGAGAATTTTGCAAAAAGAAGGGACGCGTCGCTCTCGTACTGGTCCGGTTCTGGCAGTGGCGATCCGTTCGCGTCCTCGTCGTGGGGCGGTTCGTTGGACGAGAGCGACGTCGAACGACATCACGAAGAAGAGTTCCAGAACAGAGAGGATTTCGAGTTCATCGAGTGGCACTCGAAACCTCTCAACTTAAGATTTAAAGATTTGTTGAAAGATGCAGACGACAGTGGGTTTTGGATCATATTTACAACCGTCGGGGTTGGTATCGTTGCGTATTTAGAGTCGTGCGAAGAACAAGCGATGAAGCAAGGCTTGCAGTTGCTCGACGTGTTACCGGTGCAACTTCCAGACGCTTTAGCGCCGTTGTTTACGTCTTCGAGAATTGCGGATGGAGAGATTGTTTTACAAGGCGTGTTCTTGTTTGAGTTTTTGTTGCGGTTGTGGACGGAGGATTTTAGTTTGCAATATTTGCGGAAGCCGTTGGCGCTGATTGATTTTTTAGCGCTTTTACCGACGTTTGGGTTAATTTTCGATTCAACGTTAGGGATTGGCAGCGGAGCGGCAATGGTTGCATCTGGGACGAATCGGTATCGCCCGTTGAGAATTTTTAGATTGTTTCGATTGCTGCGATTGTTAGATAAAGAAGGAGAAGAGGAAAAGAGCAGGAGGCGGGGACGGAGACGCCGACGCAAGACGGCAAAAGAAATCGAGTTGGAACAGCAAAAAGCGGCGGATAGGGAGATTACGGAGAAGATCGTAGCGGTGTTGGTGGAATTTTTGTGCGTGTTTTTAATCAGCGCGGAGTTGTTTTTTGACATTGAATACGAGACGAACGATAATATTAGCGACGTTGGGGATGCCGTTTATTGGTCGTTTTTGACGTTGACTGGTATCGGGCAGCCGTTTGAAGCGGTGACTGCGAAAGGAAGGGTGGTCACAGTAATTTCTATTCTGACCGCATTGGTGGTAGTACCGATTCAGTTAGCTGCGATTGCATCGGCGAGGTCGCCGAACACTACTACTACTACCACTATTGGTGCGAATGGTAACATTGCGCCAAGTTTAGGAATGATTTCAAGTATAGCGACCAATGCGCAGCAACAACAACCGCTGCCGAAATATTCTGTCACTGGTACCGTTAATTTGTCCAAATCGGACTTTGTGAGCAATCAAACCAGTCTGATGGGAGAGGGAGAATTTCTAGATGACCAACCTCAGCCCTCCAACTGGGAATTAGACCGAAGTAAAATCGAACTCGAAGCGGCGAAGAATCAATTGTACGAATACGAGAAAGAGATTAAATACTTGAAAGCGATGAACAGAAAGTTAGATTTTGAGCTCGAACAAATGAGCAAGAAGTTGCAAGAGAAGAGAGAAGAAGAAAATAGATCTAATATTTAGCGTAAGCACGTGTTGTAACTACCACTATGTCACGTTTCAAAATCATTAATACTAAGGTACAATAAGTTACATGTAGATTAAAGTGCGATTAATCCGAATCGCTTGGATACTTGATCGAATTCACCGCCATGTCGTCAATCGATCCGCCTCTGTACGTCGATCGTTTCCGCTTATTCTTCTCGTGCGTGAACCTCGCGCCTTTGACTTTCCCTAACACCTCCTGTGCTTTCCACCCGACACCATTCTCCCCAAATGCCGCCTCGTACGTCATGTCCCAACTACCTTTCTTCCCCAACCATTCTTCGTTTTTCACGCGTTGAAACGGTTTGTTCGGACCGTTCTTCGCGGGGACCGATTTTGCCTTCTTAGCGTCTGGCACCTTCTCAGAAACCTTCGCCGGTTCCGGCGTCGAGGCCTTCTTCTTGGTACGCTTGTCGCCGTCGCTGCTGCTGTTTTTGATTCAATGAGAGAAAGAGAGAGAGAAATCATCAGTAAAGCTTTACCACTTTTCGACGCAACAACACTTACGACGACGATGAACTGGAGGATGACGAACTGCTGCTACTACTGGAATCTTTCTTCTTCTTCTCTTCTTCTTTGCTACTGCTACTACTGGAGGACGAGGAGGAAGACGACGACTCTGACTCCGACGATGAGTCTTTCTTCACCTCTTTCTCGGAATCCGATGACGACGAAGAGCTGCTGCTGCTACTGCTCGAAGACTTTTTCTTCTCGGACGAGGAGGAAGAGGACGACGAGCTCGACGATGAAGACGACTTTGTCTCTTCTTTCTTCTTCTCCTCCGATTCGGAAGAGGAGGAAGACGAGCTCGATGAGGAGGAAGACGACGAAGAACTGCTTTCCTTCTTTTTTGAGGAAGAAGAGCTGCTGCTGCTGCTGCTGCTGCTACTACTACTACTGCTACTCGACTTGGACTTCGACGTCTCCT
>MDTG01051172.1_pt1 | contig 27724 bp, 26 predicted proteins | sample 811421 | NCBI WGS metagenome assembly MDTG01 (sample SAMN05326645, study PRJNA326480) | marine metagenome | isolation source: seawater | place: Pacific Ocean: South East | collected 2011
GATAAAATGCCAGAATTAGAAAAATGGGTATTACATAGAATTTATGAGTTATATAATAAAATTTGTGATCATACAGAAAATTATCGTCTTCACGAAATTTACAAAGATGTTTATAGTTTTTGTAATTTAGATCTTTCAGCGTTTTATTTTGATATTAGAAAAGATACTTTGTATTGTGGAGATATTAATAGTGTAGAAAGAAGATCTTGTAGAACTGTAATGGATATTTTATTTAATACTATTACAACTTGGTTAGCACCTATCCTTTGTTTTACCTCAGAAGAGGCTTGGCAAAACCGATATAAAGATTTAAACAATTCTGTTCATTTTCAAGAATATAATAAACCAGAAGAAGTTTGGATGGATAGTAAAATTTCTGATAAATGGAATAAAATTAAAAATTTAAGAATGAGTGTTAATAATGAAATAGAAGAAAAAAGAAAGGCTGGAAAAATAGGTTCTAGTTTGGAAGCAAAAATAAAGCTTGAAGTTAATGAAATGTTTTTTAACTTTTTACAAAAATTTGATTTGAATGAAATATTTATTTGTTCTGATGTAAGTTTACTTTTAAATCCCAAATTAATTGATTACGAAGTTAATGTATTTGCAGAAAAAGCAAGTGGAATGAAATGTGAAAGGTGTTGGAAATTTTTGAAGGAAGTTAATGAAAAAACGAGGTTATGTTTACGTTGTGAAAAAGTATTAGAAAAAAAAATTGATTAAATGTTTTTCAAACAAAAATTTTTAAAAATAATAATCATACTTTTTTTTACAATTTCAATAGACCAATTGAGTAAGTCAATTGCATATAAAGAGTTATTTTTAAAAGATAATATATTTTACATAAATGAATTTTTGTCGCTTACGCCAGTATGGAATAAGGGTATATCGTTTGGCATGTTTCAAGATTTTGGAGATTATGGAAGATTTACATTTACAATTATAGCATTTATAATAAGTGTTTGGCTTATATGGTCTTCTATTAACTTGCAAAGACTAAGTTCTATAGGTTATATTTTAATAGCAGGTGGTGCTTTAGGTAATGCAACGGATAGAATTATTTATGGAAAGGTAATTGATTTTATTGACTTTCATTATTTAGATATGCATTGGCCAGTATTTAATTTTGCTGATACATTTATTTTTATTGGAGTATCGCTATTTTTGTATAATGAATTTTTTTTATCTAAGGCAAAAAAAAAATGATTATAAGATTATTTTTAAATTCTAAGAACATTTTTATTTTTATTTTATTTACTTGTTTATTAAATATTACAAGTGGATGCTCTGACTTCCGTCAAGCTGTAGGAAAGGAAAAATATATTCCTGATGAGTATGTTTTTGTAGGAATACCTAAGTTAACCATTCCTCCTGGGTTTGGAATCGATAGTGATGCACTTAAAAGTAAAAAAAGTGTTAAAGAAGATAGTTTAATTACTTTGGATAGTAATAATTCAAAAAATGAAGAATTTGAAAGTTTGTTTAATACAGAAAATGTTCCAAAAAATATTAGAAAATTAGTTGATGAGGAGACTTTAGGAATAGGTTTAAGTGAAAGATCTGGTTTAGATATTTTATTTGGTCAAGTGCCAGTAACAGGCGTTGTTTTAGATTCTGAAAAAGAAAGTATACGAATTAAAAATAGCAAGAAGAATTCAAAATCTATTTTATCTGGTTCTTCACCTTCATATGATATTAATGAACAAAAGAAGGTTAAAATAGAATAAATTATTTTATATGGGGATAAGAAAACTTCCAGATGTGTTAATTAATCAAATAGCAGCAGGCGAGGTTATTGAAAGACCTGCATTTGTTGTAAAAGAATTGGTTGAGAACGCAATTGATGCAAAAGCAAGAGAAATTGAAATCATTATAAAAAATGGAGGAAGATCTGTTGTAATCGTTTCTGATGATGGTTACGGTATATCAAAAAAGGATTTAAAGTTAAGCGTGCAAAGACATGCTACATCAAAATTAAATGAGAGAGATTTATATAATATTAGTTTTTTAGGTTTTAGAGGAGAGGCTCTACCCTCTATTGCTTCTGTTAGTGATTTAAAAATAGAAAGTTTAGAAAAAAATAAATCTGAAGCTTGGAGTCTCCAAATTAATAATAATGAATTTAAGAGTTTTTCTCCTTCCTCAAGAAACCAAGGGACAAAAGTTTCTGTCAATGATCTGTTTAAAACGGTGCCAGCAAGATTAAAATTTCTAAAATCAAATCAGGGAGAGAACGCTCACTCACAACAGATTTTAAAAAGATTAGCTATAGTTAATCCTACTATTAAATTTAAACTTAAAATAGATGACAAAGAAATTTTAAATTTAGAAAAAGAAGATGACACTAAACAAGGTTTAATAAATAGAGTTTCAAGTATTTTGGGTAAAGATTTTATAGAAAATTCAATCGATTTTAAAAAACAAATATTTTATGAAGATAAGCCTATCATCGTTTCAGGAATAATAAGTTCTCCTGCATTTAATAAAGCAAATCAAATTAGACAATATATTTTTGTTAATGGAAGACCTGTTCAAGATAGAGGGTTATCAAGTGTTATAAGACTTTCATATAGGGATAGTTTACCAAGAGGACGACACCCTTTATATTGCGTTTTTCTTAAACTACCGAATAATTTTGTTGATGTAAATGTTCATCCAACGAAAATGGAAGTTAGATTTAAAGATTATGCTTTAATCAAAAGTATAATTATTTCTTCAATCACAAATTCATTGAATAATGAAGGAAGTAAATCAATAAACTTAGATTCTAAAATTTCAAATAATTCATTTGGTAATTTAAATCACAATAATTATATCGAATCTAATAAACAAAGTTTAATTAGTGACTTGAAACTTGAACCATTTGTCAAAAGTTATGCTTCATATAAGGATCAATCTAATAACAAAAATCAAAAAGATTCTAAGGAATATCCATTAGGATATGCTATTTATCAATTCAATAAGAACTATATTTTATCTATATCTTCTAATGGCATAGTAATTATCGATCAACATGCAGCTCACGAGAGGCTTGTTTTAGAAAAAATGAAAAAAAACTTGGATAAAAAAAAAAAAGAAACTCAACTTTTGCTTATTCCAATATTAATAGATTTAGAAAATGAACAATTTAATTTTTTTACAAAAAATATTAAAATTTTTAAAAGTTTAGGATTTAATTTAGAAGAATTTGGTAAAAATTCTATTATAATTAGATCTATACCAACCCTTCTAAACAATTATAATATAGAAGAAATTATAAAAGATTTGTGCGACGATATGATTGTTAGTGGTTTTCCTTTAGATTATCAAGAAAGGATAAACTTAATAATGGGTAATATTTGTTGTCATAGAGCTATTCGAAGCGGGAGAATATTGACAATTGAAGAAATGAATTCTTTATTGCGAGAAATGGAAGTAACACCAAACTCTGGTCAATGCAATCATGGAAGGCCAACTTCTATTTGTTTATCACTAAAAGAAATAGAAAAGTTATTTCAAAGAACTTAAGAATTAATCTTTAATATATTTAAATAACAATTACTAAATTTCTTAGTTTTTATATTAAAAAAACTTTCGTGAAAAACTTTATGATTTGTTTTGGTTTCTAAAATAATTAAAGAGTCATTATTTATTATTTTGCTTTCAATAATAAGTGAAAGGATTTCTTTATATTTGTCCATTATGTATGGAGGGTCTATATATATAAAATTAAAAGTTGGTAAATTTAATTTACCTAATTCCAGTACATTTTGTCTTATTAGAATCATTTTATTTTTTTCTTCTTTAGAAAGATTAAGTTTAAGAATGTTTTGTTTAATTAACTCTAACGAATAGTAATTATTTTCTATCATATACACATTTTGAGCACCTCTTGAAAAGGCTTCAATTCCAATTGAGCCTGAACCTGAAAATAAATCTAAAAAATATTTTCCAAAAATAGAAGATGAGTATTTCTGCGATTCTATCATTGAAAAAACTGTTTCTTTAATTCTATCTGTTGTAGGTCTAATTTTAAAATTAGAAGGATTTTTAAGCTTAGTTCCTTTAAATTTTCCTGAAATTACTCTCATTTAGAAAAAGAAGATTTTAATATTTCATTTATTTTTTTTTCTTCAATTTCAATCAAATCTCCAGGCTTTAAAGAGTTAAGACTAAATGGTCCGTATGAAATTCTTATTAACTTGTTAACTGGATAACCAAAGTGGGACATTATTTTGCGTATCTCTCTATTTTTTCCTTCTTTAAATGCCATGCTAATCCATGCATTTGATTTTTGTTGTTTTTGAAGTTTTGCTAAAATACTTTTATATTTAAACCCATCTATTTCAATTCCTTTTTTGAGAATTTTAAGCTTTTTTTCATCTATTTGACCAAAAACTCGTACTTTATATTTTCTTATAAAACCATTTTTAGGTAATTCTAATTTTCTAGCTAATTCTCCATTATTTGTAAGCAATAATAACCCTTCAGAGTTTAGATCTAATCTACCAATTGCAATCATCCTAATATTAACTTTTGAATTTATTTTTTCAAAAATGGTAGGTCTTCCTTGAGGGTCATTATTCGTAACTAAAAATCCTTTTTCTTTATAAAAAAGCCAAAGTCTTATTGGTTCTTTTTTAGGAATGGATTTACCATCAACTAAAATTAAGTCATTTTTACTAACATTTAAATTGCATTGAAAGACAATTTTGTCATTTAATTTAACCTTTCCTTCAATTATAAGCTTTTCTGCTTCTCTTCTTGAACAAACACCAGAACTAGCAATTCTTTTTGCAATACGTTCACCAAAATTAAAATTTATTTTTTTATGTATATTTTTCATAAATTTCTACTATATCATTAAGTATAATTATTCATATATATAAAATTATTAGGATTAAATTTGTGTTTCAACAAGATGATTTTATGCTTCAAGCAATTAAAGAAGCTATGAAGGGACAAGCGATGAATGAGGTGCCAGTTGGTGCAATAATTGTTAACGAAGATAAAAAAATTATTGCTCGAGCACATAACCTTGTAGAAAAGTATAATAATCCAATGATGCATGCTGAAAAATTAGTTATTGAACAAGCATTAAAGGTGACAAAAAATAGGTATTTAGAAAATTGTGAAATATGGGTAACCTTAGAGCCATGTATGATGTGTCTTGGAATGATTAAGCTTGCGAGGATAAAAAGGTTGTATTATGGCGCACAGGATAAATCCGGCAATTTTAAAATGAATGATAAAAAAAAATCTTCTAAGCAAAGCTGTAAACATTCTTTTGAAATATATTCAGGCTTTTCAGCTGAAAAATGCGAGAATTTACTTAAATGTTTTTTTAAAAATTTAAGATGAATTTAAATTTATCCCAATATCTTTTCTATGAAATCCTTTTTTCCAATTTATTAATTTAATACCATAATATACTTGATTTCGACAATTTTCAATTTTTTCTCCAATAGATGAAATAGAAAAAACCCTTCCTCCAGAATTTATTAATTTATTTTTTTCATTTGTACTAGTTCCGGAATGATAAATAGTTAAATTTTTTATCTGCTTTGCTTTATGTAAAGATGGTAAAACTTGATTTTTTTGAAAATCATCTGGATAACCATTGCTTGCTATAACAACGGTGACAGCCTTTTTTTTAATTAGTTCAACTTTAAATCCAAGTAATTTTTTTTCATTTGTTCTTTTTATTATTTCAACTAAATCAGTTTTTAAACGAGGGATAATAGCTTGTGTTTCAGGGTCTCCAAATCTACAATTAAACTCTATAACTTTGGGTCCATTTTTTGTTATCATAATACCTGCATACAAAATACCTTCATATTTCATGTTTTCATTTTTCATTCCTTTTATGGTAGGAGAAATTATTGTCTGCATAATTTCTCTAGTTAATTTTGAGTTTAAGGATGGAGAAGGAGAAATAGCTCCCATTCCTCCTGTATTTGGTCCTTTATCATTATCGAATGCTCTTTTATAGTCTTGTGCTGTGCCTAATAAAATAGCATTACTTCCGTCTGAAATTGCAAATAAACTCGCTTCAATTCCTACAATTCTTTCTTCAATTAAAATTATATTTCCTGCATCTCCAAATATCTTTTCTTCTAGCATGTTTTTCGCAGCTTTTATTGCTTGGTTTATGTTTTCACATACAATAACCCCCTTTCCAGCAGCAAGTCCATCTGCTTTGACGACACAATATCCATTTAACAATTTAATCTCTTTTATTGCTGTTTCTATATCAGAACAATATTTAAATTTAGGTTGTGGTATATTATGTCTTTTGCAAAAATTTCTGGAAAAAATTTTTGAACCTTCTAATTGTGCTGCTTTAGCTGATGGTCCAAAAGCTTGAATGCCAATTGAATTAAGTTTATCTTTTAGACCTAATACTAGAGGTGCTTCCGGACCAATAAAAACAATATCAGCATTAATTTCTTTAGCTAATTTACACTGACCCTCAAGATCTTCAGGTTGTATTTTTACGCACTCAGCAAAATCTGCTATACCTGGATTACCAGGTGCCACGACTAACCTTTTTGTTAATGGAGATTGATGAAGACTTAAACTTATTGCATGTTCACGTCCGCCACCACCAACTACAAGAATATTCATTTATTTAAAACTCCAAAAAACTTTAGGTTTATGTCAATATGGCATATTATAAATTTATGACCAATAATTATTTAAGCAATTTTGAACACAAAGATATCTCTAATATCCCAGTATATTCAGTTACTGAGTTTTCTTATTCAATTAAAAAAATAGTAGAAAGTTCATTCAGTTATATAAGGATAAAAGGGGAAATTTTTAGACCTTCTTTCCCAAGCTCTGGTCATGTTTATTTTACATTAAAAGATAATGATGCTTCACTATCCGCAATTATATGGAAATATAACCTTTCTAAATTAAAAATTAAACCCGAAGAAGGAATGGAAGTGATTTGCTCAGGTAAAATTACTACTTTCTCTGGGCAATCTAAATATCAAATAGTTATTGATAATTTAGATTTAGCTGGTCAAGGTGCTTTGCTTAAAACACTGAACGAAAGAAAAAAAAAGTTATTTAAAGAAGGTATTTTTGATCAAAAAAACAAAAAAAAATTACCTTTTCTTCCAGATACGATAGGCATTGTTACAAGCTCATCTGGCGCAGTTATAAAAGATATTTTGCAAACACTATCTAATCGGTTCCCATCGCATGTTTATTTATGGCCCGTTTCAGTTCAGGGGCAAGGGGCATCCAAAGAAATTGCTCATGCAATTGAAGGGTTTAATGATAAAAATAATTATAATATTATAAAAAAACCAGATGTGATAATAGTAGCTAGAGGTGGAGGAAGTTTAGAAGATTTATGGGCGTTTAATGAGGAAATATTAGTAAGAACAATTTTTAAAAGTGCTATTCCCATTATTTCAGCAATTGGTCATGAAACAGATATAACTCTAATTGATTTTGTATGCGATTTTAGAGCTTCAACTCCAACTCAGGCAGCTGAAAAGGTTGTTCCCGAAATTAATAATTTGAAAGTAAAATTAAAAGAATTAAATGCTCGTTTAAATTTTTCGATTTTAAATAAAATAAATATTGTGAGAGATAAAATTAAATCACTAGTTAGATTATTAGGAAAACCTGAAGATACATTTTTTGAAAAAAGTCAAAAATTAGATTATTTAATAAGAGATTTAGAAAATAATTTTAAGAAAATTTTTTCTGATCAAGAAGATAAAATTAAGCAAATTTCATCAGATTTTTCTAAACCAAATATGCTTATTAATAAATTGGAGAGTGAAAAAAATATTTTAAAAAGTAAATTAAAAATGGCTTATGAAAAGGTTTTTTTTGAAAAAGAGTTTAATTTAAAATCATTATCTAAATTGCTTGAATCCAATGATTTTCAAAAAATTTTAAAAAGGGGTTTTGCTCTAGTTATTGACAATAATGATTTGCCAATAAAACTTAGTTCCGAAGCAAAACCTAAATCAGAAATTAAAATTAAGTTTTATGATAAAACTAGAGCCGCTCAATTGAAGAATTAATTTACTCTTAAACCATCTTCGATTAATTATTTGCCCCATCTTCTATGTGCCCATAGCCATTGTTCAGGAGTATCTATTATCCATTCTTCAATTCTTTTTGAGATTTGGTAAGTAATATCATAAATTTTTTTTTCTTGATTATCTGATTCAGAAAACTCTAATCTATCTTCAATAGTCATTCTAAATTTTATACCATCAAATCTTTGAACTCTTACCATATAAATTGGTATATTCCATTTAAGGGACATTAATGCAGCAGCTTGAGGAGTGGGTGTTTTTTTTCCAAAAAATGGAACCATTATACCTTCTCTTAACAACTGATCATTTGTTAATCCAATTATTTCTCCTTTTTTTAATTTATTTGCCATTCCTATCGCCGCTAACCGTCCTTTTCGGAAAAAATCAGCATTTATAGACATATTCCTGTGAATTTGAATTTTGTTTAAAATCCAATTATTAATTGGTCTGTAAACAAAACCAGCACGTCGTCCACCAAGTTCTGCAACCCTTAAGAGAAATTCCCAATTACCAAGATGAGCACCAATTAATATAGCAGGACCTTTTTTTATTTTTTTTAATCCGATGGTATCAAGTCTTTTTAAATGAATTAATTTGTCTATATGAGGTAATTCGCCAATTATTTGTCCAAAATTAAACCAATATTTTTTTACTATATCTTTTATTTCACTTTCTTTTTTATTTGGGAAAGCAATTTTCAAATTTTCTGAAACTCTTTTTTGATATTTTGTTAATGGGCCAATGGTTTGTAAAATATATCCACAAGAATAGGATGCGATTTTATAGGGCATTAATTTTAATAACAAAAAAAAAGGAATAACAATTAATGCAACTATAGGATCGTGTATGTAACGATCAAATTTTTTTTTTAATACAAACAATAAGTGTTTATTCATTTAATTTTTTTTGTAAAAATGATTTAAATTTTAATGATTCATCACTTTGTATTTTAATTTCAATAGGAAGTATGTCTATAAATTTATGAAATTTTTTTTCTATCTTTACTATATCTTTTTCTGTTGTGATTAATTGACAACTACTATTTAAAGCTACTTTTATCAATTCTTTAACAATTTTAGTTGAATATTCAAAATGATCAGGAAAATTAATTTTTTTAATAGTTTTTATATTAGCTAACTTTAATGTATCAAAAAACTTTTCATTATTAGCTAAACCACTAAATGCTACAAATCTTTTTTTATGAAGCAATTTTTTTTTATTGAATGAAATATATGAATTAAAGATTTTTTTTGTAAAATTAATATTTAGTTTTTTTTGATTTTTGTTTCCAGTAGTTATAATACAATCGATTAAATTAATACTTGATGTTAAGGTTTGTCTTAAAGGACCAGCAGGCAAACATAATCCATTGCCAAACAGTAACTTTCTGTCAACAGTTAATATATTTAGGTTCTTATAAATTTGATAATTTTGTAGTCCATCATCCATAATAACTATATCAAATTTTTTTGATAAATTTTCAATAAATTTTATTCCTTTATATCTATTTTTTGAGACTATTGTAGGCCCAATTTTTGATAAAAGTAGTGGTTCATCCCCATAAAATGTTTTATTATTATTTTCTTTAACAACAGCAGGCCCAATGATTTTTCCTTTATAACCGGATGTTAAAAAAATTGGATTATAACCTAAGGTTTTTAAATATTTAAAAATACATATACAAAGAGGAGTTTTGCCAGTTCCACCAACATTCAAATTTCCAATGCAGATTATTTTAATTTTGGACTTATAAGGATTTGTAAGTTTTCTTTTTAATATATCAAAAAAAATCCATATAAGGGAAAATGGATAAAAAATAAAAGATAATGCTTTTGATTTCAGATCGGATTGATACCAAAATTTCGTTGGAATATACATTCTAAAATTACTTATTATTAAAAATTGACAGAAGATGCTCGCTTGCCTCATCAGCTCTTAATTGTGCATAACCGGATGCTTCTAAGGCATTTTTACCCATGTCTTCTAATCTAAGTGGTTCATTAATTAAATCAGTTACTAATCTAATAAAGTGTTTTTTATAATTTTTATTTTTTTCAATTTTTATACCTCCTCCTGAGGCAACTAAATCATTAATCTGAGCGTTGCATTTTTCAGTATAAGGACCCATAACAACTGCTTTTCCAAAATTTGCAGCTTCAGCTGGGTTATGTCCACCCACTTTTTTTACCATTGAACCAGCTACAAAAACTAAGTTAGATATTTCAATCAACGACCCCATCTCTCCCATAGTATCAGCTAAATAAAAATAATCATTTTTGTTAGGTAATTCATTTTTGCTCCTACATCTTATATCGTATCCTGCATTTTTAATAGTCATTTGGATAGCCTCACTTCTTTTTATATGTCTAGGAACTATAATAATCATAATATTATCATTGCCTTTTTTTCTAAAAGTATTAGCCAACTGAATTAAGACTTCTTCTTCTCCTGGATGTGTTGATGAAGCAAGTAATATTTTTTTATTATTAAAACAAACTTTAAGTTGTTTTACATAAGTAACATTTATTGGAGGTTTTTCAGCAATTGATTTTAAGCTCGTAAGACTTTTTATATTTTTTGCACCTAATTTTTTAAATAATTCAGCTTGTTGAGGGTCTACCGCTAAAACTAAGTCTACATCTTTGAATATTGTTTTTGCCAGGATTCTTCCAATACCTCTCCAAAATCGAGATGATTTTTTAGACATTTGTGAAGAGGCTAATATAGTGGGTATTTTCCTTTGAATAGATTTATAAATTAGATTAGGCCAAAAATCAGATTCCAAAAATACAGCCATATCAGGATTCCAATAATTAAGAAATTTTTCTACAAATTTTGAATGATCAAATGGATGAAATTGATGAATAGCAGGAAAACCATTCTTAATTTTATTTTTAACAAATTTTGCTGATGAAATTGTATTAGTAGTGATTAAAAAAAAGGATTCAGTTTTTTTATTAAAGCCATTTTTTAACATAGAATTAGCTAGAGCGATTGCAGCAACTGACTCACCAACACTGGAACCGTGAAGCCATACTAATTTTCCTAGAGTTCTTTTTCTTGATGAAATTCCATACCTTTCATTAATTCTATTTTTATCTTCTTTTCCATTTTTTATTCTAAATCTTAAGTAGTAAGGAATAATTTTTTCTAGTGATTTCCATATAAAATTGTACAAAAATAAAGTCATAATTATCCTAATTCTAATAATTTCTTGTCAATCAAAGTGGTTAAATTATTAATCTCTTTTTCAACTTTTATTTTTTTTTTGTAAAAGTTAGTTTCTGATAAATTTCTATTAATATAAATTGGTTTTCCAAAAAGGTATAAACCTCTAGAAAAGGGGTATGGAATTAAAAAATTATCCCAAGACGTTATGGTTTTACTTTTTTTTGTATTCCAGACCAAAGGAACTATGGGTGCGCCTGTAACTTGAGCAAGTTTAATGATTCCATCTTTAACTTTTTCTTTTGGACCCTTTGGACCGTCAGGTGTTATAGCTATACTTTCACCACGATTAATAGACTTTACCATTTTTATAAATGCCTTAGCACCACCTTTCATACTTGATCCAAAAATTATATTAAATTTAATAAGTTTAAAAATCACTGCTGTCATCATTCCATCTGAATGACTTGACTGAAGAGCATTAATAATTATGTCTTTTGGTAAAAAATATGGTCCTAAAAATAGTCTACTATGCCAACAACAGAAAATATATGATGTTTTGTTCGTAAAAATTAAATCTTTAGTTTTTTTGTCAACACAATCCCATTTTATTGAATAAAAAACAAATTTAGATATCAAAAATATTAAAAATCCAATTATTTTTTGACCAACTAAAGTTTTGCCGATTTTTTTTATTATTTTCATTTTTTACAATTAAAATCATTTAATTAAAATTTTTATATGTTATTTGATATAATGTATAAATACAAAAATGGAAAAAAATAAACATAAAAATAAAGAACTTTTAAAAAAACTATATGTTGATTTTGTAAAAAATTACAAATTTGATATATTTTCCGCTTTTTTCTTATTAGTGATTGTCAGTGTAACTGCCTCTGCCTATCCATATCTGATACAATTGGTTTTTGATAATTTAATAGAAAATAATAGTTCGTGGATGGTTGCACCAATTTTCATAGCAATATTGGCAATTATAAGAGGTATTTCAATGTACTTGCAAATCAAACAAGTTGCAAAAATAGCATTGAAAATTGGAATTGATATTCAAAAAAAATTGACAAGCCATATTTTGTTTTCTGATGTTACTTTAGTCACAAAAATTTCTTCAGGAAACCATATTTCAAGGATAATGAATGATGTAAGGTTAATAAGAGATGGTATAGAAAAATCTATTAATAATTTGATTAGAGATTCTTTAACTATTTTCTTTTTGATAGGGTATTTAATTTGGTTAGATTGGTTGCTATCTCTATTAGTAATTTTAATTTACCCATTAGCGCTTAAACCAATTATTAATATTGGAAAGAAGCAAAGACTTTTTGCAAAATTATTACAGGAACATTTAGAAAGTTTAACTTCTTCTTTATCGGAAGTTTTTAGAAGTATAAAAATGATAAAATCGTATTCTTTAGAAAAAGAAGAAAAAAACAGAATTAATGATTTATTAAATATTTTCTTCGAAAAACTATTTAATCTAATTAAAGGTAGGGCAAAAGTTATTCCAATTTTGGAAGTTTTAGGAGGCTTGGCCGCTGCACTTGTAATATTTATAGCCAGTTATAGAGTTATATATGGAAATATGACACCAGGTAGTGTCATAGGTTTTGTTACAGCTTTATTAATGCTTGCTCAACCAGCTCGTGCTCTTGGTACTTTCAATGCAATAGCCCAAGAAGGTTTGAGTGCATTAGAAAGAATATTTAGTCAATTGGATGTTAAGCCAAAAGTAGAAGGAGAAATTTCAAACAAAACTTTAAAATTAAATTTGAATTCCGGACCTGAAATTCAATTCAATAAAGTATCATTTTATTATAATCAAAATGAAAAAATTTTAAATTCAGTTTCTTTCAAAATTAATAAATCTGAAAAAATAGGAATTATTGGCCAAAGTGGTTCTGGAAAAAGCACTATTTTAAATTTGTTGAGCCGGTTTTTTGATCCTTCATTTGGTAATATTACGATTAATGGGCAAGATATGAGAAATTTTGATTTATCATCGTTAAGAAAAATGGTTAGTTTAGTTAGTCAAGACATAATTATTTATAATGATACTTTTTACAAAAATATTTTATTAGGAAATCTTCTTGCTTCAAAGGAAGATGTAATAAAAGCCTCAAAAAAGGCAAATATTCATAATTTCATTATGGGTTTGCCAAAAGGTTATGATTCCCTAATTGGAGAAAGTGGTAACACTCTATCTGGAGGTCAAAAACAAAGATTATCTATTGCTAGGGCTTTTGTAAAAAAATCAAAAATTTTATTATTAGATGAGGTTACTAGTTCTTTAGATAAAATGACTTCAAGAACAATTAAAAAATCTATCAGTGAATTGTCCAAAAATAAAACGTGTGTTACAATAACTCATAATCTTGAAGACATTAAAAGTTTTGAAAAAGTAATACTACTAAAAAATGGTAGAGTAGTTATCGAAGGAAAACATGAAGAACTTATTAAAAACTCTAAATCATATTCTAATTATATTAATAATTAATTTATTCACGGCCTAATACTCTAAACAACAATTTATCAATTAATTTATTCTCTTTAAATTCTTTTTCTAACTTTTTTGGATCATAATTATTTTTTACCCAACTAAGAAAATTAGATCTTTTGTATTTATTACAATGTTTTTCATATTCAAAAATAAACTTATCTAAAATTCCAGTTTTAGCCCACTTTATATGAAGAAATTTGATTGATAGCTCTTTTTTTGCAATACTCGGATGTTGTTTGCAATAAAGTATCTTGTATAAGGCAGAAACAATTCCAGCTCTATCTGCTCCAGACTTACAATGGATTAATGCAGGAAATTTAATTTTTTGAAAAAGCTCATTGGTTTTAAATATCATTTCTTTTTCAGGAGCACTTCTAGATCTAGCTACAAGGTTAACTAGTTTTATTTTATTTTTTTGGCAAGCTTCATTTTCTAGAAACCAGCCTCCATCTCTTTTTCCTCCCCTTAAATTAATAATTGTTTTTATACCTAATTTTTTATATTTTTTTATCCTAGATGGGGTTGGCATGTTTGATCTGTATATATTTTTATCTACTTTATGAAAATTGTGATAGATTAATCTTAAGAAGCCATGATCTAAAATTATCATATCAAACCAAGCAGAAATTCTCTTCAAAAATGTGTTTTTTTTCATACTATTTTAGTTCCCTGCCACAACCATATTTTCTAACATAATTGAAGGAGATGCGATCGGATTAGATAAGTCTAAATCATTTGCTGGAGTTAACTGCATGAACATTTCTTTTAAATTTCCAGCTATAGTAGCTTCAGATATAGGATGAGAGATTTTACCATTTTTGATCCAAAATCCACTTGCACCTCTGCTGTAATCACCAGTTATTAAAGAAATACTTGATCCTATTAGTTCGGTTATTAAAAACCCTTCATTTATATTATTAATTAGATCATTTTGAGTGTATTGCCCAGGCATTATTATTAGGTTAGTTGTGCCGGGTCTTGGAGGAGAGTTTACTCCTCTTACTGCATTTCCGTTTGTTTCCATATTTAGTTGTATTCCTGAAGAAATATCCAATAAAAAATTTTTTAAGGTGCCATTATCTACAAGGTTTGTTTTTCTTACACCGATACCCTCACCATCATATAATCTAGATCCAAGGCCTCTTTTTAATAAAGGATCATCAACTACATTAATGTATTTAGAAAAAACTTTCTTTTTAAAAGAATCTTTCAAAAAACTCGTTCCTCTGCTGATAGAAGAGCCATTTATACAAGAAGCTATATGAGTTGCTATAGATCTAGCAACACGTGGATTAAAAATAATTGGAAATTTACCTGTTTTAGGTTTTATTGAACCTAATTTTTTAATTACATCTTCACTTGCATTTCTACCTAATTTAATTGGATCTTCCAAATCGTTAAAAAAAACTTTTGATGAAAAATCATAGTCCCTTTCCATTTTACCAGACTTGTTGCCTATTACGATGATAGAGATTGTATTATTAGTTTTTTTGTTGGATGCAATAAAACCATTACTAGTCATTAATTGGCTCTCAGTTAGATCCCAACTTGCTTGAGACCCATCACTTTTAATGCATTTGGAAACATTTAACGCACTTTCTTCAATTTGTTGAGCTAATTTCCTTAATTCATCAATTTTTGGCTCCTTCTTATCGAAAACTTCAAGATCAGTTGAATAATCAATGGGGTACTTTAGAAGTAATTCTTTTGAAGCAATTAAACTATAATTATCTTCAGGGACAATTTTTGCCATCTCCACCGCCTTAGAGGCAAATTCTTTTAGTTTTTTTTCAGAAGTGTCATTAGTCGAAATTATGGCATTTTTCTTCCCTACAAAAACTCTTAAGCCTATATCAACGTTATCATATCTTTCAATTGTTTCGTCATTATTATTTCTGAAATTAAGGTTTATACCAGTATTTCGTGTATAAATAACGTCAGCTGTTGAGGCACCATTTTTTTTGGCTTCTTCAATTAGCATTGTCAACAAGTCTTGGTTATTAATTTTCTTTAAAGACATTTTATTTAATTTTAAATTTTATTTACTGTTCATAGTTAATATAGTGTTATATTACTTTCAATCATTTTGGTGAGTTTTTTATGAAAAAAAAAATATTTATTGATGGAGAAGAGGGTACTACAGGTCTTGAAATTTATAAAAAATTATCAGTTCATCCGGAAATTCAAATTTTAAAAATTAAACAAAAAGACAGAAAAGACCCAGTCGCAAGACAAAATTTGATGGAATTATCAGATTTAACTTTTTTATGTTTGCCAGACGAAGCATCCAAACAAGCTGTAAATATTGCAAAAAAAGCTGGAGCAAACTGTCCTATTATAATTGATTCATCTTCTGCTCATAGAGTATCAAAAGATTGGTTGTATGGGCTACCAGAACTATCAAAAAAAAATAATTTTTTAAATGCAAAAAAAATATCTGTTCCTGGATGCTATGCTTCAGGAGCAACTGTTTTAATAAATCCACTTATAAAAAATTCTATTGTCTCAAAAAATTCAACATTTATTATTAATGGTATAAGTGGTTACAGTGGAGGAGGAAAAAAGTTAATCAATCACTTTAAAAATAAAAATAGTGAACCTTTTTTTTATTATGGATTAAATTTAAATCATAAGCATTTACCTGAAATTAAATATCATAATAAATTAAAAAAGACACCTATATTCCTTCCCTCTGTAGCTAATTTTTATAAAGGCATGATAGTTAGTTTGCCTATACATTTTGAGTTATTAAATAATAATTTTAAATTTAAGGATGTAGAGAATGCAATTAGGGATCAATATGCAAATTGTAAATTTGTCAAAATAAAATCTTGTAATAATTCTATTTCTAATCAGGGTTTTTTTAGACCAGATAAAGTAATAAATACCAATAATTTACATATAAATATTTTTGTAAATGAAAAAAATAATCAAATGGTTTTATCTTCGAATTTTGATAATTTAGGAAAAGGTGCTTCAAGTGCAGCAATCCAATGTATGAATTTGGTTTTTGGATTTTCTGAAGATCTCAGTTTAAATTAAATGAAAAAACCAAGAGTTTTAAGTAAAAAATATTTTCCTCATTTGGATTATTATGAAAAAGCTATTTCTTATCCATATTTGGCACCACCAAAATCTTTTTCTTTTATAAATGGTGAATGTCTTGAAGGAATTCATGTATCTTTAAAAAAGAGGAAACCAATTTTATCAGTTGGCTCTAATAGAGCCCCTTTTCAATTAAATAATAAATTCTCATTAAACGAAAATTTGTGTGTGACTCCAGCAACTCTTTATGATTCTGATATTGCTTTTTCAGCATCAATTTCTGCTTATGGTTCTGTGCCAGCAACTCAATGGCCTGTTAAAGGTGCAAAAGTTAAATTAAACGTTTTGTGGTTAAATGATAAACAACTAGAAATAATGCATCTATCTGAAGGGATTGGCATTGCTTATAATTTTGTTGAATTAAATGAGGGATCAGTGCTTATCAATGATATTAATTATAATGGACCTATTTATGGATATATCTCTATAAATGGAGTTTATGACTTTGATAACAAATCTCCTGCTAGATTATCGGAGTTAAAATCTTTGAATGGAATTTTCGAATCAAAATCTGAATTTGAAGCTATAAATCATATAAAGAATAAATTTCAGCCATATGAAATGAGTATCAGAAATTGGGTTAGGAAATTAATAAGCGACAAAAATTACAGGATTGAATTAATAAGAAAAATGAGCAAAACAAGCATAATACCAAAAAAACCACCTTGGAAAATTATAGAAGTTAGGATTAATGGCAATAATATTTATTAATTAATTAAACTTTGATAAAGCAAACTATAATCATTCTAAAGAAATTAGAAAATTTTATATAAAATTTTCTAATTTATGTAAAATTTGTAAATTAATTAATTTCATATGAAAATAAATTATACATAAATTACAATGGTATAGTAGGACAAAAAATTATAAATAGGTAAAAAAGCATTTTATTTGTTGATTAACATCTATTAAAATTTTATTCTTGCGTTGATTTAAAATTTTAACTTTTTAAATTGAAATTCGAGCGAATTAAAAATTATTGGGGAGGTCCTAAATGTCGTTCACAAACTTTTTTAAATATTTTATACCAGTTGCTTTTTTTGCTGGTTTGCCATCATTAGGTTTAGCTGATAGCCACGGTGGTTTAGATCCAAAAGATGCTGTTGGCATTTCTTTTTGGATTATTTCAATAGCAATGGTTGCTGCTACTGCATTTTTCTTCTTAGAGTCATTAAGATTTAGTGGAAAATGGAGAACATCAATGGTTGTGGGTGGCTTGGTAACTCTTGTTGCCGCAGTTCATTATTTTTATATGAGAGATGTTTGGGCTTCCGGTGGAGGTTCACCAACTGTATATAGATATGTTGACTGGATTGTTACAGTACCATTACAAATGGTTGAGTTTTACTTAATACTTGCTGCGTGTACTGCTGTAGCAGGCGGAGTTTTCTGGAGACTTTTCATAGGTTCATTAGTAATGTTAATAGCTGGTTACCTAGGTGAAGCTGGAATGATAAATGCAACTATCGGTTTTGTTGTGGGTATAGCTGGATGGCTTTACATACTTTATGAAATCTTTGCAGGTGAGGCAGGTAAAGTTAGTGCCGCGGATGCCCCTGCTTCAGTTCAATCAGCATTTAATACTATGCGTTGGATTGTAACAATTGGTTGGGCAATATATCCATTAGGTTATTTTTTAGGTTACCTTGCTGGTGGTACAGATGATGCTACTATGAACTTAATTTATAACATTGCAGATGTATTGAACAAAATAGGATTTTGTTTAGCGGTTTGGGCTTGTGCTTCATCAGAAAGCAAAGCTTAAAACTATATAAAAAACTTAATTTAAACCAGCCTTATCTCAGGCTGGTTTTTTTTTCTTAAAATCAATTTTTAAATCATATATAACTAAAGAATGTTACCTAATGAACAATTAAAAGTAATAGTTGTAGGATCAGGATTTGGGGGTATTGCTTCCGCTTTAAGAATGAGAGCTTTAGGATATCAAGTTGTTCTATTAGAAAAATTAAATAAAATCGGAGGAAGAGCACAAGTATTTAACGTAAATGGTTTCAAACACGATGCAGGTCCAACAGTTATAACAGCTCCGTTTATGTTTGATGATTTGTTTAAATTATTTAATGAAGATAGAAAAAAGTATTTAAATTTTGTACCTTTAGATCCTTGGTACAGATTTTATTTTCAAGACAAAACATCTTTTGACTATTGTCAAAAAATTAGTGATACAAAAAAAGAGATTTCTAAATTTTCAAAGTTGGATGCAGAAAGATATGAAGAGTTATTAGAAATTTCCAAAGAAATTTTTGATGTAGGTTTTACAAAACTTTCAGATAAACCATTTAACTCATTTTTCACTATGTTAAAACTTGTTCCTAGTCTGATTAAGTTAAAAAGTTATCTAACAGTTTCCCAATTGGTTAAGAAATATTTAAAAAACCCAAAAATTCAATCTGCTTTTTCTATTCATCCTTTGTTAGTGGGAGGAAATCCTTTTAATACTACTTCTATTTACGGCTTAATTCATTTTTTAGAGAGAAATTGGGGTGTTTATTTTTGTATGGGTGGAACAGGTAAAATTGTTGATGAATTGAGAAAGCTTATGGTTAGGAATAATATTAATATAAAATTAGATGTTAATATAACTAAAGTTAATTTGGATGAAAATAAAATTATTTCAGTAGAAAGTCAAAGTGGAAAAATTTATAAATGTGACAAGTTAATTTTTAATGGAGATCCTCCTACTTTTTATGATGAAATTTTAGGTAAGAAGAGTTTTTTTAAGAGGAAAAAATTTTTACCAGAAATTTTTACGAAGTATTCTATGGGAATGTTTGTTCTCTATTTTGGAACAAAAATAAACTATCCAACTGTTGCACACCACACAATTTGGATGGGGAGAAGGTTTAAAGGTTTATTAAAAGATATTTTTGATAAAAAAATACTAACTAAAGATTTTTCTTTGTATGTTCATAGACCAACTGCTACTGACAAAAGCTTTGCACCAAAAAACTGTGATAGTTTTTATGTCTTATGTCCTGTAGCAAATCTTCAAGGAAAAATAAATTGGAAAAATGAGGCACCTAAACTTAAAAATAGAATAATAAATGCTTTAGACAATACTATTTTACCAAATTTAAAAAAAAATATTTGTAATGAATTTTGGATGACCCCTAATGATTTTAAAAATAAATATAGATCAAAACATGGAGCAGGGTTCTCTATCGCACCAATTTTTACACAATCGGCTTGGTTTAGATATCATAATAAAGACCCACATATTAATAATTTATATTTTGCCGCTTCAGGATCTCATCCAGGTGCTGGGATACCAGGAGTATTATCATCTGCCAAAGTAGTAGAAAATGTGATTAAAAATGAATGACTCTATAAAAACCCTGAAATCATTTGGTAAAAGTTTTTATTGGGCTGGAATGATTTTGCCGGATCATTATTTAGAAAGATCGGCAGATTTATATTATTTTTGTAGAAAATTAGACGACATTGCGGATCAAAAGAAAAATAAAAACATTTTAGTAACATTAAAGTTGATAAAGAAACTCATAATAGAAGAAAATTATTCAGAACTCAGTAGTTTAGACATATATGTGCCTAATTTTTTAAAAAAACAACAATATGCCAAGAAAGTTATATTAGATTTACTAGATGGATTAATTTTTGATCAAAATAATGTAAGAGTTAAAAATATCAATGAATTGATAATATATTGTTATAGAGTTGCAGGTACCGTAGGGTTATTAATGTGTATAGCTCTTGATTGCAAGGACAAAAATGCAAAAAAATTTGCAACTGACTTGGGTATAGCTATGCAATTAACTAATATCATAAGAGATGTTTTAGAAGATGCAAAAATGGATAGAAGGTATTTACCTTCGTCAATTACTCAAGATATTTTGCCAATTAATATCTTAACTATTTCTAAGAAAAATAATTATAATATTAATGATTATAAATTGATTTCAAATGCATTAGAAAAACTTAAATTAATCTCTGAAGAATATTATATCAGTGGTAAAAAGGGATTATATTTTTTACCATTAAAAGTTAGATTATCTATAGCTGTCGCAGCAAATGTGTATAGAGAAATTGGGGTTATAATTAAAAATAAATCTTTCAATTGGATAAGTGGACGGGAATACACATCAATTTGTACAAAGATTAGGATCACATTATATTCAATATTTTATGAAATTATATTTTATAGAAAAAAAAAACCTAATCACGACACAAAATTGCATATTCCATTAAGAGGTTTTATCAAATGAAAAAAAATATTCAAATTATTGGAGGTGGATGTGCTGGTTTGTCATTAGCAAAATATTCAAATCAATTAAAAGATTACGAAATTAAAATTTATGAAAATAAAAATAATAAGATTATTAATGATCATTACTGGGGATTTTGGAAAATTAATTCTATGAATGAAGCATTTAAAATTTCAGAAAAAAAATGGCATAGATGGAAAATTATAAGTTATGAAGAAGAAAATTTTTTTAATTCTGAGAAATATCCTTATTGTGCTTTAACTAGAAAAAATTGGTTAAATTATTGTAAAAAATTATCTAATGTTAAAATAATTAATAAAAAAGTAATTCAAAAAGATAATAAATTTTTTTTAGGTGATAAAAAACTCAAGGGCAATTTTATTTTTGATAGTAGACAGCCAGATTTAAATGAAAATGTTATGTTACAACATTTTCATGGTACTATTATCGAATGCAAAGAAAAAGTTTTTGATAGTAATGTCGCTACATTAATGGACTTTAGATGTAATCAATCAAAAGGAATTCATTTTATTTATTTATTACCATTTTCAAGAACAAAAGCTTTAGTTGAGTCAACTTTATTTTCAAAGAAAATTGAAAAAGAGGATTTTTACTTCAATGAGATAAAAATATATCTAAAAAACATTTATAAAATTAGTAAGTTTCGAATAACTCACATAGAAAAAGGTATTATTCCAATGAGCTATATTTGTTTGCCAAATAAAAATTGTATAAATATTGGAACTAGAGGAGGAGCTACTAAACCCTCGTCAGGATACACATTTTACTTTATTCAGAAACAAGTTCAAAACATTGTTAATCAAATTCAATCTAAAACAAAAGTGTCTAATTTTGTACATAATAAATTTGACTTACTAATGGATAAAATCTTTGTTGACGTACTAGAAAAAAATACAAATTCTGCTCCAAAAATTTTTCTAAAACTAACCTCAAATTTAACTGGGGATGAGATGGCACTTTTCATGACAGGATGTTTTAAATTATCTATTTGGAAAAAAATAATTCTAAAACTACCAAAGCTAATTTTTATTAAATCACTTTTTCGGGTTTTAGTTCATGGTTGAAATTTTTAATACACTTAATTGGTGGGATTATTTTGCAATTTTTTTAATTTTATTTTTTGGTTTGCCACATGGTGCCTTTGATGCTGCAGTTGGAGTTGCTATTGGCTTATATGATAATAATAAGAATAAGTTTATTTTCTTGTTAAGCTATTCACTATCATCAATATTTATAATTTTACTATGGTATTTTTTTTCTCCATATCTTTTAATATTATTTTTACTTGCTAGTATTTTTCATTTTGGTTTGGGAGATTTGAAGTGGGATAATAATTTTTCATATTATTTAAGTGGATATTTTAATGGGGGGATTATAATTTTTGGAATAAGTTTTTTAAATTTTTCAGAAGTAAATTCAATTTATGCTGTTTTAGTCCAAGGTAAGACAGATTTAGTATGGCAGTTTTTAAAAATTGGATTTATTTTATGGGTTTTATCATGTCCAATACACTTTTATAAAAATTGGAGAACACTAGATAGAAAATATTTTTTTATTTTAATTTTACTTTCAGGTGTAATTTATATTTTCCCTCCCTTATTAGCTTTTGCAATATATTTTTGTTTTATTCATAGTTATAACCATGTTAAGAGAATAATCCCTGCTTTAAAAAAAAGACAAACTGACAAATCAATATATAAAATGTTTTTATTTTTTACTTCTTTAAGTTGGTTCATCGGAATCTTTGCTTTATTTTTATTAATACAAGGTAATAGTTTTTCTGATTCTATTTTACGTCTAACTTTCATTGGTCTAGCAGCTTTAACTTTCCCACACATGATTTTAGTGGATGGTTTTTTTAGACCTAAGCTAAAAGTTTAAAAATTTGCTAAATGATCCTATTACTAAAAACAATCCTGCAATTTTATTTGAATTGAAAATCTTTAATGACAAATCCCTGTTTAACTTTTTGATTTCAGTAGTTTGAAAATATAAGTGTATAAACATTATAAACACGCCAATGAACCATCCTAAATGAAGTTGTAAAAAAAAACCTCCAAACAAGAAACATAAGATAGAAGTTAAATAATTTAATTTTATAAAATTTGAAAGATAATTTTCCGCTGAAATTGAAGAGTTTTTAATGCCAAAAATTTTATCTTCACTCCTGTCTTGACATCCATATATTGTGTCATAACCAATAACCCAAAAAACAGTTCCAATATAAATAAAAATTATGCCTAAGTTTAAACTTTCACCTGTTGATACCCATGCCGTTGGCACACCCCAACTAAATGCAAAGCCAAGGACTATCTGAGGCCATCTAGTAAATCGCTTTGCTAAAGGGTAAATCACAATTAATGGCATTGATAAAAAAGCTATAATCCAAGTTTGTTTATTCAAATTTAAAAGACATAGCAATGCTAAGCTAAGGAGAATTCCCAAAAAAAGAAATGCTTTAAAAGTAGAAATTTGTCCACTTGCTAAAGGTCTATCTTTTGTTCTGGATATATTTTTGTCAATGTTTTTGTCCCATAAATCATTAATTATGCATCCAGAAGATCTCATTAAAAATGCACCCATAGTAAATAAAAATAATAAACTTATAACTTTAGTAATATTTAAATTTGATAATGGTAATGTCCATAAACAAGGAAGCAGAAGTAACCAACTACCTATAGGTCTATCAAATCTTGCTAATCTAATCCATTTATGGGATTGAATAGGCAAATAATCCCACCAACCATTTTTTGGCATATCAGAATTTTTTGATTTCATAATCATAAAAATAATGCAATATCAAATTAAATTAAATTAATATTAATCAAAATCAATTATGGATCAAACTTATAAAAGAAAAATAAGGTTATTATCAAAAAATAGCTTAGATTTGAATATATTTGTAACCTTAAATTTACAAGAGACACATTATCTTAAAACAGTTATGAGATGTAATATAGGTAATGTTATTTATTTATTTAATGAGATTGATGGAGAATATGAAGCAAAGATTATTGATTTTAGAAAGAAAATGTTTGTCTTAAAAGTAATTAAAAAAAGTCTAAGAAACGAAAAAAAACTTGATCTTCATTTAATTTTTGCTCCAGTAAAGAAAGAAAGAACAGAATATATTGTTCAAAAAGCAACAGAGCTAGGTGTTTCAAAAATTATACCTGTTTACACAGATAGATCAATTAAAAGAGATTTAAATATTAAAAGACTATCATTAATTGCAAAAGAAGCTTCTGAGCAATGTGAGAGAATATCTATACCCAAAATAAATATCGCAAGAAATTTAATGGATTTTATTGAGGAATGGGATAGTAAACGATCAATTTTGTATGCAGATGAAACTATGAAAAAAAAATTTAATTTTAAGGAAACAAAATTAAAAATTTCATCAAAAGGATCTGTTTTGATTGGACCTGAAGGAGGGTTTTCAGAAACAGAGATAAAGTTTTTAAAATCAAAAAAATTTGTTTTACCAATTAGTTTAGGTCCAAGAATATTAAGATCAGATACAGCAGCTATAGTTGTTTTAACTTATTGGTTTTTATTGAATTCTTTCGATTAAGTAATAAAAGTATATCTTTATTAAATTTTTTTTTTTAATGTAATTTTATGTCAAAGATTTTTAAGAGATTAGATATTGATGAAATTCTAGATTGGTTTAGGTCTGGAGAGAAAAAAAAAGATGATTGGTTGATTGGTACTGAGCACGAAAAATTTTTATTTAAAAAAAATAATTTTCAAAGACTTAAATACGATGAAAAATTTGGGATAAAAACTATTCTTGAAGAAATATCAACTGATCAAAATTGGGAACCAATTAAAGAAAAAAATAATTTAATAGGATTAAAACATAAAACGGGTTCATCAATATCATTAGAACCAGGTGGTCAATTGGAGTTATCTGGAGCACCCTTAAAAAATCTTCATGATACTTGCAAGGAAGCAGGTACACATTTGGATTTGATGAAAAAATTATCTGAAAAATTTAACTTCGTTATGCTTGGCATTGGCCATGATCCAAAGTCTAGGATAGATGAAATTGATTGGATGCCAAAAGAAAGATATAAAATCATGAACCAATACATGCCTAAAGTAGGGAAATTTGGTTTAGATATGATGATAAGAACTTGCACTATACAAGTTAATTTAGATTATTGTAATGAAGATGACATGATAAAAAAGTTTCAAGTTTCATTAGCTCTTCAGTCCGTAGCTACAGCTTTATTTGCAAATTCACCTTTTGTAGACGGGAAATTTAGTGGATTTCTATCAAAAAGGGCACTTGTATGGACTGATACAGATTTTGATAGAACAGGGATACCTATGCGTGTATTTAAAGAAGATTTTGGATATAGGTCATGGCTTGATTATTTAATGTCAGTGCCAATGTATTTCATATATAGAGATGGAAAATATATTGATGTTTCAGGCCAAAAATTCTCTGATTTTATGATGGGGAAGTTAAATGGATTGGAAGGGATATTCCCAACTTTAAAAGACTGGGAAGATCATACCACAGTTGCTTTCCCTGAAGTTAGATTGAAACAATATTTAGAAATGAGAGGTGCAGACGGGGGTCCTTGGAACAGAATTTGTGCACTACCAGCTTTATGGGTAGGTCTTTTGTATGATGAAAAATCTATTGATGATTCATTTAATTTAGCAAAAAATTTTATGAATTATAAAACTTTAGAAAATGCTAGAATTTCAGCTGCAACAGATGGTTTGAAAGGAAAAATAGGAAAATTTAAGATTATTGATGTAGCAAATAAAATGTTAGAAATTTCTTATCAAGGCTTAAAAAGAAGAAATTTTTTGGATAAAAAAGGTATATCTGAAACACAATTTCTTGACCCTTTATTTAATATAATTGAAAGAAATGAAACCGCTTCAGAAGAAATTATAAGAAAGTATAATTTTGATTGGAATAAAAATATTAACAAAATATTTGATAAGGAGATTTTTTAAGATGTTTTTGTTCCTCCAACAGTTATACCTTCCATCAGTAAAGTAGGTTGACCAACGCCAACTGGAACTCCTTGACCTTCTTTTCCGCATGTTCCTATACCTTCGTCTAATTTTAGATCATTACCTATCATTTTAATCTTATTCATCGCATCAGGACCATTACCCATCAAAGTTGCTCCCTTTAATGAATTCTTAATTTTTCCGTTTTCAACTAAATAAGCTTCAGAAGCCGAGAAAACAAATTTTCCACTAGTTATGTCAACTTGTCCTCCAGAAAAATTAACGGCATAAATACCTTTTTTAACACTTTGGATTATTTCTTCAGGTTCAAATTCACCATTTTCCATATATGTATTTGTCATTCTTGGCATTGGGTAATGAGAGTATGATTGTCTTCTTCCGTTTCCAGTTGGGTTCATATTCATTAATCTCGCATTTTGTTTGTCCTGCATGTATTTTTTTAAAATACCATTTTCAATTAAGATATTTTTCCTAGAAGGTGTGCCTTCATCATCAATTGTTATTGAACCTCTTTTATTCTTTATTGTTCCATCATCTATTACAGTAACTCCCTTAGAAGCAACTCTTTCACCGATTCTATTAGAAAAAATAGATGTACCTTTTCTATTAAAATCTCCTTCGAGACCGTGACCAACTGCTTCGTGAAGCATTACACCTGGCCATCCAGGGCCCAATATAACAGGAAGTTCACCAGCTGGTGTATCTTTAGACTTTAAATTTACCAACGCAATTCTTAGTGCTTCCTTTACCTGCGATTTCCAATTTTTTTCATTTACCCAATCTTCATATAGGCTTCTTCCCCCACATCCAGCACTGCCAGATTCTCTTTTATTGTTTTCTTCGACAACAACTTGAATATTAAGTCTAACTAATGGTCTTATGTCAGCACATGAAGTTTCATTTAAATTTAATATTTGTATAGAAGTTTGAGATCCGGATAAAGAAATAGAAACTTGTATAACTCTGTTATCTAAATTTCTGGCATACTCGTTAATACTTTGAAGAAGTTTAACTTTTTTATTAAATTGGTATTCTTGTAAAGGATTTTGATTTGTGTAAAGAGGTTCATTTTTAAAATTGTGTGACTGTATTTTTTTTGTTCCACTATAATTATTTGATACTGATCTCACCGTTTCAGCAGCTTTTCTTATACTCTTTTCATTAATGTCGCCTGAATGAGCATAACCTTTGATTTCTCCTAAAATAGATCTAATACCAAAACCTTTTGAATTATCATATGAGACATTTTTCATTCTGCCGTCATCAAAAAAAAATGTTTCACTATCTGAATTTTCAAAATAAATTTCTCCATCATCACAATCTTTTAAAGAATTAGTTAAAATATTGAAAATTTTAGATTTAGAAATATTATTATTTTCAAAAAAAATTTTGTCGGTAATATCTATTATTTTTTTTTCATTCATTTTTTAAATACCCTAGAAATCCTAATATATATAATTATATAAAAATAAGTTTACAATAACTATGTATCTCTTTAAAAAAAAATACATGATATTATATAAAAAAAAATGTTATTTTTTCTAGCATTTTTGTTAAAAAAGTTTAAAACAAAATTATATAATAATTTAGGGAAACAAATCAGAAATTATATATGTTAAATA
>MDTG01195383.1_pt1 | contig 27722 bp, 25 predicted proteins | sample 811421 | NCBI WGS metagenome assembly MDTG01 (sample SAMN05326645, study PRJNA326480) | marine metagenome | isolation source: seawater | place: Pacific Ocean: South East | collected 2011
AATATTTGCGTTAACACCTAAATGCTAAGGCCTAAGCGCTAATGCCAAACTAGGCTAACGTAATTCTCGCAAATTTACGCTTACCCACTTGATAAACGTTTTCCCCAGCTTCTGTTAGTACAAGACGAGTATCTTCTACTTTATCGCCGTTAATTTTCACAGCACCTTGCTTAATCATACGCATAGCGTCAGACGTTGAGCCTACTAGCTTGGTTTCTTTTAATAAGTTACCAATAGCAATACCTTCTTCGCCAAGAGCAATTTCGAACTCTGGCATTTCATCAGGAATAGCATTTTTCTGGAAACGCTGAATGAAGTCTTGGTGCGCGCCTTCTGCTGCCGCATCGTCGTGGAAACGAGCGATAATTTCTTTCGCTAGCAATATCTTAATATCACGTGGGTTTTCACCGTTTTCAACACGCTGCTTAAGTTCAGCAATTTCTTCAAGCGGACGGAAACTTAGTAGGTCGTAATAACGCCACATCAAGTCATCTGAAATCGACATCACTTTACCAAACATATCGTTTGGCGCATCAGTAATACCAATATAGTTATTCAATGACTTAGACATTTTTTGAACGCCATCAAGGCCCTCAAGTAACGGCACCATCACAATAGACTGTGGCTTAATGCTTTGCTCTTTTTGAAGCTCGCGGCCCATTAGCAAGTTAAAGCGTTGATCGGTACCACCTAACTCAACATCAGATTTAAGCGCAACTGAATCCCACCCTTGCACAAGTGGATACAAAAATTCGTGTATCGCAATAGGCTGGCCATTGTTGTAACGCTTTTTGAAATCATCACGCTCTAGCATACGTGCAACAGTTTGGCTGGCAGCTAATTTAATCATGCCCGCAGCGCCTAACTGATCCATCCACTCTGAGTTAAAGCGAATTTGAGTCAGTTCAGGATCAAGAATTTTGAACACTTGTTCTTGATACGTTTGCGCGTTTTCTAATACCTGTTCTTTGCTTAAGGGCTTGCGTGTCACATTTTTCCCTGTAGGATCGCCAATCAGGCCAGTAAAATCCCCAATAAGAAAAACAACGGTATGGCCTAACTGCTGAAAGGTACGCAGTTTATTGATCAAAACAGTGTGACCAAGATGAAGATCAGGCGCAGTAGGATCAAAACCCGCTTTAATGGTTAGGGTTTTGCCGGATTTTAATTTCTCAATTAAATCCTCTTCGGGGAGAATTTCATCCGTTCCCCGTTTAATTTCAGCTAGCGCTGTTTGCCAGTCTTTCATCGGTTATTTCACACTCTTGATGTTGTAGAATCTATTTTGAGCGGCATTTTACGCGGACATTGGAACCATTAAAAGGTTTCTGCGTCAAAAAGCGGATGACTTGTCGTCACGTTCGTTATTGAACGCAATGGTTACAAGCTTTTAACTGCTGCACTTTGCATATCAGGGTGCACGTCGAGGGCATTGAGATCAGGAGGAAGGGGGCTTACGCAAACACGCGGTAAACCCATCCATGGGCGCTCCGCCATCGCATCCATGCGATGGAGGGTTTGCTACAGCCCCCTCCCTCCTGCTCATGCCCTCGATGCATAGCTACCAGCAGTCAAAGTCGCTTTTCGCTATTTCTTATAGCCATTGCGTTCAATAATTAACTTTTGCGCTAAAAAACAATGAGAAAAGTTGCATTTTTAAGCAACTTATGTGACAAGTACATTGCACATAAAATTCTCAAGTAGGTAGTATTATGAGAATCAAACTAGACGCCCTAAAGGCGCTAAACATATTTAAACAATTGCCAAAGCAACACCGAACAGGATTAGCTATTGCTAGTATGTTCTTAGGTGGGCTTATTCTTTTGCCGTCAGACACGGTAGAAGCGAGTCGTCATCAAGACGCTTTGGTACTTGATACCGGTATTCGTTACCCTCTCGATTTGAACATTATGCCGTCAACCGACGTCTTTTCAATTGAAGAAGAGTCGAACTGGCAAACCTATAAAGTTCGCAGCGGCGATACCCTTGCAAAACTATTTAAGCGTGCGGGTTTTACCTCTCGTGACGTTTACAATGTTACTCAAGCTGGTGACCTTGCTAAAACACTGGTGACCTTATTACCCGGTGATGAGCTTTCGTTTAAAATTAATAACGACGGAACTTTTGGTGAGCTTAAATATAAGCTTTCTTCTACCGAAACTCTTTTCATTCGCACCGATCCAAAAGGTGATGGTCATACTTTTACTGCTGATTTAGAAAAGCGTGACGTAGATATTCGCTATAATTTTGCCCAAGGTGAAATTCATTCAAGCTTTTGGAATGCTGCGGTAACAGCAGGACTAACCAGTAATCAAATTATGAACCTTGCGGGCATTTTTGGCTGGGATATCGATTTTGCGATGGAGATTCGTTCAGGCGACACCTTTAATGTGGTGTTTGAAGAACAATACATCGATGGTGAGTTCGTAGGCTATGGCGACATAGTGGCTGCAGAATTTACCAACCAAGGTGAAGAGTTTAGCGCTATTTTGCATGAAGATGGCACCTACTACACGCCTGAAGGCAGAAGCATGCGTAAGAGCTTCTTGCGTGCGCCAATTAATTTTAGGTACGTGAGCTCTAACTTCTCGAAGGCACGTTTCCACCCTGTGCAAAAACGCTGGAAAGCACACCGTGGCACCGATTACGTAGCTGCAGTTGGTACACCAGTTATGGCGGCAGGTGACGGTAAAGTCATTAAGTCAGCGTACGACAAATACAATGGTCATCATGTGTTTGTTCAACATGGTGAGAAATATACCACCAAGTATCTGCACTTTAAAAAGCGTGCAGTAAAAGTAGGTGACACAGTAAAACAGGGGCAAACCATTGGTTACCTAGGCAGCACTGGCTTGGCGTCTGGCCCACATGTTCACTATGAATTTTTGGTAGATGGCGTACACCGTAACCCTCGTACAGTATCGCTGCCAAAAGCATTACCAATTGCCGCTGAAGAACGTGAAGCTTTCATGGAAATTGCCCATATTCGCCAACAGCAGCTTAACAACAACAAACGCATAATGCTTGCAATGAAATAGCCTACTTATGGCAAAGTATATTGGCCTTATGTCAGGAACCAGCATGGACGGCGTTGACGCCGTCCTTTGCGATATCACTGCCAATAAGTGCCAAACCTTACATGCGGTATCTATTTCTTATCCAGCCAGTCTACTTTCTTTACTTCATTCACTTTGCACACCTTCTCCTAACGAGCTCAATGCTATGGCAACCGCCGATAGGTTGGTGGCCGAAAGCTTTGCACACGCCGTAAGCGTGTTGCTATCAGAAACTCAGCTTTTACCAAGCGATATCACCGCAATTGGCTCTCATGGACAAACCATTAGGCACTTTCCGCAGGGAGTTGAGCTTCAAAACGACGTTGAACAAAAAGGTTTTACGTGTCAGATAGGCGACCCAAATACACTTGCCGTACTCACAAATATTGATGTCATTGCTGACTTTAGGCGCAAAGATATTGCCCTAGGCGGCCAAGGTGCGCCCTTAGTTCCAGCCTACCATAATGCTATCTTCGCTCATAACACCAACCCCAGAGTGTTGGTTAATATTGGCGGTATTGCGAACATTTCAGTATTAGCACCAAAACAAAGTGCTATTGCTCCTCTTGGCTACGATACTGGCCCAGGTAATACTCTAATGGATGGGTGGATTAAACAGCATTTAAACCAGCCTTATGATAACAAAGGCCAATGGGCTAATACGGGTGTAGTAAGTAATGACTTATTAACAAAGTTGCTAGCAGATAACTATTTCCATCAAGCTGCACCTAAAAGTACCGGCAGAGAGTATTTCAATTTAGCATGGTTAACGTCTTACCTTGATGCGCTCGCCAGTTCAAAAACCAGCACACTTCCTCCTCAAGATGTGCAAGCGACGCTACTAGCGCTAACAGCAACGAGTATTGCTGATGAAATTAACAAGCAAAAAATGCCCAAAAGCGCACAAGTCATCGTTTGTGGGGGCGGTGCCTTTAACCCTGTGTTGATGCAACGCATAGCCAACTTACTGCCAAGTTATCAAGTGAGTGACAGCCACAGTATCAATATTCACCCTCAACACGTTGAAGGAGCCGCATTCGCGTGGCTCGCTTTTGCACACAACAATAATATTCCAGGCAACGTACCAGCTGTTACCGGCGCTTCACGAGAGGCTGTGTTAGGTATTTTTTGCCCTGCAAACTAAGTGTAAGTGGGTATTTTAGTTTTGGTAATAACCAGCGCGCCTCAAGACAGCTTCAGATTGGTGTTGCGCTGTTTTTAATGCCTCTCGAATAGTAATTTGCTGCTTAACTGCTAAATTTATCTGAACTCCCACTAGGTAACCGAGTGCCGTAAATTCGGGGATTGGAACAAACTGGCTTCCAGTCGTGGGGACATTAATATTATCAAGCTCAGTTGCTAGCAATGCGTTGTATTCATAGCTAGCATAAGGAATAGCGTTTAAATAGCTGTCACTGTAGGTTGAGTGACGAGTGCCAGCTGGTGCTGCGTAATAACCATACTTACCTTTAACCGAAGTTATAAACGCATTAGAAGTTAACCAATAAGCTAGCTTCTGTGCTAATTCTTTATTTTGAGATAAACGAGGTATAGCGAAATTCCAAGACCAAAACCATTGTGCCCCTTTTGGCGTTGTTCCTATTGGCGCATAAGTCACACCGACATTCTCTGAAACCTTCGAGGAAGAAGGATCTAGGATGTAGCCACCTAATGATGATGCATCAACAAAGAATGCTAATTTTCCGTCAGCAAAGAGTTGCTGGTTGTCTTTCCACCCTAAATCGTATTCACCTGGCGGACCGTTGTTTACTGCTATTGAAACATAGTCGTTGATTGCTCGCTCCCACGACCTAGAAGTAAGCTGCGGCTTCATATCTTCATCAAACCAGCTTCCACCATATGTATTTACCATGGTGCCGATTAATGCCATATTTTGTCCCCAACCGACTTTTGTGCGCAGCCCTACACCATATAGTTGCGACTTGGGATCTTGAATTGCCATAGCAATGGCGCTTAGGTTTCTATAAGTCATCTGCTCGGGCAAACTAATATCCGCGTTCTGCAACAGATCTTTTCGGTAAAAGGTTAGCGTTGTTTCTCCTACAAACGGCAATCCATAGACCTCACCTTCGTATGTATTTGAATGCTTTGCGATGGGTATAATATCTTTCATATCGTAGTTCGAGGGCGGCTCGGAAAAAGGTAACAACCAGCCATTTCTAGCCCAAATAGGCACTTCGAAATTACCTAGCATTACTAAGTCAAACTGTGTTTCGTTAACTGCAAAATCTCCCTGAAGGTGCTTTCTTAGTATGCTCTCCTCCATGACACGCCACTGAATATTTTGCTCTGAAAAAGGCGTACCGCTGTCATTCAAGTATCTAATAGCGGTTTCAATACCATTAATATTAGGCGCTCCAACTATTAATTTTCTCTCCATAACGACATTATCCGGCTCGATGAAAATACCGTATCGCTTTAATATTGTATCGATGGTTCCATCAGCCTCTAGAGAAGCCAATGCTTGATTGAAACGCGCCATAATTTTCGGGGCGTCGGGCATTTTTTCAGATATCCCTAAGAAATGGGGGTTACTTTTTCTAAGCGATTCAATGAATTTAAATTTCTGTGATAAGTGGGGACGATGATTAGTTATTGTTTGTTTTGCGCTGTACTCATCGATATAAATAAAGTCAACTCGCCCCCTATCTAACATATCTAACAGTGTCGGTAATGATTTGGCTAAGAGTACATCGATATTTTCAGCCTCACGAAGACTCAACGGCAACTGTGCACCGCGTAAAACCCCAAGACGGGAAAGGCCTAAGTTATTGAATTGTTGAATCGAATCGCCTAATTCGACGTCTAACAAGCTCTGAATGTTTCGACTGTTATGGATAAGATAGTTGATGCTCCCACCACGGATAGCATCGGAATATATCATCCCCTCAACACGTGCTGTGCTATCGCGAAGCGGAAAAACACCTTCAACTTGTCCGCCGTCGGCGAGATATATCGCTCTAGCATGTGGAAAGAATTCAATTTTGGGAATGTAGCCCATTTTTTCAAATGTAAGGAGAATAATTTCGTTTACGTACCCTTGTGTAGGGTCGTGCGCGCTACTGAATGGACTCGCTTCTGACGTGGCTAAAATAATTGTGTTTCGTTGCTCGGCGTAAACGCTAAGTGAAAACGTATAGCTTCCAAATAGAACCAACAATATCGACAAAAGGCTGATGATATTTGAGTTAATAGAGCCAGACCAATTATTCATAATCCCAATATTAGTTGAAAACCATTAAATTAGTATTGGCAGGAACGACCGAAATTGCCAGTTAATCTAGTTTTCTAGGTATCTTAAAGATTAGGCTAAATTGGCTTTTTAATAGCGAGGCAGGGTTACTATTGCCAAGTCAGTAAAATCTTTCTTTTTAGATAGCGTTGATAGCATTTGCATTACCAACTTCGCAGGGCTCCCCTTCACCTTCCTTGCACTCATTTTGCTATTTATTAGTTCCATTCGGCATATCCTTTCATCTTGAATCAATCCAAGTCGCTTCCATTTCTGTAATCACTAACACACAGTTTTAAAAGGAACGACAAATGTCAGAGTTATCTCTGTTTAAGCCTTTAGAGTGGGCAGATAATACGCTTCAAAACCGTATGGTATTAGCACCAATGACACGTGGCCGTGCAGGTAGTGACCGCATACCTAACAAAATCATGGGCGACCAATACGTACAGCGCGCCGATGCTGGCCTTATTATTACCGAAGCGACAGCTATATCAGAAGAAGGTATTGGCTGGGTAGACACCCCCGGAATCTATACCGATGAAATGGTAGAAGGATGGCGTTCTATAAACGAAAGAGTGCATGAAGCTGGCGGTAAAATTATCCTTCAGTTATGGCATACAGGCCGTGCCTCTCACAGTGACTTTCATGACGGCGACTTGCCTTTTTCTGCTTCTGCTATTGCCATTGAAGGTGATGAAATTCACACACCTAAAGGTAAAAAACCTTACGAAGTGCCAAGAGCAATGACACAAGATGATATTCGCAGGACGGTTGCTGATTTCAAACATGCGGCGGTAAATGCTAAGGCTGCAGGCTTTGATGGTATCGAAGTGCATGCAGCTAACGGTTACCTGCTGAATCAATTTTTAGACAGTCGCAGCAATCAACGAAGTGATGAATATGGCGGCAGCGTAGATAATCGATATCGCTTCCTTAGTGAAGTGATGGACGCTGTTTTAGAGATTTGGCCTTCAGAGCAAGTCGGTGTGCGTTTATCACCTAACGGCGTATTTAATGACATGGGTGCAGATGATTTTCGCGATACATTCACTTATGTCGCCCAAGCACTTAATAAGCTTAACCTTGGCTATTTACATGTGATGGATGGCCTAGCGTTTGGTTTCCATGAACGCGGTGAGCCGATGACACTTGCTGAGTTTCGTGCATTGTTCGACGGTATGTTAATGGGTAACTGTGGTTATACCAAAGAAGAGGCAGAGAAACGTATAAGCGACGGTGATGCCGATATGATTGCTTTCGGGCGACCTTGGATTACTAACCCAGATTTACCGACACGGTTTAAAAACAACTACCCGCTAGCAGCGTTTGATGACCCATCTACATGGTACGGTGGCGGTGAAGAAGGTTATACCGATTACAATACTTACCGCGAAGAAAGCGGCAAAGCAGCCATGGAGTCTTTAACCTAACATAATAGGGTTAACCTCGCTGCTGGTGTGAATATCTTGTAGTCAGTTAATAAAAAGCAGTCATTTGATGACTGCTTTTTTTGTCTTTAGTAATACTGCGTTAGTACTATTCTTAAGTAACATTGCGCTAGTTAAACGCCACTTGTTTATCGGCTAATACCGCAAGTTTTTCTAAGCAAGACATCCATGCATATTGATGTTGATCGCATTCTTGCTGGTTACTGAAACCACTATGAATTAGCGTTAACGCCACTTCCCCTTCACTCGTTTCTTCAAATGAAATATCCACTGAGCTCATAACGGTTTCTTCTACACCATCTTCCCACGCCCAAGAGAACACAAGCTTTTCGTTCGCTAAAATAGTCACATATTCGCCAGTTAGCGCTATTTCAACACCGTTGGGTTCAAGCATTTTTATACGGTATCTTCCGCCTTCTTTAAAGCTACTCATAATCTGCGATACCGTGCAATTACCCGGTGCAAACCATTCAGATAAGTATTCAGGTTCGTGGAATGCAGCAAACAAAAAAGAGATGGGCGCATGAAGGGATACATTCAGGGTAAATTGAAACATGTTAAGTCGCCTATAAAAAAACCTAGTGCCTTGGTAAGTTTAGGCGCTAGAAGAAAAGGATTCTAGGCTGTTATCGGCTATATTCGACATTTCCTTTAGTTCGAGCTGTAGCGTTGCCTTATGTGAATGATTATCTTAGGGTATCCTCACTAGCAGTATCTACCCTGCGTAAACTATTTAAGCTATGTATTGGTGTGCTAATTGTAAAAGCCACCAATAAAGATTCTTAAGGCTCACTTATGTCAACTCAATCGCCTACACTCAACGTTTCTATTCTCAGTGAAGATGCCAGTGCATTAGCAGAGGAAATAGCAAATGCATGGCCCACGCCTAATACTTTGCATATCTGCCAAGCCGTTACTACTTCAAAACAAATTAACCCTGACGAGGTTGAGGTATTACTTGCCGATCCTAATTTGGCGGCTAAAGTTATCGACCGATGCTCGGGCTTGAAGTGGTGCCAATCCACGTGGGCTGGCAATGCACCGCTGCTTAATTTGGACAAAAGCGATTATATACTCACTGGCGTAAAAGGTGTGTTTGGAAAACTCATGCGCGAATATGTGTTTGCCTACCTTTTGCAATACGCACGCAATATTCCAGCGTTCGCGCATAACCAAAATCATCAGCCTCCAATTTGGGAAGAAAGTCCTCGCGCGCCTCTTACGGGTAAAACCCTTGGCATTTTAGGTGCAGGTTCAATAGCCCAAGCACTTATTCCCGTGGCTAAAAGCTTTGAAATGAAGGTCATAGGCTTATCGAGAAGCGGTCAAGCGGTAGAGGGATTTGATAACGTCTATGCAGCAACTGACCTACTCAAGTTTGCTCAAGAAGTCGATCATGTAGTGAACCTGATGCCAGATACTCCCGCGACTACAGGGGTATTAGACCAGACTTTCTTTGAAGCACTAAAGCCACACAGTGTGTTTATCAACGCAGGGCGCGGAAGTGCGATTGTCGATGATGCACTTTTAAACGCATTAGATACTGGGCAACTGCAAGCCGCCGTTCTTGACGTATTCACCCAAGAGCCTCTGCCAGAGCACCATCCATTCTGGAGCCACCCCAAGGTGGTGGTTACTGCACATACTGCGGCAGTATCATCACCTGAGGATGTAGCTGGCGTGTTTGTAACGAATGCAACGCGTTATATGACCAGCGAACCGCTTCTATATCAATTTGATTTTAACAAAGGCTACTGACGGGGATCGGTAGCGGTTAGCTCTATACGGTCGCGGTGTTTTTCATGGAATTCCAGTAACAAAGGATAGTCTTTAAAACTGTGCAATTCTCTGAATAGCACCCAATCTACCATTGAGTACAAACATATTTCAGGATAAGTCCAGCCACTAAAGCCACCCGCTTCAAGCTGCTTAGACAATGATGAAAAAACCGATTCGATACGTTCTTTTTGCAAACGAATGATGAGCTTATCTTGATTAATATCGATATCAGAGCGCTTAAGTAGCATCAATTGCACGAATGAATCGTTAGCCGCGTCTATCAGAGTAAGCAAGTTTTCTTCCTCCCATGACAGAGAGTCATGGTCGAGTTTGCTCGCCAAATAGCTATAAATAACTCTAGAATCAAAAATGAGTTGCCCGTCGTCTTCTAGGCAAGGCACTTTCAAGGTGGGGTTTCGTGATGCGAGTAGCGCTCTGTCTTCCCCAGAGAATATTTGTAAATCGAGGAATTCATGGGGCGTGTTGGAAAGTACTACGCGAATTCGACGTACAAATGGAGATGTTACCGAACCATACAGTTTCATAGCTTCAACCTGAGTGAATTTACTTACACACCTAGTTTAGCCATAAAATCAACGTGGAGAAAAGCACAATACCGTAAAGGCGAGACAAGCATACAGCGAGATGCGGTGTATGCCCGATAATCATTTACACGCTGAAACTAGCGCCGCATCCACAGGTAGTGGTTGCATTTGGGTTTTGTACTAAAAAGCGTGACCCTTCTAAACCTTCAACGTAATCAACAACGCCGCCCACTAAGTATTGCAAACTCATAGGGTCTACCACTAAGGTAACGTCATCTTTATCAATTGTCATATCGCCGTCGTTCACCTTCTCATCAAAAGTGAAACCATACTGAAAGCCAGAGCAACCGCCTCCAGTAACATAAACCCGCAGTTTTAACGCAGGATTTTCTTCTTCCGTGATGAGCGCTTTTACTTTTGTCGCCGCTGCATCAGAGAACTCAATTGGCAACGCCATTTCTACGGACATACTCACCTCTTCATTAACCATGTGCGCCTGCACGGATTCACGTACACGCATCGATAACCCAATTATCTAATACTTGAGTAACGCTATCAACTATTGGGGTGAAACTAACTGAAACAATAGCTAGCGGTCTTTCATTTAGCACGAAAATGCGTGGCGACATGGACACCGATGGCCTTAAGGCATACTCTAAAAAGAAACCGACGGGATTAACATGACGCATTCAGTATCTTCTATTTCCCTTCAAAATCGTAAACTTAGGCTACCAGAAGGTGCACAAGCACCTGCTATTGATGAACGCGAACATTACAAACAAGCATTGAAAAGCTGGCAAAAAAAGTTACTCCATGTTCAACAGGCTTACTACCACCAAGGCCGACGCGCAATTATTGTATTTGAAGGATGGGATGCCTCAGGAAAAGGCGGCGCGATTAGAAGGGTGACAGAAAAACTCGATCCTCGCGGTTTTCGCGTTCACCCTTTTGCCAAACCTACCCCAGAAGAGCAAGGCCGCCATTATCTTTACCGCTTTCAAACACGTCTCCCCACTCCTGGCAGGCTTGCCATTTTCGATCGCTCTTACTTCGGCCGTGTGATGGTAGAGCGCATTGAAGGCTTCACACCACAACCTGCATGGGAAAGAGCCTTTCAGGAGATTAATGAGTTTGAACGACTATTAATTGATGACGGCGTGACAATTATAAAGCTCTTTATGCATATTTCAGCAGCCGAGCAATTAGAGCGCTTTGAAGAACGCTTAAATAACCCTTACAAACGCTGGAAGCTAACCGAAGAAGATATACGAAATCGTGGCCGACGAGATGACTACATTACTGCCATAGAGGAGATGTTTGATAAAACCGATACTCAAATGGCGCCATGGAATGTGATACAGGCCGAGCATAAATGGTTTGCACGGATTAGCGTGTTAAAAACCATTGTTGAGGCGTTGAGTGAAGGCGTAACTGTAGAACCACCGCCAATCGACCCTACTGTGGTGCATTTAGCGAGGCAGCAACTTGGTATTACGCTAGACCAAAGCAAATAAACGACAGCAGTTTACCCATGTCTTGTTGCTAAGACATGGGTAGCACTATTTTATAGCAAGTCGTGGCCCTGGGAGGCTTAAATGAGCCCTAGCTTTCAGGCAAGGTAACGTTTAGCTCTAATACGCTACAATCGTCACTGCTTTCCAACTGTACCGATACTTGGTCATCTGCAATGCTCACATACTTGCGTATCACCTGAATGATTTCTTGCTGCATCATTGGCAGATAATCAGGCTCAGTACGTTTGCGTCTTTCATGCGCAACAATAATTTGTAACCGTTCTTTGGCCACGGCCGCAGTGCGCGGCTTTTCCTTTTTCTTGAGTAGGTAATCGAAAATACTCATTACTTGCCTCCTAGCAGGCGTTTAAAGAACCCTTTCTTCTCTGCTTCTAGAAATCTATGTTCAATGGTTTCGCCTAACAAACGGCGAACGGCGTCTGAATATGCCTGACCTGCGTTAGCTTCTAAATCTAGAATAACCGGCTGACCTTGGTTAGACGCCTTAAGTACGGCCTCTGATTCAGGAATAACACCCAATAATGGGATTGCTAAGATTTCTTCAACATCAGCAACGCTCAGCATTTCTGCACTTTCTACTCGCTGAGGGTTATAGCGGGTAAGCAATAAATGCTCTTTTACCGGCTTTCCTTGTTCTGCGCGCAAAGACTTACTTTGCAAAATACCTAAAATACGATCTGAATCACGCACCGAAGATACTTCTGGGTTAGTAACCACGATAGCTTCATCGGCAAAATACAATGCCATTTGAGCGCCTTGTTCAATACCGGCTGGCGAATCACAAATAATAAAGTCGAAGTCTTCTTTCAATTCATTAAGTACGGCTTGAACACCATCAATGGTAAGCGCGTCTTTATCACGGGTTTGCGATGCTGGCAGAATAAATAAGTTATCGGTACGCTTATCTTTAATTAGCGCTTGTTTCAGCGTAGCTTCTTTATTGATCACGTTAACGAAGTCGTAAACCACTCGGCGTTCACAGCCCATGATCAAATCAAGGTTACGTAAACCCACATCAAAATCGATCACGACGGTTTTATGACCCGCTAAAGCCAAACCTGTACTGATAGCCGCACTTGAGGTGGTTTTACCCACCCCACCTTTACCCGATGTTACTACGATAATCTTTGCCATTTTTAATTCCTTGTAGAATACGTTAACACTTAGGCGATAGGCTCAATGCGTAACGTGTCCTCTTCTAAATAGATTTGTGCGGGCTGTTTCCAGCATGATGCTTTTACGGTTTCATGCATAATGAATTGCCCAGCAATTGAGATAAGTTCTGCATCTAACGACTGACAAAAAACGCGGGCATGCACGTCGCCTTTTACGCCCGCCAGAGCTCGGCCTCTAAGTGTGCCGTAAACGTGAATATTTCCATCTGCAAGTACTTCTGCCCCTTCACTCACTGCCGCGGTAATTACCAAATCACCACCTTCAGCATAGACTTGCTGCCCTGAGCGTACTGGGCGGCTAATAACTTTTACTGGTTTAGTGACAGGTTCTGGTGTAGGCACTGGTGAAGAAACGGGAGTAGATGCTGCAGGCTCATTCGCGGCCTGCTCTTTTAACGTGGTGCTTTCAGGTTTTGTGGTTTTCAACGAGCTTTCTGTAAATTTACTTTGGCTAACATCCGCTAAGCCCAAGTCGTTGATGATACTTCTCAGTGGCCCTACTTCACCGCGTACCGCCATAGGTTGAAGCTTAAAGCGTCGACACAATGCAACGAGCAACTCGAACTCGGTGGCATTCAGTGATTTGACTAAATGCAAAATTAGCGATGAACGAGTGAAAAACTGGGGTGCACTATTTACCTTTTCAGCAAGCTGAGATTCAAAGGTATCTGGGTCAAAATCGATCACTTCTAACACAATACTGGTTAGTGTAGTGCCCTTCATGCGAAAGCATGTATCTGTCATTAATTATTCCTGAGTAATTTTTATTGCTCAACTGCCCAACCAAGAGGGCTTAAAGCGAGTATGCACTCTATCAAATTCCGCTTCATCGGCAATAGGCAAGCGCTTAACAAGCGCACAACTGCTCACAAAATAATCACAATCTAGCATTCCTTTGCACTGGGCATCTAGTATCGACCAAAAATAACATTCGAAACCTATAAAAAAAGCGTGGGGCTCCACGCTTTGAATATCAACATTTTGTCTACAGAGCGTTTCAACCAACGCATTAAAGCCCAAGTTAAACGCCCTATTAACAACCTTAACGCTGAGTTTCAGTCAGTTTTTTAGGATCTAATAATGATTCCAATTCCGACCTTGGCAAGTCGGTCATCGCTTCTGCAACATCGATAACAGGCATTTTATCTTTGTAAGCTTTTTTCGCTATTTCTGCGGCTTTCGCATAACCAATGATAGGGTTAAGCGCAGTCACCAAAATAGGATTTTTTGCCAATGCTTTCTCAAGGTTTTCTTGGTTAACCGTAAATCCTTCAATGGCCTGTTCGCCCAACAGCACACAGCTATTCGACATTAGCTTAATGCTCGACAGCAAATTATCGGCAATCATAGGTAGCATAACGTTAAGCTCGAAATTACCCGACTGCCCGCCTACTGTTATGGCTGCATCGTTTCCTATCACCTGCGCCGAAGCCATTGCCACCGCTTCGGGTATTACTGGGTTCACCTTGCCCGGCATAATAGATGACCCTGGTTGCAATGCGGGTAGCGATACTTCACCTAAACCGGCAAGTGGCCCTGAATTCATCCAGCGTAAGTCATTTGAAATTTTCATTAAGGTAACCGCGAGGGATTTTATTGCGCCAGATAAGGTTACTGCTGTGTCTTGCGAACTAATTAATGCGAAGCAATTGTCAGCAGGGGTAAATGCGATGCCAGTAAGCTCAGATAGCTTAGTAGCAAAGGCTTCAGCAAAGTCAGGATGTGCATTTACACCTGTGCCCACTGCTGTTCCACCTTGCGCTAACGTTTGAATGGCGGGTTGAAGCATTTTTACTGTTTCTAACTGCTGGCTAAGCTGCGCAGACCATGCACGTAAACTTTGATCCATCCTAACCGGCATAGCATCCATTAAATGAGTACGGCCCGTTTTGCAATAATCAGACACTGAATTCGCTTTGGTATCAATGATATCAATTAGCCTAGTAATGGCAGGGATAAGCGACTTTGACAGTTCAATGGCGGCACTTGCATGAATAGTAGTGGGAATAACATCGTTTGAGCTTTGCCCGTTGTTCACATGATCGTTAGGGTGAACCACTCCCCCTTCACGTTTACCCTGTTGTTGATTCGCCAAGTTAGCGATAACCTCATTGGCATTCATATTTGTGCTAGTCCCTGAGCCTGTTTGAAATATATCTACAGGAAAATGCTGCTGTAACTCAGGTTCACTCAGTAATGTGTCACAGGCTTGTTCGATAGCGTCGGCAATGTCCGCATCAAGTGTACCGAGTTTTTTATTCGCAAGTGCAGCGGCTTTTTTAATTGTCACTAGGGTGCGAATGAAAGTAAGCGGCATTCGCTCACCACTTACTGGAAAGTTATTAATTGCCCGTTGTGTTTGGGCGCCATATAAGGCATCGCTAGGGACTTCTAGCTTCCCCATGCTGTCACTTTCTGTTCGGGTATTTGTCATAACTGTCCCCTTAATGTGAAGAAATAAATCTTACTACTACTCTTGCCTACTTCGCCCTGCACGGTTTGGATCCTTATTTGCCTTTTACTTATTTTACCTTTTAACTACAGCGCTTCTGCCAATGCATTCATCAAAGTCCACATCAAAGCACTTATAAAAGCATTTATAGAAGCACTTATAGAAGCACTGCTCAACACATGTGATTTATAAGCGCTGAAGATGAAGATTGACAGATTACTATTGAATGATAATAATTACCATTACCATTATCGGCATTTGCAGCATGATCTGATCACGCGAGAATTCGTAGGAATTAGTACAGATCGCTAACGAAAAACGTTGTAAGCGTCTTCGGTAAAATTTGTATTTTTTACTATATCGCGTGGGTTAACCACATATTGCTATCATTTGGAATCGAGAGTGTCTTCCCTAACCTCAACTGAAAAAGTCAGTAAATTCAGCATTAGGCAAAAAACACTAATGTTAAACAAGCGCCTCTTCTTACCGGCGTTTGTCGTCGTGCTCCTTGTTTACTCATTCACTCAGGAAGCGACCATCGCGGTTCTGTCGGATGCCTATTTCCAAGTAGCGGCATTTGTTTACGCATCACTTTCTATTTATTACATTGCTACGTTAAAAGTATCCGCTGAAGCCATCGGCGACTTTATGCGCAAGCACCCATTTTATGAAGTAGGCTTAGCCTCTTTCCTTGGTGCCCTTCCCGGCTGCGGGGGCGCGATCATAGTGGTCACTCAATACACGCGTGGTGTCACAAGCTTTGGTGCGGTAGTTGCTGTACTAACAAGCACCATGGGTGACGCCGCGTTCTTATTATTAGCACAAGCGCCGTTTGACGGTTTAACCGTCATGGGTGTTGGGATGGTGGTGGGTACCCTAACCGGCGTTATTGTGAACCGTTTCCACAATTACCAACCACCGTCTTCAACCAATGCCCTTGCTAGTGCCAGTGACAATGAACGACGCAATACCGACGATAGTGATCAAACACAAAGCACGGCCTCCTCTTCGATTGATAAACTTTCTACCTACTTTTGGCTGATTGTAGCGTTACCGTCACTTGGCATCGCACTGGGCTTGTCATTTCAATCGCCAGTTCATGAATATCTAGGTATTACAGAACCAACGTTGCAACTTATTGGTGCTGTGTTGTGCCTATCGGCAATTACACTGTGGTCGTTAAATGGCGGCAGTGCAGGTTACGCCTCGCTTACCAAAGAAGATGCTATTACGCCTCCACCACGCTGGCAGAGTAAAGCCGCGCTAGACACCCAATTTGTATTAGCTTGGGTTGTCGTCGCTTTTTTATTGTTTGAATTATCAATACTGTGGTTTGGACTAGATATAGGTGCCACGCTAACATCGATGGGTGCAAGCGTTGTAGGCTTGGCAATTTTGGTTGGTTTTTTACCTGGATGTGGCCCACAAATTTTAGTGACCAGTCTGTATTTGAATGGTGCAGTGCCATTTTCGGCTCAACTTGGTAATGCTATTAGTAACGACGGTGATGCATTGTTTCCAGCCATTGCCCTATCGCCAAAAGCGGCCATTCTAGCCACTGTTTATTCCGCTGTTCCTGCCATAGCAGTAGGTTACGGGTATTATTTTCTATTTGAGAGATAGCGATGTCAGTAAGGCTAACAGTTGCAAGACAATGTCGGTTCGCATTTAACGTATCGACGAGGTACTACTGAGTATCTTCTAACATACTGTCACGGTTCAATGCGTCTTCCCACTTGACCGTTTTAGCTAAGTCTCCGCGCTTAGCATTATATTGGTACACGGTAGTTTCTAGGGTGATTGATGTCGGTTGAAATCCATCCGGTAGCGTAAAGCTTGTATTAATGGCTTGAAAATATTTAAACCTGTACTCAATTTCTTGCTGAATAAACTCTGGCTCACCAATAGTAACCGTGTACTCCTCCCCTTTCCGCTCACCTACTAAGGTAACAGCAAGTTTGCCCTTCACTAACGCTTTGTTTTGTCGCTGCTGAAGCACTACAAAACGCATTTGAAATTGATTGGGCTCTGGCATTGAAACAACCTCTACCCCTTCAATGACAAAACCATCTTGAGTGGTTTCAGGTGCCATAATTCGCTGGTAAAAAGCCAATTGCTGTTGTAGCTCAGCCTGCTCGGTTTGAACGTTGTTGAGCTGCTCAGCAATCGATTTTTTTTCAAGTTCTGTTAACTGTAACGCGACTTCCAGTTGATTAACCTGGGTCACATATTGATTATTTTCACTGACCAATATCGCAATGGTTTTATCTTGAGCGGCTACCTTCAGGCTATCTCCCTCATCCACTATTCGCGCTAACTTGTAACCAAACGCTATCATTATTAGTAACAAAGCAGCGACAAGCAATGACCACTTATAATCGCCTAGGAGTTGTTTCAATTTATCAGTTGTCATGAATAGTTTTGATTCTTAATTTGCTTGAGCTAGAGACATTAAAATTCTTAACATTATGAATTTCAAGTGTTTGTGGTAAGCTGCTTATATCTACGATTTCTCTACTGTATCACAACATGCGTTTGCAGGCTTTACGACAAGAAGTGGCTCATCCGAGGACGTCTATACAACTTTGCCTCTTGGGTATTGTGGGCGGCGTAAGTGCTGCATCGCTGATCATCATGTTTCGTCTTTGCGTGGAATGGCTTCAAGCCTCAGGTTTTGGCGCACTGCGGGAGTGGTTCAATGATGAATGGCCGGTTTGGTTTCTCATGCCCTTACTTAGCGTGCTGTGTATTTTGCTTATTGCCTATATCACCGGTTTTAAGCACTATCGAATGGGTATTCCCTTTGTTATCCACCGAGTAAAATATTACTACGGCCATATTCCCTTTCGCACCACTATTAATCAGTTTTTCGGCGGTATGTTGGCCTTAGCCGGCGGCTTCGTGGTAGGCCGAGAAGGCCCCTGTGTTCATTTGGGTGCATCGGCCAGCAGTTTCTTAGGTCAATGGCTACGACTTCCCTATAACAGCATTCGTATTTTAGCGGGATGTGGTATTGCTGCTGGTATATCCGCCTCATTTAATACCCCGTTTGCGGCAGTTATCTTCGTTATGGAAGTGGTGCTGCGGGAATATAAAATACATATATTTGTGCCTGTAATGCTTGCCGCTGCCTGTGGCTCGGTGTTAACTCGTATCGTATTTGGGCAAGTAAATGAACTGTCGTTTTTGTCTTTTACCGCGTTCAGTCAATGGATGTATTTATACCTTGTTTTACTAGGCGTATTACTCGGTATGCTCGCTACATTATTTAATAACCAACTTATGCGGGTAATGACCTGGTTTAGACCTGTCCCTATGGTGTGGCGACTCATGCTGGCAGCACTAATAACGGGTACCGTGGGAATGTTGTTGCCCGAGGCATTAGGGGCGAACTTTATTGATGTTGAAACGCTGTTTGCCAGTAACCCAGAAACCCTTTTACTGTGTGCTATTTTAGTGAGCAAGGTCGTACTGGCTGTATTTGCTATCGGGCTGGGTATTCCCGGCGGCATTATTGGGCCTGTCATGGTTATCGGCATGCTTGCTGGCGCTGTACTATTGGTGCCCTTGTCATATTTTATCGACGTGCCTGAATTTACTAACAGCTTTGCCTTATTAGGCATTGCTGGCATGCTTACCGCCGTACTTCATGCGCCGTTAGCGGCCCTATCTGCGGTAATGGAGCTATCTTATAGCCCTGAAATTATCTTGCCCGCTATGCTGGTCATCGTGCCTGCGTATGTGACATCAACACAGTTTTTCGGCAATCGGTCTATTTTTATTCGCCAATTAGACTATCAGAACTTACCCTATGCTATCTCTTCCATTCGCGAAGCCCTTGAAAAAACCGGTGTACTGGCGGCATTAAGTAAAGACTATAAGCTTTTTCATGATGCCCCAGATAAAGCGCTAGAAGACTATTTGTCGAAGAACCCGACAAAAATTGTCATTCAGCAGTCAAAATTTGAAATAGATGTGCAGTATCGTCTGGTCCAATACAATGTGAGCTTAGAGCACGATGCTAATGCACTCAGTTATCACGAGATGGAAGGCTTGAATGCCCAAAGCACTCTGCATGAAGTGTATGAACATCTTAAAAATACGCGCTCTGGCGCAGTCTATATTTACGATCAGGAACACAACGACATCATTGGCGTTATTACCTGGAATATTTTGCAAAGCTTTTTACAAAAGGCACAGTATTAACAATGTACATTCTATGGTTTAAAGCACTTCACATTTTCTTCATGCTTGCGTGGATGGCAGGTATTTTCTATCTTCCTCGGCTTTTTGTTTACCACGCTGAAGCCACATCGCAAGACGTGAAAGATCAGTTTAAAGTGATGGAGAGAAGGCTGTGGTTTTTTGTCACCCCTTTCGCTTTTTTAACCTTAGCGTTTGGCGTCGCACTTATTGTAAGCTACGGAAGTACGTGGTTTAAAATGTCAGGTTGGCTGCACATTAAATTCATGCTTTTGCTTGCGCTTTACAGCTATCACTTCTATTTGTTTAAGCTAGTAAAGCAATTCTCACGTGATGAAAACCGTCACAGTGCCAAATTTTACCGCATTATTAATGAAGCTCCGGTACTGCTTATATTGGCTATTGTTTGTTTAGCAGTCGTAAAACCGTTATAAATTGAACAGGCCGTGTTACCACGTACTGATGTTATGGAATAACCGTCAAATAACCTAAAGGAAACTACATGGATGATAGTAACCAGCATTTAAAAGATTTGTTGTCGCAAACTGATTTAGCATTTAAAGCGCTGATGCGCCAACCTGGCTCTAGTGAGTTGAGTAACGCTTACGACAGCGCTAAGGCTGAGTTAGACGCCTATATGAAGTCGTTGCGAAATACGCTTTCTCAGCGCAAACACCTACAACGCCAGAAAGCCCGTTAAGAGGTTTTCGTAAAGGTTTCAAACTGGTTAGGTAATGCTGCGCTCAGTTCTCCAGCCAGAGCAATATAATCTTGGATCATCGCAGGAAGCTGCTTCCACAATAAGGGTAAGTTTTCTTTTAGCTGTTGAGCTTGGCCGGGGTTACGATATTGCAACGCCAGTTCAACATTCGCTAGCGTAGTAAATAACTTCAAGCAACGAGACAGCCTTTTCTCTGGGGTATCTGAGGCATTGATATCTTCACGCAAGGCCTCTTTTGCACTTAGCTTTTCCCACGCCTGTTGCCATACTTCTTCAAGTTGCTGGTGCACATAAAGTAACCCTTCGAGCCATTGGGCTAGTTCAGGGGCGATTTCAGGCGAAAGTTCAGGCGAAAGTTCAGGCACAGTATCAAGCTCACCATCTGAATACTCACAACGTGTTGGCATCAAGGGTTTCTCCTCTGTCATACACTGCAGGTGAGCCCGTAAGTTATTCATCAGAACATCCGCTAATGCATCTACGTCTTTGTCTACCAATGCACTTGAAGAGCTTTGAATCAACCAAGGCATCCACTGCTCTGGCATCGGGATTTCTGGTGATGCCGCAACGGCGAATATCATACCGTCGGCTTTGTAAGCGCTAGGTAGTACGTGCGTTAATTTGCCCTTTTCAAACACAGGCAAAAGAATATCGATGGGACGCGCCGTTTCTGACATTAAAATTTCCTACTAGCGGTTGAAATGACCTATTTATAACCTGTACCCTTCGCGCCCGTTTACCATGTTGGATTAAAAACGTTGGCTAAAAACGTATTTTTCAATTGTATCCAAAGCACAAGAACATAGTGAGCGAATAGCAATAGCGTTTGTTTGCGTAGTTGCGCAATAGCTAACCTATTGTCATGATAGCAAAACTAAACTAAGAGTGACTGCAATGGCAAAAGATAAATCAGGATATATTATCGCGGCCGCCTTCATTGGCCCAGGTACAGTAACAACGGCAAGTCTAGCAGGCGCTAACTTCGGTTTTCATTTGGTGTGGGCATTATTGTTTTCAATTTTTGCCACCATCGTACTACAAGATATGGCTGCTCGCCTAGGGGTGGCAACAGGCAAAGGCTTGGCATCAGCGATGAAAGACATGGTGTCTACGCCATGGCTGAAAATGCTTTTTATTGCGTTAATTGTTAGCGCAATTGGTATTGGGAACGCCGCCTATGAATCAGGCAACCTAACCGGCGCCGCCATTGGTCTGCATGCATTTTGGGAAATTGGCACAGGCACTTGGGCACTTATTCTTGGTGCACTAGCTATCGCACTGCTTTGGACGGGTAGCTATTCGTGGATAGAAAGCGTACTGGTGTACCTCGTGTTTATTATGGCTGGGGGGTTTTTCGTTACCCTTGTTGTAGCTAAGCCTGATATATCATTAATGTTTAGCCAGTTACTGCAGCCCCGTTTAGCCGCCGATTCCATTACTACCATACTTGCGTTAATAGGCACCACCATTGTGCCTTACAACCTATTTCTTCATGCAAGCCTTGTGGCGAAGTCATCCCCAACCACGGACAATAAGAATTCTGATAAAAGCGATGCGATTAAAGCGTGCAGAAAACAATCGGCAACGGCTATTAGCATGGGCGGCTTAATTACCCTTGTGGTGATGGCCACGGCCATGATGGCCTTTTTCAATCAAGCCGCCACTATGGACGCCGGAAACATGGGCGAACAGTTAAAGCCTGTGTTAGGCGACAAAGCCCAGTGGTTCTTTGCACTAGGCTTATTTGCGGCTGGGCTAACCAGTGCCATTACTGCCCCGCTTGCCGCTGCATATGCGGTTTGTGGAGCACTAGGGCTTTCTGACGACATGAAAAGCAAAGGATTTCGCACGGTATGGCTAGCAATAATTGTGTGTGGCATTGCCGTTGCTGCATTAGGGTTTAAACCTTTGCCGGCTATCTTATTTGCTCAGGCTACCAACGGCTTATTACTGCCTATTATTGCTATCTTTTTATTGGTGGTCATGAATAAAAGCAAAGCCCTCGGTGATTTCAAAAATACCCTATGGAGCAATCTTGCGGGCGTTTTAGTGGTATCGGTTGTGGTGGGGTTAGGTCTTTATAAACTGACTAGCCTATTCATCTAATCCGCTAGTTTTAGCCACTAAAAAGCCCGTTATGCGTAAAGCAAACGGGCTTTTTTATATGCTAGCGTTTAACTAGTCGTTAGCGCGTAAATAGTCGCTAACAGGCCGGCTAATTAGCTAAACGTTGTAGCACATCATTAAGCATCGACTGACTGCAGCCGAAGTTAATTCTGAAATGATCCGCTTTATGAAAATCTGCGCCAGGAGAAGGTCCTACGCCTTTCTCTTCTGCCCATGTTTGCACGTTGTCTACGCCTAAACCACTTGCGTCCACCCAAGCTAAAAAGGTAGCGTCAGGTTTCAACATTGATAACCCATCGATACCGTTTATCGTTTCATACACGGCATCACGGTTAGCACGCAAATAGTCAATTTGGGCACTGTGCCAATCATCACACAACGTAAATGCAGCTTCGGTAGCGGCTAATCCTAGTACGGTAACCCAAGGCATAATACCCGCGGCTGCACTGGTAAACTGCTGCCTAAGTTTAGGGTCTGGAATAATCGCAAAAGAAGTGCCTAAACCCGCAACGTTAAAGGTTTTGCTAGCAGCCATTAGGGTAACACTGTTGTCGGCTAAGTTAGCCTCACGACCTGCAGGTATATGCTTAACGCCTGGCTCTAAGATTAAATCACAGTGGATTTCATCTGAACATAAACGCACGTCATTGGCGTTACAAATATCAGCCACCCGATCTAGCTCTGCTTTAGTTAATACCGAACCGACAGGATTCATCGGATTACAAAGAATGAACAGCTTACATTTGGGGTCGGCAGCATTGGCTTCTAGTGCTTCGAAGTCCAACGTATAGCGCTTTCCTTGTGATTCTGGGTCAATCACAGTGCCAATATCGATACGCTCTAGTTCATTTAATTTTGGCGCCGCTAGCAATGGGGGGTAGTTAGGCGTTTGAATAAGCACCTTATCACCTGGATCACAATACGCTTTACAGGCTACGTTGAACGCAGGCACTACGCCTGGTGTCCATACGATCCATTCTGATTTGACATCCCAGTCATGTTTGAGTTTCAACCAGCGCTGAATTGCGCTAATAGCGCCTTGATGCTGACTAGGTAATACATAACCTAAGTTGCCGTGCTCAACTTGTGCTGAAATTGCATCCAAAATAGGCTGTGCGCAACGAAATTCAGTGTCGGCAACCCAAGCAGGAATAATGTCCTTACCTTTATATTTTTGCCACTTGAACGAATAGGTATCTTTACGAGGTGGGGTTTGGTCAAAATTAATCGTCACACATACATCCTGTTGCCATTACATTATGGGCTCCAGTGTAATAATTCGTAAGCATATAAACTAGCGCTGCTTAGACCATTTAGGACTTTTTTATTTGTTTGCTAACACCATTGCATACTTTTACTGACGAGTAGCTCGTTATTAACTAACACGACTTTTCGTTTTTGCTAGCACTACAGATTTCGCCTTTTCGGCCAAGGCGTCCATTTCCAGCGGTTTCGCTAAAAATCCAGATACACCTAGTTTGCGCGCTTCCATGACGACTTCTTTATTGGGATCGCCAGTGATAAGTAAAAAAGGAACGGATAAATTCGCAGACCGGCATGCTTTTAATAAACTTAACCCGTCATACTCTTTCATGACTTGGTCGCTAATAATAAGCTGAAGGGTGTCTGGCGTTTGTTGGAGTAAGAATTCACGGGCAATTTTACTTCGGCTAAACGGGTAAACCGTAGCCGACAAGCGGGTTTCTAATGCATCGGTAATAAGATCGAGCGTGATAACATCGTCTTCAATAACTGCTACAGAGAACACGGGCATTGCCTTTTTAGTTTCATTAACTTGATAATAGAGGCCAAACTCGATGTTGCCAACTCATCTTTCGTCGAAATTTCAGCAAAAAAAAACGCCAGCGTTAACGCTGGCGTTTCTTGAATCATCTTTACTGCTTTTAATAACCTATAAGGCTAACAAAGCAAAAGTGACTACTTTTTCTCGCGTGAAGAACGCTTACGTTCGTTTTCAGTAAGAAGTTTCTTACGAATACGAATAGACACAGGCGTTACTTCTACTAGTTCGTCTTCATCGATGAACTCAAGCGCTTGCTCAAGAGACATCTTGATAGGCGGAACCAAAGTTTGCGCTTCATCAGTACCAGAAGCACGAACGTTGGTTAACTGCTTACCTTTAAGGGCGTTCACAGTTAGGTCGTTGTCGCGGCTGTGAATACCGATAACCATACCTTCGTAAACTTCTACACCGTGACCGATAAACAAACGACCACGCTCTTGAAGGTTAAATAAGGCGTTAGTTAGGGCTTTACCGTTAGCGTTGGCAATAAGAACACCGTTCTTACGCTTACCAATGATACCGCCTTTGTACGGGCCATAGTGATCGAATGTATGGTAAAGCAAACCAGAACCAGACGTCATCGTCATGAATTCAGTTTGGAAACCAATCAAACCACGGCTAGGAATTACGAAGTCGATACGTACACGGCCTTTACCATCTGGAGACATGTTGGTCATTTCAGCTTTACGCAGACCAAGTTGTTCCATGATAGAGCCCTGATGCGCTTCTTCACAGTCTACCGTTAGTGTTTCGAACGGTTCTTGTGTTTGGCCATCTTCTTCTTTAAGAATAACTTCTGGACGTGATACTGCTAGCTCGTAGCCTTCACGACGCATGTTTTCAATAAGGATACCCAAGTGAAGTTCACCACGACCTGATACGCGGAATTTATCCGGATCTGGTGTCTCTTCAACACGTAGTGCAACGTTATGTACTAGTTCGTCGTTCAAACGCTCTAGAATGTTACGTGAAGTAACGTATTTACCTTCTTTACCAGAAAACGGTGAAGTGTTTACTTGGAAAGTCATGGTAACTGTTGGTTCATCAACAGATAACGGAGTCATTGCTTCTACTTGGTTAACATCACAAATAGTGTCAGAGATTTTAAGCGAACCTAAACCTGTGATTGCGATGATATCGCCTGCGCTTGCACCTTCAACTTCGTGACGTGCTAGGCCAAGGTAACCATATACTAGGCCAACTTTACCGTTACGCTTTTCGCCTTCAGCAGTAACAACAGTTACTTGTTGGTTTGGCTTAACAGTACCGCGCTTGATACGGCCAACACCAATTACACCTACATATGAGTTGTAATCAAGTTGAGAAATCTGCATTTGGAATGCGCCAGATGCATCAGCGTCTGGAGGAGATACTTGGTCAACAATCGTTTGGAATAACGCATTCATGTCATCTTCAGGTTTGTCGGCATCTAATGAAGCCCAACCGTTTAGTGCTGATGCATAAACTACTTGGAAATCTAACTGATCGTCAGTTGCACCAAGGTTGTCGAACAAATCGAATACTTGATCCATAACCCAATCAGGACGTGCACCTGGCTTGTCAATTTTGTTGATAACAACAATTGGCTTCAAGCCTTGAGCAAATGCTTTTTGTGTTACGAAACGCGTTTGAGGCATTGGACCTTCTTGCGCGTCAACTAGAAGCAACACTGAATCAGCCATTGACATTACACGCTCTACTTCACCACCGAAATCGGCGTGTCCTGGAGTATCTACGATGTTGATACGGTAGTCGTTCCAGTTAATAGCAGTGTTTTTCGCTAAGATTGTGATGCCGCGTTCTTTCTCGATGTCATTCGAGTCCATCACGCGCTCTTCTTGCTCACCGCGAGTTTCAAGAGTGCCTGACTGTTGTAACAGTTTATCAACCAAAGTTGTTTTACCGTGGTCAACGTGAGCAATAATAGCAATGTTACGTAATTTATTAATATCAGTGGTAGTCATCTAGGGAGCCTGTGTAAATCATTACATGTTTTTAAGCATGCATAAGATTTGTTGCAAAAAATGCAGATAGAAAAATTTGCGCGGATTGTACAGAAAAACCACGGTGTTTGCGCACTTTTTTTTATACGGACGCATGTTTTTCATTATTATAGTCTCTGATTAACGAATTTATTACCTTTGCGCCCTGTTTTCGGTGGTAAGTGAAGACGAGTTACTCTAGGCTAGCTAACGGCTACTTAATTTTAATTTGCACCAAAATATAGCGATTAAGCACTATTTTAGTGCAGCACCGTTAATCATTCAGTAATCCTCTTGCTGCTAAGCCAGCAAAATCGGAAACACGATAGATGGCATGAAAATCGCTTTTAGTTTTTCCACTGTTGGGATGAAGCTGATCATTCCGCATTTTTACATTAAACCTGGAGGACACGATGTCAGTAGAAAAGGCATTAGAGCTAATTAAAGAAAGTGAAGCGAAATTTGTTGATTTGCGCTTTACTGATACTAAGGGCAAGGAACAACACGTATCTATTCCTGCTGCTACAGTGGACGAAGAGACATTTGAAGAAGGTAAAATGTTCGATGGTTCTTCAATTGCTGGCTGGAAAGGCATTAACGAATCAGACATGGTTCTTATGCCAGACCCTACGAGTGCGGTAATCGACCCATTCGCAGAAGAAACACAAGTTAACATTCGTTGTGACATCTTAGAGCCTTCAACAATGGAAGGCTACGAGCGCGATCCACGCTCAGTTGCACGCCGCGCAGAAGAATATTTAAAATCTACCGGTATTGGCGATACAGTATTCTTCGGTCCAGAGCCAGAATTCTTCTTGTTTGACGATGTAAAATTCCACACAGATATGGCTGGCTCTTTCTATAAGATTGATGCTGCTGAAGCAAAGTGGAACTCAGGCGCTGATTTTGAAGGCGGAAACATGGGCCACCGTCCTGGTGTTAAAGGCGGTTACTTCCCAGTTCCTCCAGTAGATTCAGCTCACGACATTCGTGCTGCTATGTGTCTAGTAATGGAAGAAATGGGCTTAGTTATTGAAGCACATCACCATGAAGTTGCGACTGCTGGCCAAAACGAAATTGCTTGTGAATTCAACACTCTAGTAACAAAAGCAGATGAAATCCAAGTTTATAAGTATGTAGTTCACAACGTAGCTCACGCTTACGGTCAAACTGCTACATTCATGCCTAAGCCTCTTGTAGGTGATAACGGTTCTGGTATGCACTGTCACCAATCAATCGCTAAAGATGGCGTAAACATCTTTGCGGGTGATAAGTATGCTGGCCTGTCTGAAGAAGCGCTTTTCTACATTGGCGGTATTATTAAACACGCTCGTGCAATCAACGCTTTTGCTAACGCATCAACAAACTCTTACAAGCGTTTGGTTCCAGGATTCGAAGCACCGGTAATGCTTGCATACTCTGCACGTAACCGTTCTGCATCTATCCGTATCCCATACGTAACGAGCGATAAAGCGCGTCGTATTGAAGTACGCTTCCCTGACCCAACAGCTAACCCATACCTTGCTTTCTCAGCAATGCTTATGGCTGGCCTTGACGGCATCAAGAACAAGATTCACCCAGGCGAAGCTATGGATAAAGATCTATACGACCTTCCTGCAGAAGAAGCAGCTGAAATCCC
>MDTG01365375.1_pt1 | contig 27722 bp, 25 predicted proteins | sample 811421 | NCBI WGS metagenome assembly MDTG01 (sample SAMN05326645, study PRJNA326480) | marine metagenome | isolation source: seawater | place: Pacific Ocean: South East | collected 2011
AAGGAGAAAGGATTTTTATCATCGGTAATTTTTAAGATGAGAAAAAACTTAAATATCGAGTTGTTTAATAATCAAAATAAGTTTAATAATATAATTTTAATTGATAATTTAAACAGTTTTATGCTCAATTTACTTAAAAAAAATTACAACTCAGGAACAATCTTGCTAGGCAGTTCTTCTCCAAGACTTCTAGGAGATATTGTAAATTCTTTAAAAAAAAAACTTAAATCTAAAAGTGAAATTAAGTGGCATAGAAAAAAAGAAGGTTTTTATCTAGATATTTCAAATGCAATTAAAAAATTTGATTTTACTCCCTTGACCACTTCTCAAACAATTAATAAATACATTAAAAATTATTTAAAAATAAATTAAAATGTTTAAAAATAAAACAATTTTAATAACTGGCGGAACAGGATCTTTTGGTCAAAAGTTTGTTCAAGTTGCTTTGTCTAAATTAAGTCCAAAGAAAATTATTATTTACAGCAGAGATGAACTTAAACAATATGAAATGAAAGAAAAAATACCAGTTAAATTTAAAAATAAAATGAGATTCTTTATAGGAGATGTAAGGGATTTATCAAGACTTCAGACAGCCATGCAAGACGTAGATCTGGTAATTCATGCCGCAGCTCTTAAACAAGTGCCTGCCGCCGAATATAATCCCATAGAGTGTATCAAAACAAATATACATGGTGCTGAAAATGTTATTCAGGCAGCTATTAACTCCAAGGTAAAAAAAATAATTGCTCTTTCGACAGACAAGGCAGCCAATCCTATAAATCTTTATGGCGTTACCAAACTTGCTGCAGATAAATTATTTGTAGCGGCTAATAACATTAGGGGCAATCAAGATATCAGCTTTTCAATAGTTCGATATGGAAATGTCTTTAATTCTAGAGGATCTGTAGGACCTTATTTCAAAGATTTAATTGATCAAGGACACAAAAAACTTCCAATAACCGATTTAAGAATGACGAGATTTTGGATTACTTTAGATCAAGGTATTGAGTTTGTAATAAAATCTTTCATGCGAATGAAAGGTGGAGAAATATTTGTACCAAAAATTCCATCAATAAAAATCACAGATTTAATGAAAGCATTTAATCCCTCAGTCAAATTTAAAGTAATTGGTATACGTCCCGGTGAAAAAATACATGAAGTTATGTGTCCCGAAGAACATTCACACTTGACATTGGAATTTAAAGATCATTTCGTCATAACTCCTACAATAGCTTTTGAACATAAATTGCACGATTATAAAAAAAACAATTTAGGAGAAAAGGGTAAAAAAGTAAAAATTGAATTTGAATATAATTCAAAAAACAATCCAAAATATCTTTCTGTAAAACAGATTAAAAGTTTTTTATAAAGACAATAAAATCATCATGATAAGCTATGGAAGACAGTATCTAGACAGAAGTGATATAAATTCTGTTTTAAAATCACTTAAAAATAATTTAATTACACAAGGGCCGGAGATTCAAAAATTTGAAAATTCTTTAAAAAACAAATTTGGTTCAAAATTTTGTTGTGTTGTTTCTAGCGGGACTGCAGCTTTACATCTTTCTGGAAATGCTTTGGGATGGAAAAAAAATGATGTTATCCTAACATCCCCGATTGGCTTTTTAGCTAGCCCTAACTCTGCTATTTATAACGGAGCTAAACCCGACTTTGTTGATATTGATTTAAAAACCTACAATATTGATCCTAAAAAGATAATAAAAAAAATACAAAAATATAAAAAATTAAAAAAAAAAATCAAAGCTATTATTGCAGTAGATTACGGAGGTTTCCCTTGTGATTGGAAGGCCTTAAAAAAAATTTCAAAAAAATATAAAATTCAGTTGGTCAATGATAACTGTCATGCAATCGGAGCTAAGTTTTATGGAGATATAAAGTATGCATGTAAATATGCCGATGTAGTTACTCATAGCTATCATCCAGTAAAAAGCATAACTACAGGTGAGGGCGGTTCAGTTTTAACCAATAATAAAAAAATTTATGAAAAAATAAAACTACTAAGATCTCACGGTATATTAAAAAATTTTTCAAAGACGAAACTAAAAAAAACTCCATGGCTGTATGAAATGTCAACATTGGGATATAATTACAGGATAACTGATTTTCAGTGCGCGCTAGGCACAAGCCAATTAAAAAAATTGGAAAAATTTATAATTCGTAGGAACAAAATTGCGTCTATATATGATTCGGCATTTAAAAATATCAATGGATTTATAACGCCACCAAAAAGAAAAAAAATTAGAAACGCCTATCATTTATATCCTTTGTTAATTGACTTTAAAAAAATGAAAATTTCTAAGTTTAATTTTTTTAATAAGTTAAAAGAAAGAAATATTCATTTACAGGTACACTATACCCCAATGCATACTCAGCCATTTTATAAAAAAAAATTTGGATTTAAAAAAAAAGCTTTTCCTAATTCATTAAAATTTTATGAAAAAACAGTTTCGTTACCAATTTACTATGGTTTAAAAGATGAAGAAGTTTATAAAATAATAAAATATATAAAAAAATTAACAGGCGTGAAATAAATGAAAAAAAAAATTCATTCAAATGAAATTAGGAAAATTAAAAACTTTTTATCAGAGTCTGATATAAAAAAAATTTTAAAAGAAATTCATTATAAAATTTTTAGGAATATTAAATCGAATAATAAAAGATATCATTTCACTTACAAAAAATTTCAGACAGATTATTTAGAATCTAGAAAAAATAATAAATGGCCGAAGATTTATGATAGTTTTAAAAATTTGAAAACTTTGAAAAAAATTGTGGTACCTAAAATTTCTAAAATATCAAAAGAATATTCTAATAATAAAATAAAAATTTTATCTAAAGGAGTAAGAATAATTGAAAAAAATGACAAAAGAAATTACCCTATGCACCAAGAGTTTGTGGGTGTAAACAAAAAAAACTTTTTTGTTTTCTGGATAGCACTGCATAGTATTCCAAAATCTTCTGGTGGATTAATAGTTTCAAAAAATTTTAAAAATAAACCATACAATCATTTAATAAATAAATCAGGTTATCCAATACTTAAAAATCAAAATTTATGGAAAAAGAAAGTTGCTGAAATTACTTTTAAAACTGGCGACCTTTTGATTTTGGGAAAATATGTTCCCCATGGTACTGCAAAAAAAACCAAGGGCTTACCTCGTTGGGCCTGTATTGTTAGAGCTGCATATTCATGAAAAAAAAAATTTTAATTGTTCTCCAGGCTAGGATCCAGTCGTATAGATTGCCAGCCAAAGTTCTCATGCCATTATCAAAATTAAAATTACCCTTAGCAGTTCTTTGCTCTAGAAGGCTATCAAATTTAGGTCATAAAGTAATTCTTGCTATACCTTCAATTAAAAAAGACGATATTTTAAATAAAACTTTAAAAAAATATAAACTAGAAACATCCAGAGGTAGTCATAAAAATGTTTTTTCAAGATATTTAAATGCCACTAAAAAACTTAGAGATAATGATATTGTTATCAGGGCAACCTCAGACAACCCTCTGCCTGATGGTTCATTTATAAAAAAAACTTTAAATTTTTTTAGGAAAAACAAGCTTGATTATTTGGACACTCATAAGATTTTTAATTTACCATACGGAGTTGTTGTTCAAGTATTTTATGTAAAAGTATTAAGGGAATTAAACAAAAGACCTATAATTGAAGGCGATAAAGAACATGTCTGTGTTACTATGAGTAAGAAAAAATTTAATTATAAGAAATATAAATCTCCTTACAATTTTAAAAAAAAGATAAAGAAAAAATTGTCAATAGATAATTACCAAGACTATAAAAGAATAAAAAAATTATTTGAAAATATCAAAGACCCCGTAAATACTAAATGGGAAAGCATTGTTAGATGAAAAATAAAAATAAAAATGTTTTAGTAGTAGCCGCCCACGCAGACGATGAAGTTCTGGGTTGTGGTGGAACTTTAGCAAAATTAGCAAGAAAAAAATTTAAAATTAATACCCTGATACTTGCAGACGGTGTAACTTCTCGAAATAAAAATAAAAAACAAACAAAAAGGGAAATCAAAGACCGAGAAATTTCATGTCAAAAATCATGCAAAATATTGGGAATAAGCAAGCCTACTTTTTTTAATTTTCCTGACAATCAATTAGACAGCGTTCCCCTTATAAAAATTATTAAATTAATAGAGATAAATATAAAGAAACATAAGCCAGGTCTAATTTTTACTCATTGTCCAGAGGATCTAAATATTGATCATAGACTTGTAAGCAAAGCAGTAATAACCGCTTGCAGGCCAATGAGAGATAATCCGGTCAATTTAATTCTGTTTTTTGAAGTACCTTCCAGTACTGAATGGCAGATAAAAACATCAAGGAAGTCAAATTTTAATCCTAATTGGTTTGAAGATATTTCGAACACATTAAAATTTAAGCTGAATGCAATAAAAATGTATAAAAAAGAACTAAGAAAATGGCCGCACCCAAGATCATTAAAGGGCATTAAAACTTTGGCCGAATGGAGAGGTGCGAGCAGTGGATATAAAGCTGCAGAAGCTTTTATTCTTGGAAGAAAAAAATAATATTTTTCGGTGAAATCTATTAAATTTTTAATTATAACACACGCATCATCCAGTGTTGGATTGGGGCATTTTAATAGATGCGTAATACTGGCTAAAGAAATTTTAAAAAATGGACATAAAGTGGAATTTTTCTTGGAAGGAGATCTTAGTTTAAAAAATAAAATTAATAACAAGAGATGGGTTCATTTTAAAAAAAAAATTAATTATAACCATTTACCAAAATCTGACGTTTGTATCGTCGATAAATATATTTATGATGAAAAGTTTTATTTTAATTTAAGAAAGTTTATCAAAACTATATTGATTTTTGATGATAATAAATACAAAGTTCCGAAATATGTTTCAGCAGTAATAAATCCAAATATTTATGTTGAAAATCACAAGTATGAACCGGGCATAAAAATTTTTTCTGGAAAGAAATATTTGCTTATAAAAAAAGATTTTTTTAAAAATACAATTAATTATAAAAAAAAATCAAATATATTTCTATGTATGGGAGGTAGCGATCCCGAAAACCAAACCACTAGACTCATTTCAATTATTTTGTCTTGTACAAAAAGAAAAATTGAAGTTTTATATGGGCCGGGTTTCAAGCAAAAAAATGTAATAAGAAAATGGGAAAAAAATCCCAGAATTATTACTCATCGCTCTAATGAAAATATTAGCAGAATATTAAAAAATTGTCGTTATGCAATAGTTGGATCGGGAACCATGTTGTATGAATTAATTGCAACAAAAATACCCTTGTCTTATATGTCGCTGGGGAAAAACCAGAATAACTTAGCTAAATTTTTTTCTAAAATGAAATCTATGAATTATCTTGGTTATTTTAAAAAAGTAAGTAATGCAATAATTGAAAAAAAATTAATATTATTTGAAACCAAACTGAACACAAAACAAAAAAAAACAATTTTGATTACTAGAAAAGGTCCAAAAAAATTGGTGAAAGATATTTTAAATTGGTATTTGATTAAAAATAGTCAAATTTATTCACCATATACTTCAGAAGAAATTATTAACGAATACAACGTATCTTCAAAATTAAAAAAAGATCATCAGAGAATTCATTGGGGATCTAAAAAAAGTATGATGAATAGGTATAGATTTATTAATAATTTTATAAAAGGTAGGAGTATAAAAAATTGGTTAGATATTGGTTCGGGCATTGGTGGTTTACAAAAGTATGTTTTAAAAAGAAATTCTAAAATAAATTCAGTCGGATTAGAAATTTCAGATAAACTCTTCAAAATATTAAAAAGAAGAAATGTCAGGGCTAAATTTTATAATACAGATTTTCAAAATTTTAAAAAAAAACATTTTGATTTAATTACTTGTTTGGGTGTAATGTCTAAAACTAATTTAAGTTTAAATATTTTTTTTTCAAAAGCAAAAAAAGTTTTAGATAAAGGAGGCTTTATTATTGCCGATTTTACCAATTACGACTGGAAAAATTTTAAAAGAAAAAACTTTTATCCTGAGGTCAGACATTTGTGGTTTAAAAGAAAAAACATAATTCATTGTCTAAAAAAAATAAAAAGAATTAAAGTAATCAAACTTAGTGATTACGATCCATCATTAAACAAAATCGTTCAGAGAAATCATTCTCATACTTTAATGCTTATTGCTAAAAAAATTTAAAAATGAAAAATTTATATAAAATAGTTGATTGTGAATTAAGGCTTCTTCATACTGGAGCAAGGCAAATAAAAAATTTTAAAAACTCTAAAGAAGGTGTTAATAGAGATGTTTTTTCACACCCAAAGGCAAAAAAAAAGATTCCCTTATTTAATTTAAATTCGGTCTTATCATCGATGAAAAAGTGCAAAATTGATTACGGAATAATAAGCGGTTTGGCGTGGATTAATAAAGATACTTTAAGAAAGAACAATGATTATGTCAAAAAATGTTTATATCAATACCCAAATAAATTTAAAGGACTATATATTCCCGATGTATCTAATCCAGTTAAAGCAGCAAAAGAAATTATGAAACTTGATAAAAAAATATATATTGGTGTAGAAATTATTCCAAAATGGCAAAATATAAACATAAACGAAAAAAAATTAGATCCTATTTTTAAAGCAATTATTAAAAAAAACTTTTTCTTAAAAATTTATACCGCACATATTACCCAAACACTTGATGGAGACTCTCCATACAGAACTTTGCAATTTTTAAAAAAATACCCCAATATAAAAACATTAATACCACATATGGGAGGAATGTTGTGTGTATATGGATTATATAAGCCTATAAAAAAATATCTTAAGAACGCTTATTTTATAACATCCGTTAGCGCATCAATGAAAATGGTTAAATTTGCGGCTGAAGTAGACCATAAAAAAATTTTATTTGGCACAGACTATCCTGGAAATCATTGTTTTAGCCAAATATTACCTTTAAAAGAAATGAAAAAAATGAATATTTCAAAAAAAATTAAAAAAGATATACTTGGGGAACAAGCAATCAAACTGTTTAATTTTAAAAAATTATGAAAAATACTAAAGTAAAATTAATTTATCCAGCTCAACAGTTCGAACTTACTGAAAATCCCAGACCAGATAGTTCACTAGGAATTTTATATCTTGCAGGAAAGTTGCGTGACAATAATTTTGATGTCTCAATTTTAGACATGCTTGTAGGAGATGAAACAGATGACTTAAAAGAAACTTTCTACAGAAGAACAAAGATTGATGAAAAGCATATTAGAGTAGGTATGTCTATCGATCACATGCTAACAAAAATAGAGAAACACAAATTAATAGGAGTTGGCTCTATTTTTACACCACAAACATTTAATTGTTTTGAGGTAGCCCAAGCGATAAAAAAAAAATACCCTGAAAAAATATTGTTTGCGGGAGGCGGAAATGCAAGAGCATTATATAAAGATTTTTTAAATAACGGTTTTGATGTTGTTGTTTTTGGTGAAGCAGAGAATGCAGTTCTCGAATTTGTTGAAAGTATTGAGAAAGGCTTAGATTATAAAAAGATTAAAAATTTAGCTTTTAAAGATGGGGATAAATATATAGTAAATCCAGAAAGACCAGTTGAGTTTGATTTAGATAAACTTCCAATGCCAGCCTGGGATCTTTTGCCTTTAAAAAAATTGTGGAAAATTGGGGAGCCACATGGCGGAACATTTAAAAAAGGTCAAGAGGTACGTTATTTGTCAATGCAAACTTCTAGGGGTTGTCCGTTTAATTGTAGCTACTGTCATATCTCAAAAGAAGGAGAAGCTAAAAAGCTTAGATTAAAAAGTATAGAAAGAGTTGATAAGGAAATTGATAAAATTATAAGTTTAGGGGCAGAATATTTATTCTTTGAGGACGATAGTCTATTAGCCAAGAAAAAGAGAATTAAAACTATATTTAATAATTTAAAAACAAAAAAACTTAAAATTGTTGACGTTAACGGAGTAAATCTTGCTCACTTTTTTACTAGAAATAAAGAAACCAAAAAACTTGATGTCGATGTTGAACTTTTAGATTTAATGAAAGAAGTGGGTTGGGTCGAAATAGCGTATCCATTTGAATCTGGAGTTCAGAGAATATTAGATTTTTACGCAACAGGTAAATGGAACCACAAAGATCACGACATGGTAGAGCTTGTACAACAATCTGTTAAAAGAGGACTGAAAGTATCAGGTTTCTTTACAATAGGTTACCCTGACGAAAGCTATGAAGAGCTAACAAAAACTTTTTTATTTGCTAGAAAAATGGTTGAAGCAGGTTTAAATGTTGCAGCCTTCTATATTATACAGCCATATCCTGGAACAGAACTTTATGATTTTGCTCAAAAAAATGGATATCTACCAAAAAATCTTACATATGAAGATATGAAGTCTGCCTTGCCTACTTTAATAAACACCAAAGTAAGCAGAGAAGTTTTAGAATACTGTCGAAGAATGGTATATCAAATAGTTAATAGAAAAGGCAGCATTCAAAAGAATTTAGACAAAAACGCCGGTGTTCCTATAGTTGAAAACTTTTTACAATAATCCTCTACTAAAAAAATAAATTTTTTATATGAATCTAAAAATATTTGAAAAGCTTTTTTTTAAATTAATTTCAAACAAAAAAAATCCATACCACCCTCTTGTATGGATAGGGGGAAAACCAAAAATTGGAAAAAATGTTTATATAGGTGGATTTTCTGAAGTTAATGCAAAAGGAGCAAAAATTTTAATTGGTGATAATTGTGATATTGCTTCGTTTGTATCTATAAATGTTGCCGATAGCCATAAAAGATGTATCGAAAAAAAAAATAAAATTAATTATGAAAGTATAAAAATTGAAAACAATGTATTTATTGGCTCACATTCTGTCATTTTAGGAGGTGTGAAGATCGGACATCATAGCGTGATAGGTGCAGGGACAGTTGTTAGAAAAGGAAAGATTCCGCCATACTCCTTGGTAATTGGAAATCCATGCAAAATTAAGAAAAATTATTATAAAAAATCTTAAAAAAAGTGATACCCCATAACAAACCAACCATTGGCCATCTTGAGCTTAAAGCAATGACAAAAGTTGCGAAGCAAGGAAATTTATCAAATTTTAAAGAAGTAAAAAAGTTTGAAAATGCATTTGCAAATTATTTTAATCTTTCCAGCAAAAATGTCATTGCGGTTAGCAATGGCACTTCCGCTTTATACTTGGCCTTATGGTCGCTTAGAGCAAGAGGTAAAAAGGTTTTTTTTCCAGTTTATTCATGTTCTTCTTTGAGACATGCGACGGGAATGATTGGTGCTAAAGAGAGACTTCTGGATGTAATGGAGAATTTTCCAAATATGAAAATAGACTACATAAATAAAAGCAAAGGAATAACCATATTTCCTCACATGTACGGATTTCCTTCAAAAATAAAAAGTAAAAGTTCTCACCCAATTATCGAGGATGTCTGCCAATCTTTAGGGGCAAAAATAAATAACAAAAAGGTTGGATTGCAGACGGATATAGGCATTTTTTCTTTTTATGCAACTAAACTAATTACATCAGCAGGACAAGGAGGCATGATAATTTCTAGAAATTCTTCATTAATTTCAGAGATAAGAGATTTTTTAAATTTTGATCAAAGGCAAGATAACAAAAAAAGATTTAATTTTAACATGACCGATGTTCAAGCAGCGATGGGAATAGTCCAATTGAGAAGAATTCGTGAATTTTTGGAAAAAAGAGAAAGAATATTTGAATTTTATAAATCACTTGGTTTACCACTTCTTGATGTTAAATCTGACAATGTTTCCCCAGTTAGATATAGAACAATTTTACTTTGTAAAAATCCAAAACTACTAATAAAAAAATTTGAAAAAAATAAAATAAAAATAATAAATCCTTTAGAAAAATACGAACTTTTAAGCACTGGAAGAAAATATAAAAATTCTATAAATTTGGCTCAAAAGACTATCTCGCTTCCATGTTACCCATCTTTAACAAATAAAGAGTTAAATTTAATCAAAAAGAATATTTTAAAATTTGAAAGATTAATTTAATAAAATGTTAATTATCTCAGGTCATCAGCCAACATATTTACCTTGGTTAGGACTTTTTCATAAATTTTCTTTATGCGATAAATTTGTTTTTATGGACACAGTACAATATTTGGATGGAGACTGGAATAATCGAAATAAGATTAAAACATCACAGAGTCCTCTTTACTTAACAGTGCCAATAGATAAAAAGAAATCAAATTTCAATAATTTGAATGAAATTTATATTCATGGATATTTAAACAAAGACTCAAGGGACTTTTGGCAAAAAAAACACTGGAAAAGTATTTTAATTAATTACAGTAAAGCTCCTTACTTTAAAGAATTTTCTGATGAGCTCGAGAACATGTATGTTAATAAAATTTGGAAGAAACTATCTGAATTATGTTGGTACCAACTAAATTTTTTTTTAAAAATTTTAAAACTTAACAATATAGAAATAATTAAAATGTCAGAATTTAAATTTGAAGGAAGAAAAGATGATTTGGTTTTAAACCATTGTAAAAAACTCAAAGGTAATGCGGTTGTTTTTGGAAAACATGGCAAGGACTATGTAAACATAGAGAAATTTAATAAAGAAAAAATATTAGTTTATTTTCAAAATTTTAAACATCCGACTTATAAACAAAATTATCAAGGCTTTGAGGAAAATTTATCAATATTAGATTTGCTGCTAAACCATGGTTCTGAAAAATCAATTGAGATAATTAAAAAGGACAACATAACAATTGACCAACTAAAAAAATCGAATGATTGGGTAAATTATAAACAGATAAACCAATAAATGAAATTTTTTAACAAAAAACCTTATTTGATAGCAGAGATAGGAGTAAACCATAATGGAAGTTTGCCCCTGGCGCTAAAATCTATCGAGCAAGCCGCAAAATCTGGTGCAGATGCAGTTAAATTTCAAATGTTTAACACTGAAGAATTTATGTCAGATAAAAAAATAAATTATAAATACAAAACAAAAAAAGGCTTTAAATCAGAAAATATGTTCAAAATGTTTAAAAGGCTCGAATTCTCAGATAAATGGTTAAAAAAAATTTTATATACCTGTAAAAAACATAAAGTTGATTTTTTATCTTCGGTAGCCGACATAAAAACTGCTGATTTAGTAAACAGACTCAAAGTCAAAGCCATTAAGTTAAGCTCTGAAGATTTAATCAACTATCCTTTGGTTGAGTACGTGGCATCATTAAGAAGAAAAACAATATTATCAACAGGGATGGCAGATGAAAATGAGATCAAAAGAGCAATAGGTTATTTTAAAAAATTTAAAACTCCCTTTATCCTTTTGCACTGTGTATCTGTTTACCCAACCCCAGATGAAGAAACTAATTTGCTAAGAATGGTTAGTTTATCAAAAAAATTTAAAACTCAAGTTGGGTTTTCAGATCACACCATAGGTATACAGGCCAGCATAGCAGCTGTTATTTTGGGCGCTGCAGTTATAGAGAAACATTTTACCTTAAGCAAAAATCTAGTTGGTCCTGATCATCAGCTTTCAATGGATCCAAAAGAGTTTAAATCACTACACGATAACGTAAAGAAAGCCCAAATTATTTTGGGCAACAAATCAATTTTGCCATCCAAAACAGAGAAAAAAACAAAAAAAATTTTTAGAAGAAGCGTAACTGCTCTAAAAAATATCAAGAAAGGCGAAAAATATTCAAAATACAATATATGCTTAAAAAGACCCGCGAACGGTTTACACCCAAAATATTTAAATTTCTTATTAGGAAAAAAAGCAAAAATTAATATTAAGATAAATTCTAAAATACAAAAAAAACATTTTATTTAAACATGAAAATAACTTTTAGAAAAATCGAACATTTTAACATTCTAATGCTTGACAACGTAAAGGATAAAATTATTTTAGAAAATGTAAGTCAATATTTTCTTAACAAAAACGAAATAAATATTTTCTATTTTTTTCATATAATTTATTTTTTTATTATAAACTTAGGTAAATTTACTCTAAGAGAATGCTATTTAATTGCTTTATTTAATGCAATTAGACCCAAAATTATTATAGACCATTCTCATAACGAGAGTGGATTCAAATTAAAAAAAGTTTTTCCAGAAGTAGTTTTAGTCATTTATCAATTGGGTTATTTTTTTTCCAACTCTTATGAAGAAATTAAAGTTAGATACCAAAATAAAGTATGTGACTATTTCTTAGTTTTTAACCATTCAGTGCCGAAAATTTTAAAAAAAATGAAAACAAAATTTGTAGTTACAGGTTCAATTAGAAATAACAAGAGATCTAAAGAAAAAATTAAAAAGAAATATGATATTATGTTTATTTCAGAATTTAGAAAAATAGATCCTTTAACTGATAACACCTCTGTTTTTAAAGATAATTTTAAAAGACTTCATTTTGATTACAATGAGTCTTTTACAAAGCGATTTACAAATGTTTGTAGCGCTTATGCCTTAAAAGCAATAAATGAATATCAAAAAAATAAAAGAAATACTAAGGTTTCTATAGCTCTTTCCTCTAATAGAATTGAAAAAAAAAACAAAGTATCATCATCAGATGAACGATTGTTTTACAATGCATTTATATCTAGATATTATTCTGAAAAAATTGATTCAGAGTCTTTAGCGGAAAAATCAAAAATTATTATCTGTCTTACATCGAACCTTGGCCTAGAATTATTGAGTAAAGGCCATAAAGTTTTATTTTTTAATTTTCATTCTTTTGCCTATAATTGGCCATTTGGTAAAAATACATACCAAGGACCGTTTTGGTATAAAGGACAAGAAAAAAAAGTATTTTTTAAAATTATTGAAAATTTATTAAGAATGAGCGATAAACGTTGGCATAGTATGCTAAAAAAATATCAAAATTTGATGTATTATGATGCCAAAAATTCAATTTTGAACAAAATAGTTTTTAAAGAATTAAAAAAATAAGATTTAGTATGAGAGAATATTTTATAAAAAATATAACAAATAAAAATAACTTGAATCAAATTATTTTAGAGTTAGATAATCTCGTAGATTTTTATTTAAATTTTAGAAATAAAAAAAATAAAAGTTTACCTTTCATAAAGAAAAATCTTCATAAAAAAATGGTAACTTTGGCAAAAAAAGATAGAAAATTATTTGGAAAGTTTTTTGATGCCTCTCAATGTATTCCGTCTCTTCATTCTTTGAATTCAAATTTATTAAAAGATATAAAAAAAATTTTTAATTTTAAATTAATACAAATAGGTGATTATCCAAGACTAAGGTTGGATTTGCCAGACAATAGAAATAACGATCCTTGGCACCAAGAAGCAATGAATTATGACGCTCCAAGGGACTCCATTACTTTGTGGTTACCTTTGGTTAAGATGTACAAAAGTCTTGGTAGACTTGAAATCAAAAGGGACAGCAAAAAAATCGGTTTATTAAAATATTCTACTCATAAAACTAGGCCATATTTTAGAGTTTGTAAAAAATCTTTAAATAAATTACCAAGCTGGAAACCATATGTGCCTTTTGGTAAATTTATTGTTTTTAATCATGCTGTCCCCCACAGAAGCACAAGAAATGTTTCTAAAAAATTTGTAAGAATATCTATTCAAATTAGGTATAATTTTTTGGATAACAAGGTATATAATAATGCAAATTATATTCCTACAACTCCTAGATTGGTATCAAGACAAGAAGTATCTAATTTTGAATCAAAAAGATCTTTTAAAATTTAGGAACAATTATATTCTTATTTTTAATCTTTTTGTTAATTAAATTTTTTTTTATTTCCTTTGCCCAAGTTAAACTGCAGATAACAACTAATTTTTTTTTACGATCAGAAAAAGAATTATTAGGATTAAATATTTTTTTTGTTACTTTATCAAAATTAAAATTAACTATTTTATTAAAATTTTGATCTACAATTTTACAACCTTGTTTTTTTGGTCTATTTAAGAAATTAAAAATATTTAGAAAAATAGTATTGTAACCCCAAAAATAAATTACTTTGTTTGATGGCGTATTATTTAATTTTGATGCTAAATTACGGTATTTATTTTTTAATTTTTTAAATTTATTAAGCTCATTTTGGTAACTTTTGATATTTAGTATTAAATCTTTTTTTGAAGGTTTTAAAATTTTCTTACTTTCATTATTTTTAAAAACTAATCTTATTGATGCTTTTCTGGATACATATTTTTTCTCTTTATAAAAAAACGAATAACCAGATTTTTCTAAAAGATATCTTAATGTTTTTTCGGTAAAATGATAAATGTGTTCGGCAGACAAGACCAGAGTATTATCCAACCTGTATTGTAAAAGGTTTGGAACTTCAATTGCCAATAATCCATTTTTTTTTAAATTTTCTTTTAACTTTATTAAGAATTTTTTAGGATTAGAAATGTGCTCCAGCATATGATTAATTAATATCAAATCGAACTTTTTACTAATCGTTTTTGATTTTACATCGGTGCCTGAAGCTTTATATCCCAACAATCTAAGTTTATTAATCAGAAAGTTATTTGAAGATCCTATTTCCAGAACCAAACTATTTTTTGATATGTTTTTTTTTATAAATTTAATTTGATTTTTTATATTATAATCTGGAATTAGTTTTTTGTTCATAAATTTATTTTTATAATAGCGGCCTTGACTTTGAAGAGTTGGTTCTGGATTAGAATAAATCAAGTTACAACTCTTACAAATTACGTCATAACTTTCTAATTTATAGATACCTTTTGTTGTTGGATAAATAGAAGTTCTTTTTGAGTTTTTAAATTTATAGACTATATTTTTTTTACAAATACAACATTTGACAGGATTATATTTTAATTTATGCATTTAAACCTTCGATTTTATCATATATATTTCAAAATATAAGCTAAGGATATACAACATATAAATGAAAAAAGATAATTTAAGAATTCTTCTATGCGATCCTTGCTACTCTTCTTCAGGAGTGTCAAATAATATTATTCCATTAGCCGTTGGATTAATTGGAAGTTATATAAAATCCAATATTCCCAACGTGAATGTTAAAATTTTAAAAAAAAGCGATGATATAATAAAGTATATAGACAAACATGAGATTGATGTTTTTGGTATTTGCAACTATTTATGGAACACAAATTTATCAAACAAAATTTCAAATTACGTAAAGAAAAAAAATCCTAAAACCTTAGTTGTTTATGGAGGTCCTGAAATTAACAAGGATCCCGTAGATATTAAAAATTTTGTAAAAAAATATAAGCACGCAGATATGCTCATTGAAAGAGAGGGCGAACTAGCATTCTGTCAACTTATTCAAAAATGGCTTGAGAAGGGCAAGGACATTAAAAAAGTTAGGGAAAAAATTGATGAGCTTGGGAACTGCTTTTTTATTGATGAAAAAAATAAATTTATATCTAGTCCAGAAATAACTAGAGTAAAACATCTTGATCAGACTGTGTCCCCTTATCTTGATGGGCTCTTTGATGATTTTTTAAAGGAAGGGACATTTCAACCTCTGATTCAAACTAATAGAGGATGTCCATATAAATGCAGTTTTTGTCACGAGGGATTATCTTACTATAATAAAATACATTTTCATTCAGTCGAATATGTTAAAAAAGAACTTTCATATATTGCTGAAAGAATAAACCCACCAGTTGGCCTACATATAGCTGATTCAAACTGGGGAATGTATCAACAAGATGTAGAAATTTCTTACCATATAAAAAAATTAAAAGATAAATACAAATGGCCAATGTATATCCATTGTAGTACCGGAAAAAGCCAGCTTCCCAGAATTATAAAAACTGCAGAAATCTTAGATGGTGCATTGAGAATTACAAACGCAGTTCAATCTCTTGATAACGATGTTCTTAAAACTATAAAAAGAACTAATCTACATAACCTTCAGGATTATATTAAAAATATGGAAACTATTTCAGAACCAGACATTATCTTGCCTCTACCCAACGAAACTTTAAAAAGTTTTATTAAAGGATTAAATGAATTGTTAGATACAAAAGCACCTATAAGATTTACTGTTCATCCTACCTTGCTATTAAGCAATACAGATATGAACAAAGAGTATGCTAGCAAAAAATTTGGATTAATAAAAAAATATAGACAAAATCAAAATCTTGTGGGCTATGTAAATGGAGATTTGGTTTGTGAAACAGAGTGCAATATTTATGCCACTGAAACCATGAATGAAAATGATGTTTTTTTAGCAAGGAAATATGTTGTCATCTTAGATGCGATGCTAAGAGAAGAACCAATTAGTGAAATTTTTTATTATTTAGACTCTAAAAAAATTAACAGAAGCAAATTGACTATGCACATGTTTGATAATTTGAAAAAAGCACCTTTAAAAATTCAATCTGCTTTGGAGGAGTACATACACACTTTAAAAACTGAAAATTTTGATAAAGAAGAAGAGGTATTTAAATATGTAGGAAAAAACAAGGATGATTATATTTTAGGTGTCAAGGGAGGAGATCTTTTGAGATATTCTCAAAAACTTTGGATTGAAAATTTTAGAGATATGATGAAATGGATAACAAATAGCTTGCTGCAAATAATACCGGAAAGTGGTGAGATAAAAAAAGAAGTTATTAATCTGAAAGATTTTCTTGAAACAATATATTTTGAAAGAAAAAATAAAGGCGAAAATACTTATAAACTTACTAAATCCTTTGATTATGATATTATTAGTTGGAAAAATAATTACAAAACTAAAAAATTGTCTGATTATAAAGTTAAAACCAATTATCATTTCATTGAGACAAAGTATTCCAAACAAAAAGAAGATGAACTATGGAAAAGTTTTGGATTCAATCTTAAAAAAGAGGACAAGTATAATTACACAAGTTTAAAAAGAATGTATTTATCAAGATTAAAGAGAAAAATTATTTTAGAAAATGGCGAAGAACCCAAAATTAAAATGTCACAGATGGCAGCTTTCAATAATGCTATTGAAAAATATAGCTATTAAATTTTCTCCAAAAAATAATGAAAATAGTTGCAATAGTTCCTGTTAAATCAAAATCAAGAAGAATTAAGAACAAAAATTTTAAATTAGTTAATAATAAACCACTTTATAGATTTATTTTAGACAAGCTTAAAAAATGTAATTTTGATCAGATTTATGTTGATTCCGACAGTGAGACAATAAAAAGATACTGCAAAAAAAATAACTATATTTTTATAAAGAGAAAAAAAAATTTATCAAAAGATAGTGCGAATGGAAATGATTTGATTAATTATCATCAAAAAATTATTGATGCTGATATCTATTTTCAAATTTTTATTACTTCGCCATTATTAAAAGTAAGTAGCATTAACAGATGCATAGAATTTTTAAAAAAAAATAAGAAATACGACTCAATACTTACGGCAAATAGTCTATACACTTGGTTTTGGTTTAAAAATAAACCAGTAAATTATAATCCCAGAATCTTGCCCAGAAGTCAGGATGCTAAGCCGGTGATTGTAGAGACCACCGGTCTTTACGGTATTAGAAAAAAAGCCTTGATCAAATACAGGTGTAGAATTGGTGCAAAACCTTTTTTTATGGAAGTGTCTAAAATGGAGTCCTTAGATATAGACGATTCGATTGATTTAAAAAATTTCAAACTTCATGCAAAAAAAAATTTGTATAGCTCAAAGCGTTGAAGAATTAAAATTCATATTAGAAAAATCTGGAGAAAAAATACTGGTATTACCAGTTAATCTAGAAACTTTTCTTTATTGCGTAAGCAAAAATTTGAATTTTATAAATCCTAAAAAAATTATATCTAATGATATTCATAAAAAAATTTTAATTGAAACAGACGATTTGATTAAAAAAATTATTTTTTCATCTAATTTAGATAGCAATTTGTTACATGAAATACAGGTTTTTTTGAGATTTAGAGTTTATAGTTTTAAATTTATTAAATATTCGATTGAAAAAATTTTAAAAAAAGAGGCTAACATTAAATATTTTATTGTATCTGGCTGGAGCAAAGATACACACTTTAATTTAAACGAATATATTTTGTCTGAGATTATTCAATTTTTAATACCAAAAAATAAAATTATTAATCTAAATGATAAAACTTTAAAAAAAGTAGACTTAAGCAAAAATAATATTTTTTATGAATATATTGAACCTCAATTAAAAAGCTATAGTAAGAAAAATAAAATTCTTTTAAACAATCTTTACTATAACTTTAAAAGAATAATTTTTTCTAATTTTAGCAGAAAAAATGTTTTTTTTTACCCAACATTTTCTAAAGTTGGTGCAATAAGAAGAACTGTCTTTTATTTTTTTAATATAAAACCATTATTTTTTAAAAAAAAACAGACAAAAATAAAATTTAAAAATTTCTACTCTTTAAGAAAAATTTCAAAAACATATGAATATAAAATTTTGAAACTTTTTTCTAATAAATTTGAAAATTATTTTATTGATTTGTATCAAAAAAATAAATCTATAAAAAAACTTCTTGAGAATAATCATTTTGATCTTATTGCTGCAAATATAACAAAAGGAATAGAGGGAGCTGTAATGTGTAAGACAAAAAATAAACAAACAAATTCTGTTTGCATACCTCATGGAACTATAACTAATTCATTCAACAAATTTGATAAAATATATAAAAAAAATATTGCACAAGCTGTTTTTAGCGGTGATGCAAATTATTTTTCAATTCAAAGCAAGATAACAAAAAAATCTCTCAAGAATATAAAGATTAATGGAAAACCAATAACAACAGGTAATATAGTATTTGCATCAAATAATAACAGTAGTAAACAAAAAATTCTTTTTGCTGTAACCCTTAAGGATTTTTACAACCTCCAATTCTTGGGAGTAGAAATGTTTTATGAATTTTATGAAAATTTGAAAACTTTTGAGGAAATCTCACAAAAAAATGAATTTAAATTTTTAGTTAAAATTCATCCATCAGAGCAGAAATGTGCCGCTCAGCTACAATCTTTTTTCAAAAATCTTGAATTTACTAGCAAAAAAATTGATCATGCTTTAAGGGATGCTTTTGTGACAATTTCTTACTCATCTACTGTTATAGAGGATTCATTAAACAGCAGTGTGCCCGTAATTTTATTTGATCAATGGAATCGATATCAACACTGTGAAGCAGAAAGGAATATCCAAAAATTGAATAAAGCTATTTATTATGTGAAAAAAAAAGAAGATCTTGCAAAAACTTTAAAAACTGTTTTAAGGAGCAAAAAAATAGATTTCAAACAATATATTCTTGATAAAGATTATAATTCAAATATTAAAAAATTTATTTTACCAAAAGCAGAGTTGAAAATATGAAAATTTTAATTATAGGAGGCAGTGGTTTTCTAGGTTCTCATTTGGCTAGAATATTATATAAAAAAAAACATATAGTTTCAGTGTACGATTCAAAGATCCGAAATAGATACAATAAAATCAAATTTATTAAAGGAAATATCTCCAATAAGAAAAAACTTGAAAGAGCAATTAGTGGCAAGGATGTAGTTTATAATTTTGCTGCAGTCTCTGATATAGAGGAGTCAATTAAAAAACCAATAGAAACTTTGAGAACAAATTTTTTTCATAATGCAAGAGTCTTGGATATTTGTAAAAAACAGAAGATTAAAAAATTTGTATTTGCCAGCACAATATATGTGCATAGCTCTCAAGGTAGTTTTTATCGTGTTAGCAAACAATCATCTGAGCTTTTTATAGAAGAATTTGGTAAAAGATTTAATTTGCCTTATACAATAATTCGATTTGGAACAGTTTATGGACCAGGTTCTAGTAAGGAAAATGGATTAAAGAAGATTATAAGAAACGCAATAATGAACAAAAGTTTAATGTACAGCGGTTCTAATAAAGCTAAAAGAAGGTTAATTCATGTAAACGATGCAGTTAACGCAAGTATTCAAGTAATACATAAAAAATATAACTACAAAAATGTTTTAATAACTGGTAACAAATTAATTAAAATTTCTAACCTATTGAATAAGTTAGGAAAGATCTTTAAAATTAAAAAAAAACCAGTGTATATATATAATCCAAATAGAGGACACTATGATGTCACTCCATATAATTATAAGCCAAAAAAAGATTTAAAATTATATGTAAATTCTAAATTTAATCTGAAAAATAGCATCGAAGAAGTTAAACAGGAAATTGCAAATGAAAAATAAAATTGAAGTTTTAGATTGTACTTTAAGAGATGGTGGATACTATAATAATTGGGACTTTTCCCTAGATCTTGTAAAAAATTATATAAAAACCATTTCTTCATCAGGTGTTAAATATATTGAACTAGGATTTAGATCTTTCTCCTCAAAAAGTTTTAGAGGTTCAAACTGGTATACAACTGAAAACTATATAAATAGTTTAACTATTCCAAATAATCTTAAAATTTCCGTAATGGTAAACGCTTCACAAATAATTATGCAAAATGATTTGGAGTCTTCAGTAAGAAAACTTTTTATTAAAAAAAATAGAAGTAAAATTCATTTGGTAAGAATAGCTAGTCATGTCCATGAATTAGATAAAACTTTTAAAATAATAAAAATACTCAAAAAGTTGGGATACAAAGTTGGTTTAAATTTAATGCAGATTTCTGAACTATCTGACAATGATTTAGCTGCAGTAGTAAGGAAAATCCAAAAGAACAAACCAGACATTTTCTATTTTGCTGACAGTTTAGGTAGCTTAGATCCATTTCGAATAAGAAAAATAGTTAAAATTATAAAATCAAATTGGAAAGGCGAAATCGGAATTCATGCGCATGATAATTTAGGAAAAGCCATTTTAAATACTGTTGAAGCTATCAACTTAGGTGTTAAATGGGTTGACTGCACGATCACTGGCATGGGTCGAGGACCAGGTAATGCACAAACGGAAAATTTCTTAGTTGAGCTTCAAAACAGATATAATAAAAAGTTTAAAATTTTGCCTATATTAAAACTTATCAAAAACTATTTCGAGAAATTAAAAGCAAAATATAGCTGGGGCACTAATACTTACTACTACTTAGCAGGCTTATATGGAATACACCCAACATATATACAAGAGATGATATCTACTCATTTTGACGATGCTGAGATTTTGGCAGCTATAAATCAACTCAAAGATAGCGGTGGAAGCAAGTACAATGTTGATCTGGTTAGATCTGAATTTCAAAGAAATATTAAACTTCAAAATGGATCATGGTCTCCTCAAAATCATATCAGAAAAAAAGAGGTGTTACTTGTTGCTTCGGGTCCAAAGTCAAAAGATTATAAAAACGAAATTGAAATGTATATTAAATCTAAAAAACCATATGTAATTGCAGTAAATACCGATGTTGAAATTGATAAAAAGTTAATTGATATTTATGCTGCCTGCAACCCATTAAAGCTTATTGCCAACTCAGATAGCTACAAAAATTTAAAATGCCCGCTCGCTGTTCCAAAAACGTTAATTAATAGAGCTTTGAAAAAAGAGTTTAAAAATCTAAAAATTCTAGATTTTGGAGTTGGCTTAGAACAGAATACTTTTAAGTTTAATAAAAACGGAGCAATTATGCCAAGATTGTTCACGCTTGTTTATGCCTTGTCTATAGCCACGAGTGGAGCTGCCAACAGGATATTGCTTGCGGGTTTTGATGGATATGGAATTGAAGATTCAAGAACTAAAATTATTGATGAACTTCTACATCTTTATTCTAGTTCTTCTGGATCTAGACCATTATTAGCTGTAACACCAACTACTTACAGTATTGGTTCAAACTCAATCTATGCAATATAAATTTTATATTAAATGAAATTTATAGTTATAATTCCTGCGAGATACAAATCCTCTAGACTACCAGGCAAACCTTTAATTAAGCTCAAGGGTGTCTCTATGATTGTTCGTACATACAGGCAGTGTATCAAAGCCGTTGATAAAGAATTGGTCTATGTAGCTACTGATGATAGTCGAATTAAAGAAGAATGTTTGTCGAATGAAATTAAAGTTATAATGACACCAAAAAAATGTCTTACAGGAACCGATAGAGTATTTGAGGTTTCAAAAAAAATAAAAGCAGATACCTATATAAACGTTCAGGGAGATGAGCCGTTATTTAACCCAAATGATTTAAAAAAATTAATTAAAGAGATAAGGAAATACCCAAGAGATGTAATCACAGGTTACTGTGAAATATTTGATAAAAAAAAATATAAAGATTTTAATGTGCCCAAGGTTGTAGTTTCGCAAGACGGCCACATACTATATGCATCCAGAGCCCCAATACCCTCAAACAAAAAGGGCAAGCTGGTGAAAGCATGGAGGCAAGTGTGTGCTTATGCATTTCCAAAAAAACAATTACATTTATTTTCAAAAAAAAAGAAAAAAACAAGATTAGAAAATATTGAAGATTTAGAATATTTAAGATTTTTGGAGCTAGGCGTTAAACTAAGGGGATTAAAAATGAGCACGAAGTCAATCGCAGTTGATACCAAAAAAGATGTGCATGCGGTAAATAGAAAAATTTAATAATATTTATGGCTGAAAAAAAAAAATTTATAGATACAAACATAAAAAATAAGTCAAAAACTGTTGAGGGAAACTTACAATTCATTAATTATGAAGACAAAAGAATGCCTTTGCCAACAGAAATAGAGATAAGCGAGTCCGGCACATGTAATAGAAAATGTTCTTTTTGCCCAAGAAGCGATCCTAATTATGAAGACAAAAAGGAATTCATTGACAATAAACTTCATGAAAAAATGTGTATTGAACTAAAAGAACTTAATTATAGGGGAACTATAAGATACAGCGGATTTGTTGAGCCATTATTAGATAAAAATATTTTCAATCTCATAGCGATGGCTAGAAATAATGTTCCCCAGTCTAATATTGAAATTGTAACTAATGGAGATCCATTAGATTTAGGTAGATTAAAAAAACTTTTTTCTAGTGGGTTAAATAAAATTTTAATAAGCGCCTATGATGGAAAAGAAGAAACAAAAAAATTAGAAGAACTTTGTATAAAAGCAAACCTTAATAAAAAACAATATATTATTAGGCACAGATATCTTTCCGAAGACCAAGACTTTGGTATAACATTAAGCAATAGGTCAGGCTCAATGCAAAATGCTGAATATAAAATTGAAAATTTGAAAAATCCTCTGAAAAATCCTTGTTACATCCCCTCGTATACTTTTTTTTTAGATTATCAAGGAGACGTTTTGATGTGTCCGCACGATTGGGGCAAGAAAGTTATATTAGGCAATCTAAATAAAAATAAACTAATAGACATTTGGTTTAGTAAAAAATCAATGGGAATAAGGAAAATGTTAAATAATTCTAATAGAAATTTTTCTCCATGCAATGTATGTGATGTAGATGGAACATTTATGGGCAAAAAAAATTCAACCTATTTTAACTAAATTTAGCAATGAATAAAAAAGTTAAAAAAGTTTTAATTCTTGGAGGAAGCTCTGATATTGGGATAGAGCTTGCAAAATTATTTATAAAAAATAATTGGCAGGCAACCATTCATCATTCGGGTAATAATTTAGATTTTAAAAAGAAATTAAAAGAAAAAAATATAAAATTAATTAAATTAAATTTTTTAAAAACTAAATCTTCAATTGATAAAAATTTAAAAATTTTTTCTAAAAATGATTATGACTCGGTTGTTAATTTAGTTGGATATATAAATAATAAAAGTTTTAAAAATATGAAAATAAATGATCTCTTAGACTCCTTAAAAGTAAATAGCGTGATTCCTATCCTCATACAAAGGAATTTGCTTCAGTCGATGATTAAAAAACGATGGGGTAGAATTCTTAATTGTGGAAGCATTGGTGTTAAATATGGAGGTGGTGAAAATACTTTTTGTTACTCATTTGCAAAACATTCGTTAGAATTTATACCTTCAATTTATAAAAACTTAGCAAAACAAAATATATTAATAAACAATGTTAGAGTTGGAGTGGCAGATACTAAAATTCATAAAAAAATTAAAGGAAAAAATTTGAAAAAAAGAATTAAACTTATACCTATTGGCAGAATGGCAACAATTCATGAAATTGTAAAATTCATATACAATTTATCATCTGAAAATAACTCATATATAACTGGTGAAACTCTTACCATTGCTGGCGGGGAATAACTCCTAAATAACAAAATGAAAGTAAAGATCTGTTTTTTTAAAAAAAATATTTCTTGGTCAAAAGATTGGATTTTTTTAGGTAAATCTTTTTTCAATTTAGAAAAAGCTGAAAAAAAAATAAAAGGAAAAAGAATTAAAATTAATAATGATATTCACAAGATTTTCGAAGAAGATTTAAAAAATTATATTAAATGGACTGAAGACCAAAGAGAGCTGCATAAAGATAGCATTTATTGGTGGATGACAGACTTGTCTTCAAAAAATAATTTGAGTTCAGATTTTTATTTATTTATATGCCAGATACTTGCAGTAAATAAAATTATAAAATCAAAAAAATTTGATGAGCTTTTAGTTGTTTGTGATGATATGTTTTTAGCAAGAACTTTAAATAAATTTTTGTCTGAAAATAATATTGAAACACATTTATTGAGTAAAAAAAATTACCTAATTTCTTTAGCAGTTTATAAATTTAAAATTGTTTTAAATTTTATTTTTTCGATAATAAGTATTTTTTCTTGGATGTTAATTTCCAAAATATTTAATCGCAAAAATCAAAAACCATCAGGCGAAGTAATTTTATTACATAATTTCACTAATATAAGTGCTTTAAAAAAAAGCAATTTATTAACAAGTAGATATTTTCCTTTTTTACAAGATTTTTTTAAAAAAAAAAAATTGAAAGTCTACTATTTGACATGGTTCAATAATTTTTGGAAAGATAGAATAAAAGTTTTTAAAATTCTAAAAAAACAATCTGGATTTATAGTTGAAGAATTTATATCTTTAAATGATTTAAAAATTGCTATTTCTAATTTTTTTAAGTCCAAAAAAATTATAGAAACATGCAAAAATTATAGAGATATAAATCTACAAGATTTATTAAAAAGAGAATCTCTTAAGTACCAGGTAGACTCGATTTCACATTTAAAATTTTGGCTTTATCGTCCTGCAATAAAAAAATGGGCACAAAATTGTAGTTCACTAATCTGTATTGATCATTATGAGAATATGGTATTCGAACACGCATTGATTGCTTCAATTAGAAATTTAAATATTAAAAAGAAAATTGTTTATGGTTATCATCATACTTTATCTAGCAAAGAGTTTACTGCTTGGCATAGTTTGGAAACAGAGTGGAACAGTAGTTTTAAACCAGATTTTGTTATTTCAAGTGGAAATATTTCTAAAAATTTTCTTACTTCTCAAGGTACACCATCCAAAAAAATTATAAATGGACCTGCATTAAGATATCACAACATATTATCAGGCCCCAACCGCTCTGAAAGCAAAAAAGATATTAATAAAATTTTATTTCCGCTTTCACAGATTAAAGACTCATCTAGAGAATTAATTAATAAAATTTTTATTTTAGGAAAAATGTTGTCCAAAACAGATTATGAACTTGTAATCAAGCCCCATCCAAACTTTAGTGTAAGTAAAATTCTTGAAACAAATTCGAATTTATTATCCAACAACATATCAATTTCAGACAAAAGCGTTGATGAGTTATTGGATAAATGTTATTTTTCAGTTTTTATGGCTACTGGCGCAGCATACAATGCAATTTTAAAAGGAAGTATTGCCTTTACTTTAGAAAGTGAACTAAATTTAGCTGATAATTATTTGGATATTTTTCAAGATAAACATAAGTACTTGGAATCCCATGATTTACTGTCTTTAAAAAATTTACTTATTGAGTTAAAAAATGATAAAATTAAGCTTATTAATTATCAAGGCGAGTTTTTAAAATTAAAAACGGCTTTAATTAATGGATTTAATGAAGTTAATAATGAAAGATTAGAAATTTTTAGTAGTTTTAAAAATGGGAATTAAAGTATTATTTATTTATCCGAACACTTACGGCATGAATATGCTGCCGCCAGCAATAGCAATGTTTTCTGCTATCCTCAAAAAAAATGGTCATAAGTCCCAAATATTTGATACCACATATTATTCCCTTGATTACGGTATTGACTCAGACGGAAGCAAAATGGAAAGATTAAATGTCGTTCCTTATAAAATGGAAGAAAAAGGTATACGTTTAAAAAATTCAGATTGGAAAGCTGATTTACAAAAACAAATTAAAGAATTCAAACCTAACCTAATTGCCATTTCATCAACAGAAGACATGTGGGAACTTGGAATTAAAGTATTAAATGAAATGAAAGATTATAAGAAAAAAAATAAAATTCCTGTAATTGCCGGAGGTGTTTTTGCAACTTTTGCTCCAGAAATTTGCATCAAAGAAGAATTGGTAGATTTAGTATGTGTAGGTGAGGGAGAAAATGCATTAATAGATCTGTGTGATAGAATTGAAAAAAAACAGGATTACACAGACGTTACAAACTTATGGGTAAAAGTTGATGGCAAAGTAGTTAAAAAAAACTCAATTTCAAAACCTGTAAATATAAACGAAAACCCTTTATTAGATATTTCACTTTTCGAAGAACAAAGACTTTATAGACCTATGTCAGGTAAAGTTTATAAAATGTTACCTGTTGAAACAATAAGGGGCTGCCCTTTTACGTGCAGATTTTGCAATTCTCCTGATCAAATGAAACTTTATAAAGGCTTAGGTACAAACTTTTATAGAAAAAAGAAAATGGATTTAGTTTACAAAGAATTAAAATATTTTAAAGATGTTCATAAAGTTGAATACAACTATTTTTGGGCCGATACTTTTCTTGGTATGAGCAATAATGAGCTCGATGAGTTTTGCGAAATGTATTCAGATATTCGCTTGCCATTTTGGATGCAAACAAGACCAGAGACCGTTAATGATGATAATATGAAAAAACTAAAAAAAGTAGGTCTACATAGAATTTCTTTTGGAGTAGAGCATGGAAATGAGGAGTTTAGAAAAAAAATTTTAGATAGAAGGTGGAAAAATAAAGATATATTGGAAAAATTAAAAATTCCTAAAAAATATAATATTTCTTTTAGTGTTAATAATATTACAGGTTTTCCCACTGAGACAAAAAAATTAGCTTTTGATACAATAGAACTGAACAGGCATATCGATGCTGACAATGCAAATATATATGCCTTTGTTCCATTTCACGGTACTCCACTTAGAAAAATGTGTGAAGATTTGGGCCTTATAAAACCAGAAACAATAACAAAATGTTTAACAGCCGAAAGTCAATTAAATATGCCACAATACCCGCCTCATGAAATAGAAGAAATCAAGAAATGTTTTGCATTGTATGTAAAATTCCCAAAAAACAGATGGAAAGAAATAGAAAGAGCTGAAAAAAATGATGAGGAGGGAAATAAATTATATAAAAATTTAAAAGCAGAATATCTTGAAAGATATATGCCCAAGCCTGATGCTGATCCACATGGAGCAGTAGATTTCAAAACAGTTGAAAATCCTTATTGTATCGATGTCCCTTTACCTGGAGACAAGTTAAAAGATCAGAGAAATCAGGATGATCTTTAATTGACAAATAAAAGATAATAATTTATTAACAAAATGTACTGAAAAGCTTGGTGGGAAATAAGTGTGAAATTCACTTGCTGTTCCTGCAACCGTTAAAGTCGGAGCGCCACCCAGTATAGTCCGCTGTTGAATGATGGCC
>MDTG01165688.1_pt1 | contig 27718 bp, 27 predicted proteins | sample 811421 | NCBI WGS metagenome assembly MDTG01 (sample SAMN05326645, study PRJNA326480) | marine metagenome | isolation source: seawater | place: Pacific Ocean: South East | collected 2011
CTCGCTGCTTCCGAAGGGAACGACGCTGAAGCACTTCGCGCGACTCCAGGTCGGCGGCGCCTGAGCCGTCGGAATCCCCTTGATCCGATCGACCCGGAAGGACCCGGCCACGCTGGCCGGGTCCTTTCGCATTCGAGCCGCTCAACGACTTCCGCATCCGCCGATCGCGGACCTCGCGGCGCTCCCGGCCTGGGGGGACGGATGTTGCGACGCCCATCGCGGATTCGTGGAGCCGACGTGACGATCATCCGCCGAGGCCGGGAACGTGATCCCCCGCGGGAGACGCGTTCGACCCCCCGAAGGCGTCTCCGCTCATCGTCTCAATCCCCGCGAGGATCCGGCGCAGCGTCGGCCGTTCCGGGCAGATCCTCCGTCGGACCGTCCGGATCCCGCCGCCACCATCCCCGGAATCCGGAATCACCGCCCTCGACCACGACCTCGATCTCCATGTCGCTGCTGCCGGCGGGCAGGATGAGCACGCCGGTCTCGAGCCGACCGTCTCCCGCGACGGAGACGGCCTCGATCGGTTCCCCGCTCCGAAGGAACCTGACCTTGCACCCGCGAACGTCCGCCCCGAAGCTCGCGAACGTGGTCTCCCCGAGGTCGATCGGAACCCGATAGAGCGCGGTGAAGGACTCGGCCTCGAAGCCTTCGAGCGGGCGTCGGCCCGCGGCGAGGTCGAATTCGACTTCCGGCACCACGCGCACCATCGCCTGTCCGTCGCCCTCGACCTCGAGCACGATGCGACGCGCCGTCGCGCGGGCCGCACCGGGTTCGATCGTCAGCGGCGAGAAACGAGGCGGCGCCGGAAGGCTGGCCACCCACAGCCAGACGAGGGCGGCGGTCGCGGCGATCGCGATGCTCGTGATCCCCCACTGACGCGCGGATCCGCGGCGAGCGACGGCGGTGATGGATCGGTCGAAGGTCAAGCGACGTGCTCCGGATGAATCGGGAAGGTGGATCCTAGGCTCGACCGGGGATCCTGCCGAGCCGAGGCGACTCAAGGCCCCACCACCAGTCGCCGGAGCACTTCGAGTCCGATCACCACCACGGCGATCCAGCCGAGCGAGCGGATGAATCGATAGGGATCCTCACGACCTTCCGGCGGCTCCTCTTCGAGCGGCCCGGGGCGATAGGCATCGACGATCCGCCGCAGGGCGCGGGCGTCGACCTCGTCGAATCGCGTCGAAGCCTGTTCCAGGTGGCCGCGCAGGGCGGTGCGAGAACAGTCGAGCGCGATCGCCGATTCCCGTTCACCCCATCCGAGCACGGAGCCGAGGACCCAGGCCTCGCGGACCCGATCGCCCCCGTCCGGATCCGAATCCCGATAGGCGAAGACCGCGAGTCGGCCGCCTCGCGTCCGGAAGGAATGATGGTCGCGCACCTTCCTCGCCGTCCGCTCCGCCTCCACGCGGTTCATGCCGAGGGCCAGCAGCAGGCGGCAGGTGCGGACCTGCCCGGGATCCGGTTTCGTGTCGGACATGGAGCCAATCCTAGTCGCCGGCCTTCCCGACGTGCCCGCGGCTACACTGCCCGGACGCAAGGATGCGGAGACCCCCGATCTTGAGAACGTCCAGCCCCCGTCGATTCGAACTGCTGCTCGCGGTGCCCGTCCTCGCCGCATCGACGACGCTGGGCGCCGCCCCGGCCATCCTCGGGCCCGGCCCGGAGGCCGCGGTCCCGGACGATGCGGCCCTCGCTTCCCGGGTGAGGGCGCTGGTCCGCGAAGCGCGACGAGGTCCCCTCAAGGGCGTCGAAGTCGCGGTGAGCATCCGCGCCGGCGATGACGGCGACGGACCGGGCCGTGAGATCGTCGCGATAGAAGCCGACCGACCGATGCTCCCGGCAAGCAACATGAAGGTCGTCTCGAGCGGCGCCGCCCTCCATGTGCTCGGACCGGATTTCCGTTTCGAGACGCGCCTCAGACGGACGCCCGGCGGCTACGTCCTGATCGGCGACGGGGATCCCTCGCTCGGTGATCCGGTCTTCTTCGACCGCTTGAAGTACCGGGACGCCGAAGGGGAACGACGCCGGCTCGACGAAGAGGCGATCGTCGGCTTCTGGGCCGACGCGATCGCCCGAGCGGGCGACGAGGGACCGATCGACATCCTCGTCGACGACTCGATCTTCGAGGCTCGCCGCTGGAACGACGGTACCGACGGACGCGACGGCTGGAATCCGGATGACCGCCTGAACCGCTTCTCCGCGGAGGTCGGGGGATTGAACTTCCACCGCAACACGCTTCACTTCCGCCCCCGGACCTCGAGCGGGGGTGCGCCCGACTGGCACGACGTCCGACCGCGGATCGACGGACTCGTGGATGGCGCCCGGAACGAGTCGAAGGTCAGTTCGGACAAGCAGACCGCGTGGATCTACCGCCGACCGGGCACCAACGATCTCGTCTTCAAGGGCCTGGTGCGAAAGCAGCGATCGAACCGGCCCGTGGTGCCGCTCGAGGTCACCGTCCACGATCCCGCGATGATGCTCGCCCGACTGCTGGCCGACCGCACGCGGGAGCGCGGCGTCGAAGTGGGCCGGGTGGGCCGCCGGGCCCGGGCACGCGGGGAGGATGGACCGGATGTCGGCCCCGTGGTGCGCATGCCGATCGCGGACGTGGTCGAGCACTGCAACGAGGAAAGCCAGAACCTCTACGCCGAGTCCCTGCTGAAACGAGCCGTCCACGAACTCACCGGTCGACCGGGGTCCTGGTCGGATGCGAACGCCGCCATCAGGCGGATCGCCCGGACGCGGATCGGGACCGGTGCGGACCGACTGCTCGAGGGCACCTTCTTCGACGACGGATCCGGACTCTCCCGGCGGAATCGCGTCACCGCCCGGTTCATGACCGCCTGGCTCGACTCTTTCCACGACGATCGACGGCTTCGAGACCTCTTCGTGGAGAGTCTCGCCCGAGGCGGGGAGGAGGGGGCGCTCGACGCTCGCTTCGCCGGCTGGGGCGACCGGACCGCCCGGGTCGACGCGAAGTCGGGCTACCTCACCGGCGTCAGCTGCCTCAGCGGGTTCGTGACCGACGACACGGGGCGCCGCTGGGCCTTCTGCGTGCTCTGCAACGGATTCCGGGGCTCTTCGCGACCGGCCAAGGCGTTGCAGGAGGCGATCGTGACCGCCATCGCGGACCTCGGCGGATCATGACGCTCGCGACCCCCGCCGACGCTCCCGAGGACCTCGACCCGATCGATCGGGCGGAGACGCTGCTCCGCGAGATCTGGGGACACGACGAACTCCGCACGCTCCAGCGGGAGGCCGTCACTTCCGTACTCGACGGGAGGGACACCCTGCTCGTCCTGCCGACCGGTGGCGGCAAGTCCGTCTGCTACCAGCTGCCGCCGCTCGTCCGTGACCGTCCGGCGATCGTCCTGAGCCCGCTGGTCAGTCTCATGAAGGACCAGGTCGACAGTCTCCGTGCGAGCGGGGTCCCCGCCGCCGCGCTGCACGGCCTGCTGGACGACGCCGAGAAACGGGACGTCCTCCGCGAATTCGTGCACGGACGGATCCCGGTCCTCTATCTCGCGCCCGAGAGACTCGCGCTGGGATCGCTGACGTCGATCCTCTCGGCCGCCGAACCGTGCCTGATCGCCATCGACGAGGCCCACTGCATCAGCCAGTGGGGCCACGACTTCCGTCCCGACTACCGTCGCCTCGCCGGACTCCGCGAGGCGCTGCCCGACGTCCCCATGCTGGCCTGCACCGCGACCGCGACGCCGCGGGTCCGGGAGGACATCGTCCAGCAGCTGAGGCTGGAGGACCCGACGCGGGTCGTCGGATCGGTGGACCGTCCGAATCTCATCTTCCGCGTCCGCCCGAGGAACGACGCCGTCGCGCAGATCCTCGAGGTCCTTCAACGCCATCCCAACGAGGCTTCGATCATCTACGTCCAGACCAGGGCCGAATCCGAGCGAATCGCGAAGCGGCTGGTCGATCGCGGCGTCAAGGCGGCCTGCTATCACGCGGGGCTGCCGGCGGCCCGTCGCGCCAAGGTGCACGAACGCTTCCAGGCCGACCGGCTCCCGGTGGTGGTCGCGACCGTCGCGTTCGGCATGGGCATCGACCGGAGCGACGTCCGGTGCGTCATCCACGCCAACATGCCGAAGTCGCTGGAGCACTACCAGCAGGAGGCGGGCCGGGCCGGTCGGGACGGGCTCGCGGCGGAATGCGTCCTGCTCCACGCCGCCTCCGATGCGGCGCGATGGCAGGGCCTCATCGAGCGGTCCGCCGAGGAGGCGATCGAGGAGGGCGGGGACGCGGCGGCGATTCGACGGAACACCGGCGCCCAGCTCGACCTGCTCCACGAGACCTCCGCCTGGTGTCGCGGCCTGGGATGCCGGCACCGCGCGATCGTGGAGTACTTCGGACACGACTGGAACGACGCCGACACGGGCCCCGGCGGGTGCGGGGCGTGCGACGCCTGCCTCGGCGAGGTCGAGCGGCTCGACGACGCGACCACCGTCGCGAGGAAGATCCTCTCGTGCGTCGCCCGGCTCGGCACGATCGACCAGCAGTTCGGCGCGGGGCACCTCGCGGACATCCTCGTCGGTGGCGACACCGAACGGATCCGATCGATGCGACACCACGAACTCTCGACGCACGGCATCCTCCGGCCGCTCACCCGATCGCAGGTCACCGATCTGATCGGCCAGCTGGTCGCCCTCGGATTCCTCGAACGGACGGGCGGCGACCGCCCGGTCATCGGCCTCGCCCGCGAGGGCCTCCCGCTCCTGCGGGGTGAGATCGAGATCCAGCTCGCCCGGCCCGCGACCTCCCGCGCCCGGGAACGCAGCCCCCGCACCGGACGCGATGCCGCGGACTGGTCCGGCGTCGACAAGGATCTCTTCGAGGGACTCCGTGAACTTCGCCGCAGCATGGCCGCGGAGCGAAAGGTCCCCGCCTACGTCGTGGGTACCGATGCGGTCCTCCGAGACCTGGCGAGGTTGAGACCCTCGACCCTCGAGAAGATGGCTTCGATCCGGGGCATCGGCCGCCGAAAGCTGGTCGAGCAGGGACCGCAGTGGCTTGAATTCCTCGACCGATGGTGCACCGAGAACGGAATCGCCCGCGACGTCGAGCACTAGGGATTCGAGCCCGCCGCGCATTTCCCGGTTCCGGGCGGACTCACCCCCCGGCGGCCGAACCCTCCTCGGGATCGTCGGGATCCGGGACCGCGTCTTCGCTTTCGAAGTGCATGACCCCGTCGTCCACGTCCCGATTCAGTTCGAGCCGGATCACGCCGTCGCCCTCCTGGCGGACGAGCACCTTGCGTTGGCGAGCGAGCTCGAGGACCGCGAGAAAGAGGCCGATCATCGCCCCGCGGCTTCGCGCCTCGAAGGCTTCCTGGAGCGTGATTCGGAAGTCCGGCGCATGTCCGATCCGATCGAGCAGATCCTCCTGGTGGAGACTGATCGGCGTGTCGTCGTATTCCACCGAGTGCTCGCCGATCCGGGTCGGATCGATCGCCGACATGATCCGCTCGAAGGCGGCGAACAGATCGCCCGCGTGGACGTCGTCGAGCTCGAGGGCCGGCGAGTCCCCCTCCTCCTCCTCGGCTTCGCCGACCCGCACCCGCACCGGCCAGCGAGCCGCGAACTCCTCTCGACGATCCTCCAGGCGTCCCGCCGCCGCACGATATCGCTGGTAGGCGAGGAGCTGGAGGACCAGCTCGTGCCTCGGATCATGCGTCTCGTCGTCGGTCGGTCCGGTCTCTCCGCCCTCCTCCACGGTCCGGGGCGCGAGGGTCCGTGACTTCAGTTCGACGAGCGTCGCCGCCATCACGAGGAATTCACCGGCGGCGTCGATGTCGATCCGGTCGTCGTCGCCCAGGGTCGCGATCGCAGTGAGGAACTGGTCCGTGATCTCCACGATCGGGATGTCGTGGATGTCCACCTCCGCCCGCCGGATCAGGTAGAGCAGCAGGTCGAGCGGACCCTCGAAGGAACTGAGCCGGACCGTGTATTCGTCCTGGATCGCCATGGGCCCACTGTACCGCCCCCACGGGCCGGAGGCCGAACGCCCTCCCCGGAGCGAACGCCGTTCGGGGCGTACAATCCACGAATGCCTGCGACCCCCCCGCCGTCGTCCGCAATCTCGATCGATCCCGCCGCCGAGATCGAATTCGTCGTGGAAGCGCTCCGGGCGGAGCGGGACGCGATCGAGCGGATCGCGGCCGCCGCCGCCGCGTCGGCCGCGGACTGGTCTTCGGCGATCGGCCTCGTGGCCGATTGCGAGGGACACGTGGTGGTGGCGGGCATGGGCAAGTCCGGTCTCGTCGGCGCGAAGATCTCCGCCACCCTTTCCAGCCTCGGCCGTCCATCCCACATCCTGCATCCCGCCGAAGCCGTCCATGGCGATCTCGGACGGATTCGACGCGGCGACATCGCCCTCCTGCTCTCCTTCAGCGGCGAGACCGAGGAGGTCGTCGCCCTCGCGTCGATCCTTCGGGCCGACGAGGTTCCCTGCATCGGGATCAGTCGCGACGCGGGGAGCTCGCTCGGCCGCGCCTGCGCCGCCCATCTCGCGCTGGGCGACGTGACGGAGGCGTGCCCGCTCCAGCTGGCGCCCACCGCGAGCACCACCGCGATGCTCGCCGTGGGGGACGCCCTGTCGCTCGCCGCGTCCCGCCGCCGCGACTTCGATGCGGATGCGTTCCACCGGCATCACCCCGGAGGCATGCTCGGCGCCGGACTCCGCCCGATTCTCGAAGTCCTCCGGTTCCGCGTCGGTGAAAACGTCGTCGCGGTCCCCGAGACGAACACCGTCCAGGAGGCGCTGGTCGCCGCCGCCGCGGACCGCCGAACCGGCGCGATCCTCCTGGTGAACGACGAGGGCCGACTCACCGGAATCTTCACGGACGGGGATCTGCGACGGCTCGTGAGGACCGAGGGCGCCGGCGGCCTGCAAAGACCGATCGCCGAGGTGATGACCGCCGATCCCCGACGGCTGGACGTCGAGTCGCTGGTGCGGGACGCCGTCCGGCTCGTTCGTGAACGTCGGGTCGACGAGATCCCGGTGGTTGATGAACACGGCGGTCCGGTCGGAATCGTGGACGTCCAGGACCTCATCGCGATGAAGGCCGTCCAGGAATAGCCACGGCAGGGACGGTGGGAGACGGAGGATCCGGAGATGGAAGTCCTGCTTGAAGAGATCGACGACGACATCCACGTCCTCCGCGCGGACGGTGGGATCGACGGCGTCAACGCCGGCCAGATGGTCGACGACGTCGTCGCGCGAATCGACGCGGGCGCTCGGAAGATCATCGTCGACTGCAGCGGATTGAAGGTGATCTCGAGTGCGGGGCTCGCCACGCTGCTCATGCTCCACAGCCGGGGACGGACGCATGGCGGCGAGGTGAAGGTCGCCGGGGTGGACGGACTCGTCGCGCAGGTCCTCCAGATCACCCGGCTGAACCTCGTCCTGTCCATCCACGCCGACGTGAATCGGGCGAAGCTGGCGTTCCGCACCTCCTGAACCCCCGGTTCCCGCCCCCCGAGGGGCGGCGCCTCGCGGGGCCGGACCCTCGAACCGGTTTTTTTTCGCGGCCCGGGCGACACCACCCGGTGTGGTGGGCCGTCCGATGACACCACGATGGGGTGGGCCAGCTCGCCGGAGGTCCGGAAAGATCAGGATTTCCGGGTGTTGTCCCGAGTTATCCGGTCGACCTTCCGCGGAGGGCGTGCCGAAGACCTCATCGCCGGGGACGGAACGGCGCCGACACGAGCCCCGGCCCGCACCGACCCCGAAACGCGACGATTCCGATCCTTCCCTTCCCGAACCCTGGAGAGAACCGCCCATGCCCGCCAAGGACCACCTGATCGAGGCCATTCGCGAATACAACGGTTCCGCCCGACGGGACTGGCTCAGCCAGTTCGATGACGAGTCCCTCCGTCGATACCTCGATCACCTTCTTCACGGCCAGGAACCGCGTGGCGGCCAGAGCCGCTGGCGACGACCGGATGATTCACCCGCGATGCTGGTTCGCAACGCGAGCTGATCGCCGATCGGTCCGCCGGACCCGACCGAGAACGACCTCCGTTCGAGACGCCCCCCGTCGCATCGCGACGGGGGGCGGTCTGTCGTTGGGATCCATCGGCGACGTCGGCGATCAGCCCGAAGGCGGCGACGACCGGTTCTGCAACAGGTCGGCCAGTCGTTTTCGAAGCAGGTTCACGCGAAGCAGGCTCCGGACCCGGGTGATCAGTTCGAGCTTGTTGACCGGCTTCGAAAGGAAGTCGTCGGTGCCGCTCTCGACCGCACGTTCGTAATCGGGGACCTCGTTGAGGGCCGTCACCATGATGATGGCCGTGTCGCGAGTGTCCGGATTGGCCTTGATCTTCTGGCACACCTCGAAACCGGACATCCTCGGCATCATCACGTCGAGCAGCACGAGATCGGGCCGATCGCGGGCGACCCGCTCCATCGCCTCCACGCCGTCCATCGCGGTCTCGGTTCGACAGGGAAGATCGTCGAGGTAGGCCTGCATCAGCTCGAGGTTCTGCTCGTTGTCGTCGACCAGCAGGACCACCGCGTCGTCCAACGGCACGTCGACGTCGATGGAAGCGGCATCCGGTGCGTTCGGCGGTTCGTGGCTCATGCGATGATGGTACCGACCCGGGCGTCAGACGACATCGTCCTCCCCGGCTTCGGCCGCGGGATCGCCTCCCTCGAAGAGATCGAGCAGGTCCGATCGAAGCCGCTCTTCGGAACCGGGACCGAATCCGGTTCGCACCGAGACGATGCGGCCGTCCGCATCGATGATCACCGTGGTCGGCAGCCCCCGGACGCGATAGGCCCCGGCCACCGCACCATCGAGATCGAGGACGACCTTCAACCCCGCGATCCGGGGCCCCTGCTCGGCGAGAAACGCCTGGATCCTCGCTCGTCGAGCCTCCAGCGTTCTGGACTGTTCGCTGGTGTTGACCGCGACCACCGCCAGTGGAAGACCGTTCGCCTCGCCCCACGCCCCCAGTTCGGCGAGAGCGGGCAACGCGGCCCGACAAGGGCCGCACCAGGTCGCCCAGAAATCGAGCACGACCACCTTGCCTCGGAACGCCTCCAGTTCGAATCCCGGGCCTTCGACCCCCGGAAGATCCACGTCCGGCGCCGTCCGCCCCACCGCGAGCCCGCCGCCCCGCGGCCGCTCGGCACCACCCCGGGGCGCCGCCTTCGCGAGGGCGGCGGCGCCGTCGACCCGTTGCCGCGCACCGATCGGCATGTCCAACACCTCGTCCGTGGACTCGAGCGGTTCGATCTCGTAGGCGTAGGCGTACTCGAGTTCGATCCCGTCCTCGACGAAGATCCCGTCGTGGATCCGGACGAACGCGTCGATCGGGAGATTCGTCTGGGGATCGACGTCGATCCTCATCTCCTCGAAGTCGCTCGCCAGTCCGATGCGAAGACGCTCGCGATCATTCACCTCCACGGTCTCGACCGACCTCGGCTGCAACCAGGGCGCCCGGGAATGGAGTTGCATCGCACACTCCTCGGGAATGGGTTCGCCGAGTCCCAGCGCCAGCGCGGGCCAGGGCAGGTCGCTGAAGGTCGCCAGGAGACCGTAGTAGGGCGATCCGTCGTCCTTCCGCTCGTGATAGAGACCGTCGGAGGACTCGTGGACGGTCCGGATCACGCCATCCGCGAGTCGAATGCGAAAACCGTCGAACGCGGCCATCGCGCCCCTGCCGGGCACGATGGTCCACGAGGCGGTGCGGGGGGCCGCGTCCGCGCGGCGTTCGCCGTCGACGGTGGAGACCACGACTCGCTCCCGGACCTCGATCGGCTTGGAACGCATCGCCTCGATCACCGCCAGCAGCGCCTTCGACGCCTCCGGATCCGCATCGCGCATCTGCGCGCACGCGGGCCGGGCGGCGATCGTCACGAAGAGGGCGACCATCGTGGCCCGCGCGACCGCGCGAATGCCGAAGCCCATCGAATGCGGATTGGATCGATTCATGCGGTGCAGCTCCTCGCGATCGCGGACGCGGACGCCGGACGGATCGCGACGACACCGCCGCCCACCCGGTCCCCTCGGCCATGGTACGTTCGAAGGACACCGCCCGACCACGAATCTCTTCGCGATCGGGCGGTGCCGACGAACTTCGTTCGAGGACTCGTGTTCAGCCCTTCTCGCCGGCCGCGGTCTTCAACTCGGTCTTCATGGTCTCGACCATCGAGGGATCGAATCCCTGGTGGACCACCTCGACCTTGCCGTCCCGGCCGATGATGAAGCTGGTCGGGATGCCGGTGACGCCGTACGCGTTCACCACCGAGTCATCGACGTCGAAGAGGCTCTGGAAGGCGAACTTCTGCCCGTCCCAGTATCCCTTCGCCCCCGAGAGCTTGGCGGCGGGATCGCCTTGTTCCCAGCAGTTGACGCCGAAGAACCTCACCGGCAGGCCCTCCGCGGCGGCCCACTTGGCCACCTCGTTGAGCACGGGGAGACCACGCTTGCACGGGCCGCACCACGTGGCCCAGAAATCGAGCACCACGACCTGGCCGCGGAGGCTCGAGAGCTTCACCGTCTCGCCATCGAACGACTTCAACTCGAAATCGGGGGCCTCGGCGCCGGCGGTGACCGGCTGGGGACCGAGCTGGTCCGGTCGCTCGACCCGGGTCTTGCCGGTGACGTCGAACGCGATCGGGGCGGGGAGCCGTTGCTCGATCTTGTTCCGGATCAGGAAGGCGACGTCCACGGAGACGTTCGCCGGCATGCCCGGAGGCATGATCTTCAGATCGATCCGGTCGACGAGCCCGGTCTTCCCGTTCATGGAGACGACCGCGTTGCCGCCTTCGCCCTCGAGCAGCGCCTGGAAGCCGCGGTCGGCCTTCCGGAATCCGGTCATTTTCGGGTTCGAGATCGCACCGAGCCCGAACATGCCCGGGATCTGCTCGGGCTTCATCCTGGCCGGATCACCCACCCTGAACAGGTACGCGGGATCCGGGACGCCCCCACCCCCGGTCGCCGCGAGGACGGCGGTCTCGACGTTTCCGTCGACGATCTCCTGCGACATGTACCGCGACGGATCGGACGGCATCAGCATGATGAAGGTGTCACCGGTCGAGAGCATCTGCATCTGACCGTCGACCATGATGTCGAACGCGCCGTTCGAACCCCACTTGGAATCGATCACTGTCTTCTGCGGACCCATCGGCGACTGCACGTCGATCACGATGTTCTCCACGAGCGCCGGTGCCTTGCGATAGGCCGCCGCGGTCGCGCCGAACTGCTTGATGCCGTTCTGGATCGCTTCGGCCGTACGATCGGCCTCGGTGAAGGAGGCGGGGTCCGCCTTCGAGAAGCCCGCGATGGGGGACGACGCCTTCGGCGGGGTCGGCGGCTCCTGCGCCACGGCGGGGGAAACGATGGCGAACACGGCACCGGCGGCGAGCGCGGTGGTCAACTGTCTCATGGGAATCAACTCCGGTGAGGCGACGCCCGGGCGTCGAGGGTGTGGGGCACGAGCCCGGGACCGAGCGTGTCGGTCGATTGAAATCGGGGCACGTGCCGCCGACGGGTGGAGGATCCTACCGGGCGAGACCCGGCCGGGTTCTGGGAATCAGCCATCGGAAGCCCGAATACCGCTCGGAACGTCACGAAACCGGGTTCGCCGGGGGCTCCAGTTCGGGGAAGACCGCGCGGAGCGGCGTCACCACGAAATCACGAGTCCACATCCGGGGATGCGGCAGCTCCAGACCGATCTCCGAGATCGTGAGATCTCCCACCACCAGCAGATCGAGGTCGAGCGTGCGTGGCCGACAACCCACGCCCCGGCGGCGGCCGAATCCCGCCTCGATCGAGAGCAGGCGCGAGAGCAACGAACGCGGCTGCAGGCGTGTCTCGCCTCCGAACACCGTGTTCAGGTAGTCGGGATGCACCGTGGTCTCGCCGTCGGGCAGGATCGGTTCGGATTCGAGCAGTGGCCCGCGACGAAGATCCCGGATCCCCGGAGTGCGGGCGAGGAGTTCGAATGCGCGATCGATCTGTCCGGGTCGATCGCCGAGATTCGAGCCGACCCCCACCGCGAAGATCCGCCAGACCATCGTCGATTCGGTCGATCCGCCGTCGCTCATCATGCGTCCGTCCGCTCCCAGAGGAGCGAGGCTTGGACGCCGGTGGCGCGGAATCGGACCATCTGGAGCGCCATGGCCACCGCGCGGGATCGCACGAGGCTTCGGTCCCCGGGAAACCGGAAACAACGGGCCTCGACGCCGTCGGCGTCCGCGATCGCGATCCAGACCGTGCCGACCGGCTTCTCCGCCGATCCACCATCCGGCCCGGCGATGCCGGAGGTCGCGACGGCGAGGTCGGCACCCGAACGCGCGGCGGCACCGGCCGCCATCGCGGTCACCACCGCCTTCGAGACCGCGCCGTCCCGCTCGACGACGATCGGGTCGACCCCGAGGTCCTCGACCTTGCGACGATTCTCGTAGGTGACCCAGCCGCCTCGGTACCAGGCGCTCGAGCCCGCGACATCGGTGATCGCGGCACCGATCATTCCGCCGGTGCAGCTTTCCGCGGTCGCGAGGGTCAGGTCGGCCCGCACGAGTTCGACGCCGACGGTCTCCGCGAGCGTGACGTCGCCGCGGCCGAACGTGAAGGGTCGCCACGCCGCCTCGATGGTCGACGCCATCGCCTCCAGTCGCGGAACGTCGCGTTCGTCGCGCCCCCGGATCCGGGCGGACAGGACGCCCTGCGAGACGGTGGTCGCGACCGGAAGTTCGCCGTCGCGTTCCATCAACGACTCGATCAGCGACGCCGCATCGGATTCGCCGATGCCCGACGCCCGGACCACGATCGCGGGTCGCGGCGTCGCCATCGCGAGCGACTCGAGGACCCGCTGCAGCATGGGATGCATCTCGAGCGGCGGCCCCGGGAGCACCACGATCTCGACTTCACCGATTCGCGCCCGCAGGCCGGGGGCCGTCCCGTTGGGATTCGCGAGACAGGTCGCCGTCTCCGGCCGCAGCGCCTGTCTCAGGTTGCCCCTGGGCATCGGTCGCCCCCGCCCGGCGTACCACGCCTCGACGTCGCGCCGGGCGTCCGCGTCCTCCACCAACGGGGACCGCGTGGCGAGGGCGAGGGCCTCCCGGGACACGTCGTCGAGCGTCGGACCGAGACCACCGGTGACGAGGACGAGATCCACCTCCGCCGCGGCGGAGCCGATCGCGCCGGCGATCCGGTCGACGTCGTCACCCACCACCTGATGCCCGAGCACCCGACAACCCCGCGACGACAGCGCGTCGGCGAGGTGGCGTCCATGGGTGTCGAGGGTCTCGCCGGCCAGCAGTTCATCGCCGACCGAGATGGTCACCGCGGTGCGAATCACGTGTCCGGCCCTCCTTCATCCCCCACCCGCAGGACGCCGATCGCGTCCGTCGGTCGATCGGAATCGCGACCGGACCCATGCACGAAGACGCATGCGTCGCCGACGCCCGCGACGTTCCTCGCGACGGCTTCCGCGACCGCGACCCGGAGGAACTCGCCACGGCCGGAGACCGGCTCGACCACCACCGGCCGGACCCCGCGCAGCAGTCTCATCCGACGCGCGAGCCGGATTTCGCTGGTGAAGACGAGGATCGGGACCTGGAATCGCTCGCGACTGAGCAGCGAGGCGGTGTGCTCGTCGTGGGACCAGGCGAGGACCGCGCGGGCGCGGATCTCGCGGGCGATCCGACCGGCGCCCGCCGCGATCGCCGGCATCCACGGATCGGCGGGGTCCGCGTGCGACATTCCCGTCACGGCCGATCGGCCGGATTCGTCCGACCAGTCCTCCGTCGCGACGGCGATCCGTCCGAGCATCTCGATGGCGGCGGTGGGATGACGTCCGATCGCCGTCTCGCCGCTCAGCATGAGCGCGTCGGTGCCGTCGAGGACGGCGTTCGCGGCGTCCGTCGCCTCCGCCCGGGTCGGCGTGGGCGAGTCGATCATGCTCTGGAGCATCTGGGTCGCGACGATGACCGGGAGTCCCGCCGCCACCGCCGACGCGACGATCCGCTTCTGCACGACCGGCACCTTCGCGATGTCCATCTCGACCCCGAGATCCCCTCGCGCGACCAGGACCGCGTCGCTCGCCGCGATCACGTCCTCGATGTCGTGGACGGCCGCCGGCCGTTCGATCTTCGCGACGAGTCCGGGTCTCGTCCCTTCCGCGTCGAGCGTCGTCCGCAACCGACGAAGATCGTCACCATCGCGAACGAAGCTCACCGCCACGTAGTCGACGCCGTCCGAGGCCATCGCCTGCGCCAGTTCGAGATCCCTCGGAGTCACCGCGGGCAGGTCCGGATCGCTGTCCGGGAGATTGACTCCCATCCTCGGACGCAGGGGACCACCCGACCTCACCGAACATCGAATGACGAGGTCGGCACCCGCCCCTTCGACCGCGAGCGAGCGCAATCGGATGTTCCCGTCGTCGAGCAGCACCCGGTCGCCGACCGTGATCGATTCGAGGACGCCGTCCGCGTCGATCGCGAGGTGGAGTTTCGAATCGTCGACGGCGGCGGCCGGGCCGCCGAGCGTCACCTCGGATCCGGTCGCGAGCTCGTCGGTGACGGCGCCCGCGAGTCGGATCTTCGGACCGGGCAGATCCGCCATGACCGCGATCGGACGATCGAGCCTCGCTTCCAGCTCGCGGATCAGCGAGAGGGTCGATCGGTGCGCGTCGAGGGTGCCGTGGCTGAGGTTGAGTCGGAGCACGTCGGCCCCGGCCTCGACGATCGCCCGCAGCCCGTCCGCCGATTCACAGGCGGGACCGACCGTCGCGACGATCTTCGTGCGGGGGATCCGCGGCCCGGGGTCGCCGGTCATCCCGCCGTCCTCTTCGCGTCGATGATCGAGCGGTACGCGGAGCGGAAGTGCGCCCTCGCGATGCGTCGGAGGATTTCGGTGGGATCGCCTTCCGAAGGCCAGAGCCCTTCATCGGCCCAACCCCGTCGCAGCCAGCCCTTCTTGACGGTCGCGAGGGTGGAGGGATCCGCGAGGTCGTAGGACGCGTCGTCGGGACCCGGAATCACGGGAAAGGAATCGAATTCGACGAGCATCCGCCGGAGCTCGGGATCCTCGACGTTCCCGGCGGTGACCAGCTCGCCGGACGACGCCGGATAGGCGGGATGGCTGGTGATCCGCCGCCAGGCCTCCTCGAGGAGCTCCGCCTGGTCGAGCGCCATGGCCCGGAAGAGCGGCGCGATGAACGCTCGCATGGCCCCGTTGGGGTTCTCGACGGCGGTCGCGAGCGACCACGGGTCGACCCGGTCGACGAAGCGATCGAAGTCGGCGTCGTACATCGAGCGACGGATCGGGAGGCGCCGAAGCTCGAACTGCCGGGGCCCCCTCGCATCCTCGGAGACCGGGAACTGCCAGAGCGACTGGCCGTCCTCGCTCAACACGAAGTCGATGAACCGCCGCGCCAGCTCGGGATTCGGTGCGCCGGTCAACACCGCGATCGGATCGGGATCGATCACGGTCTCGCCGGGAGGATCGACGTAACCCACTCGGCCGATCGCGTCGGCGCCCGCGAGTCCCGCACGGACCGCGGCGTCCTTCGTCCGCTGGGCCTCGTACCTCCCGTAGAAATCGATGCAGACCGCGGCCGCGGTCTCGCCGGCCGCGACCTCGATCGGGCCCTTGGTGCTGCTTCCCGCGAAGGACCTGGCATTGGCGGCGAGGCGACGCAGGATCCGCCAACCGTCGTCCCAGCCCCGCCGCTGCAGGATCGCCTCGAAGGCGGTGGTCACCGATCCGCTCATGCCGGGATCGACCATGGTGATCCAGCCCTCGTACTGCGGGACCGCCAGGTCCTGCCAGGTCTCCGGCGTCTTCACGTCGAGCTGTTCGAGCACATGTCGATTGAAGACGATTCCGAAGCTCGAGACCGCGGTCCCGAACCAGCGATGCCCCGGATCGAACAGGGGCTGGTCGGCGATCCGACCGTCGCCGTAGATCGATTCGAGCCAGTCGTCGGTGACGTCGATCTCCGCGAGAATGGTGGTGTCGCGGATCCCGCCGTCGACGTCGACGCTGATCGGCCTCGAGAGCTGCGTGAACTCGTAGCTGCCACCGCCCCAGAGCAGGTCCGCGTTGCCCCCGGGTTCGAGGCCGCCGTCCAGCGCCGCGGTGTACTCGGAGACGAGAAGCTTGCGGATCTCGCTGGTCCCCCCGGGCGTGCTCCAGACGACCTGCACCGGCGAGCCGAACCTGGCTTCATGCCACTTCTCGAAACCGTGCTTGAACTCCCACCGGATCTGTTCGTTGTGCGGCGTGACCACGACGAGCCTCGGCGCGTCCGGATCCGCGGCCTCGCCCGCGGGCTCGAGCAGGAACGGCCCGGCCAGCAGGATCACCAGCAGCAGGATCGGCAGATACCGCAGCATCAGGCCGTTTCCTCCTCGGGACGATCCACGATTCCGCGAATCGCGCTCGCGAAGTCCGCCGCGGCGGTGTTGACGGCCGACGTCCAGTCGCCCGGCCGATCGACGAAGGCGTGGATGATCGATCGACTCGCCGTCACCAGCACGCCTCCGCCACGCGCGTCGAGGGCGGCGCGAACGCCATCGGCCCCGCCGCCTTGCGCCCCGTATCCGGGAAGCAGGAACGGTGCGTCGGGCATCGTCGCCCGCAGGGCCGCGGCCGCCTCCGGCTTCGTGGCGCCGACGACCGCGCCCACCGAGGCGGGAGCACCCCGGCCGTCGGACCGGCCGAGTCGATCGACCATGCCCGCGACCAGTCCCGCGACCGTGCCACCATCGCAGGCGGGCGCCTGGATCTCGTCACCGGACGGATTCGAGGTGCGTACGAGCACGAAGACGCCGAGCCCCGCGTCGAGGAAGGGCGTGACTCCGTCCTCACCGAGATAGCCGTTCAGCGTGATCCATTCCGCCCCGGTCGCCGCCGCCCCGGCCGCGTAGTGCGCCGCGGAGATCCCGATGTCGCCGCGTTTCGCGTCGAGGATCACGATGAATCCCGCGTCGTTGCCCCGCTTGATGACGCGTTCCATCGCCGCCACGCCCGCGTGCCCGTAGCGTTCGAAGCAGGCGGCCTGGATCTTGACGCAGGGCACCACGTCCGCGACCGCGTCGAGCACCCCGTTCGAGAAACGCTCGATCGCCTCGACCGGATCCGACGCGTCGATCGAATCCGGAAGCCGGGAGGTCACGGGGTCGAGGCCGACGCAGACCGGGGCGGTCCCGCCGAGCCTCTCCACGAGCCGCTCGCCGGCGGTCGCGCTGGTTGAGGTCGTGTTCATCCCCCGATTCTACGCCCGACCCGGCCCCGACACCGTGGACGTCTCCGCGTACCATCCCCGCATGCCCGTCGACCCGCCTCCACGACACCTCCACCTGGACCGAGCGGAGGGCCTCACCGTCGAGTGGCCCGACGGCAGTTCCGTGTTCTACCCACTCGCGTGGCTCCGGAGGATGAGTCCTTCGGCGGACGCCCGGGAACTCCGGGACGAGCTCGACCGGAATCCCCTCGCCGTGCTTCCCGCCGGCGGGGACACGGGACCCCTTCGGGCGGAGGCGATCGAACCCGTCGGGAACTACGCGATCCGGATCCGATTCAGCGACGGACACGCCTCCGGAATCTATTCGTGGCGGTACCTTCGAAGCATCGATCCCGGTCGGAACGAGTCCACGTGACCATGAACGCCGCCTCCGTTCCATTCCGGCCGGCCGCCGAACGCCTCACGGCGGATCCGCAGGTTCCCCCGGGAATCGCGTTCTGGGCCGAGATGACCGTGCCGGCCGAAGGCGTCAGCGACGGGGTCCCGCACGTGAACAACGTGGAATACGTCCGCTGGGTCGATCGACTCGCCGAGATGGCGACCGATGCCGCGGGGTTCACTCGCGCCCGACATCTCCGCGAAGGCACGATGTGGTTCGTCGCTCGGCATGAACTCGACTACCGGGCGGAGGCGTTCGCGGGCGACGAGATCCTCGCCTCGACGTGGATCGTCGACGTCACCCGGACGACCGTGCGCCGCGCGACCCGGATCCTCAGGCCGGCCGACGGTCGCCTGATCTGCGAGTCGATCACCCGTTGGGCCCTCGTGAATCTCGAGACCCGCCGCCCCGTGCGGATCCCCCGCGAGATCCGTGACGCATTCGGCACGGCCGGAGCGGGGGACGGCGCGTGACGCTTCGGGCCACGTTCATCCTCGACGGTGCGCGCGTCCACCACGAACACGCCGCCTTCGCCCGGCTCGCGGTCGGACTCGCCGCCGAGGGCATCCGGACCCTGCTCGCCCTCGACGGGGACCCGAATCTCGCGACCGACGACCGGGACGCGCCGATTCCGACGATCACCGTCCCGACCCGGCTCCCCTTCTGGATCCGCGAGCGGGCGATCGACGCCACGCTCGACGCCTTCAACGAGGCGGGCATGGATCAACTGGACGTGGTGGTCGCCGCGGGCGCCACGGGCATCGGATTCGCGCACCGACTGGCCCGTCGGATCGATCGCCCGCTCGTGGTCGAGGTCCGGAGCCGGAACGAACTGCGGGCGGTTCCACGCGATCCGGGAATCACCGTGGTGGCGGCCACGGAGGCGATTCGGAGGCTCGCGGCACGTCGGCTCGGGGAGGATCGCTGCACGCACCTGCCGGTACCGGTGCCTCGGACGCTTCCGCTGCCGAGCGGCCCTCGCAATCTCGGCGTCATCCTCGGCCCGGTCGAGACCGTGGCGAGCTGGACCGCGATGATCGACGCGCTGGCCGGTCGGGAACGGCTTCCCGGCGGCCTCGAACACGTGGCGATCGAGCTCGGCGATCGACGCGTCGACGGGCGGATCTGGTCCCATCTTCGACAACGCGACCTGCTCTCCCGGGTGACCGCGTTCGACCACGCCGATCGACTTCGCGCCCTGCTCGCGGACGCCGCCCTCGTGCTGCTCCCGGAATCCGGGCAATCGGTTCGAAGCATCGAGCGGCAGGCGATGTACGGGGGCGCCGTTCCCATCGCGGTCGAGGATGCGGACCGAGATGACCTCCGCCCTGCGACGGACGCCGTGGTGCTCCCGATCGCCGAATCACGGCAACCGTCGGCCTGGCGCGAGGCCATCGAACGCGGACGTGATTCCGGCCTGGCGCAGGCATCACGTGCCGCGGCGGTCGACTCCCTGGTCTCCCGGGTCGCACCGAGGTGGGCGAGGATCCTCGAAACGATCGTCCATGGGGATGCGACACCGATCGACCGCGGCGACTGACGGGGTCGGCCCGGCGTCCCCACGCGAGGACGCCCGATAATCATTTATCCTCGAATGCGTGTTTCATGAGAACCTCCCGGGGCGAGATCCCGTAAAGTCCCGGTGGGACTGGCGATCGTTTGGTCGACCATTCCCCTCCACTTGTCTTTCTCCCCTCCGCCACGCCGCCCCCTGATCGTTCGCGATCGATGGGGCGGCGTTGTTTTTGAGGCGTCGGACCAGTTGCGATTCCGACGCGGCGGCCGCACATGGATCCCCGTGATCCACCACGCCCGAGTCGAGATCCGGACGCCGATTCCCCACCGGCCTCGATTCCCGCACAATGGGTGACGGAGATCCCATGACCTCGATGCTGCCACCACTCCTCGTCCTGATCGCCTCCTGTTCGCACGCCCGGATGGCGAACACGCCGCCCGACGTCGTCCGGAACCGGGTGCTCGAGACCGGCCGTTTCCTGCTCGACGAGGACGGAAACGCCATCGACGGCCAACTCGTCGAAGGCACCCCCGATCGAGATCGAACGCTGCTCGCGATCCTCCCCGACCGCACCACGGGCGACGATCGCGGCCTCGATCGGCTCGAGCGCGCGGTTCGGGATCTCGCGTTGCTGCGACCCGACGCGGTCTTCTGCGTCGGCGACCTCGTCCAGGGCTACAAGCGCGATCTCGCCGACTACGACCGCGAGGTCGACGATTTCCTGCGGATCATCGACCCCCTCGGCGCCGACTTCTGGCCGACGGCGGGAAACCACGACGTCATCTCCGGATCCCGGGATTCCGCCGACCGAAGATTCGCCGATCGATATCGCGCCCGATTCGGCCCGCTGCACTACGCGGTCCGGCTCGATCACGGGACCGTGATCGTGCTCTTCAGCGACGAGAACCTCGACGGCGGGAACGTCGACATCTCGGACGCCCAGATCGAGTGGCTCGCCGGGGTGCTCGCCGGCGCCGAACCCGAGGAACCGATCGTGATCCTGATGCATCGGCCGCTCTGGCGACAGCGCGGCGTCGACTGGAACGAACGGGTCCACCCGCTGCTCGTCGAGCACGGCGTCGACGCGGTGGTCGCCGGCCACTTCCACGCGCTCCACCGCGACGCCGACCGGGACGGCGTCGAATACCACCTGCTCGGGGTCTGCGGGGGCGGGATCGACCAGCATCCGCTGACCGGCCAGTTCGATCACCTCACCCTCCTGGACCTCGGCCCGGGCGACGACGTGCACCTTCGTCATCTCCCCGTCGGGGTGGTTCTTCCGGACGACTTCGTCCTTCGCGCGGACCAGGACCGCGCCTATGCGCTGAAACGGCGCGACGACGTCGTCGCCGTGGACGGCTCGCTCGCCGACCCCTGGCGGGGTCCGGTCGAGACGACGGTCGGAATCGAGATCCGGAATCCCATCGATCGTCCGGTCACCTTCGCCTTCGAACCGGCGGGGCCCGCGAGACCATGGTCCGTGGAGGGCCACGAATTCATCAGCCGCACCCCGGTCCGCTTCGAGAACCGCGTCCTCACCGACCTCGAGACGCCCTTCGTGATCGACCTGCCCGGTCCGGTCACCCTCGAACCCGGGGAGCGAAGATCGTTCGAGGTCTCGGTGACCGCCCCGCTGGTCGACGCTCCCACGCTGCCACCGGAATTCCACGCGAACGCGACCTTCGTCGACGACCAGGGACGACGCGTGCCCATCCGGATCGCGAGACGGATCCCGGTCGAACGACGTGATTCGAACCCGGGCGACGGGATGCCGAGATGGCCCGTCGCAGGCTGGTCGCATTCGGTCTACGAGACCCTTGATCCGCTCGGCTTCGTCGTCACCTCCACCGACCCCGATTCCGGAGACCTCCTCCTCCGGATGGAGATCGGCGACGACCGGATCGCGGACGACGACGCCTCGCCCGCCTCCACCGCCGCGGGCCGCAGGAACCCCGCCGGGGATCTGATGGTGATCGAGGTCCGGACGTCGACGGCCGCCCGCGTCTTCCTCTTCGAGCCCGCCCAGCCCACGCGTCTCATCGAGATCGACGACGCCGGGGACGTCGTCCGGATCTGGCCCGGTGTCGGACGGGCTTCCGACCCGAAGTCGACCGAGGCGGACGCGGAGACGTCGAACTACGAAATCCGGCTTCCGGAGGTCCGCCCGGACGCCCTGAAGGCGATCCAGGTCGAGGTGGCCGACAACGACCGCGCTTATCACTCCCAGTGGCGACGCCTCGCGCCCCGGGGGCGGATGCTCGAGTTCGACGGGGTTTCGGGAGCCGCGCGACCTTGACCGCCGTGGGGATGATCGGCTCCAATACGGGGGTTCGACGCAAGCGTGTCGACCGAGGCTCCGTTTTCGTTGCTTCGAGGCCCGTCCGTTTCGGAGTCGCTTCCGGCTCCTTCAACCTCAAGAGGGATTCTCCATCATGAAGACCACGCTCCGCTGCACCCTGCTTCTCGCTGCTTCCACGTTCACCGTCGGCCTGCTCGGCTGCGACGGTGGCGACGAGATCGTCGAAGTCACGCCCCGAGCGCAGCCGGCCAACCAGCAGAAGATCGATCCGGACGCGATGCCCGGGCAGGACGGCCAGAGCGGCATGACCAACGTCTCCGGAGAGGCCGCGAAGGAGATCGGCAAGTGATCGCCTGATCGATCGCCACGAGTGCACGCACGCGGGTCGGAGGTCACGCCTCCGGCCCGCGTCGCATTCGACCACCGCAAGACCGGCGGTCAACGGCCCTGCAGGAGATCCACGAGGATCGCAAGCCCCTCGCGGAGCAGGTCCTCCTCGACCGCGAAGCTCAGCCGGACGTGGGTGTCCCGACTGGAGAACACCCCGCCGGGCACGAGCAGCACTCGACGCTCGACCGCCCGCTCCATGAACGCCGTCGCGGTCATGCCGAGGGCGGGGGGAACCTCGAAGAACGCGTAGAAGGCACCCCCCGGTCGCACGAGATCGACGTGCGGCGAGAGCGCCTCCATCACCATGCCGCAGCGATCCGCGTACCTGGCCACCTGGTCGGCGTTGTCGATGTCGAAGGCCTCGATCACGCCCCACTGCAAGGGACTCGGCGCACAGACGTAGGTGAACTGCTGGATCTTCCGCATCTGTTCCACCAGCCAGGTCGGCCCGGCGGCGTAGCCGAGCCGCCATCCGGTGCACCCGTAGGTCTTGCCGAAGCCGCGGATCACCAGCGCCTGGTGGTCGAATCGCGCGGGCGACGGACAGGTTCCGTCGGGTCGGACGGAATCCGCGAACACGAACTCGTCGTAGATCTCGTCGGTCACCAGCTGGACTCCGCGGCCGCGGCAGAGATCCGCGAGATCCCGCATCTCCTCGTCCGACAACACCACGCCCGACGGGTTGCCGGGACTGTTGACGAGGACGAACTTCGTCCGGTCGTTGATCAGCGGTTCGACCCGCGCCGCGGTCATCCTGAAGTCGGGGTAGGTGTCGCAGGCCACCATCTTCCCACCGGTCAGGTGCCCCAGCTGGGGATACAGCACGAACCAGGGATCCGGCATGATCGCCTCGTCACCCTCGTCGAGCAGCGCCAGGCTCGCCAGCAGGAGTCCGCCGCTGGTCCCGCTGGTGACGACGGTCGAATAGTCCTCGCCGTCCCGGGACCAGCCGAGGTCGTGGGCGAGATGCCGTCGGATCGATTCGTGCAGCGCCGGGATCCCCTGCGTGAGGGTGTATCCGTTCCGATCCTCCTCGATGGCCCGGGTCGCCGCGGCCTTCATCGCATCGGGCACCGGGAAGTCGGGCTGGCCGATCGAGAGATTGATCGGGTTCTCGAGCGTCGCACCGAGTTCGAACGCCCGGCGGATCCCGGAGGCGTCCATGGCGAGCGTGCGGCGGCTCAGGCGGGAGGTCGGATCGACGGCGGGATCGGTGTGGGGCACGGTCGGTGTTCCATCCGGCGGCGCGGCCACCGGTCCATTGCAGAACCCCGCGGCAGCTCGCCGCGGGGTTCGATGATCGAATCAGGATCGACGAGCGGCCGCGGCGGTCGCGCGCGGCGATGATGCTCAGTCGTCGCTGCTCTCGGCCGCGGCGTCCGGGCCCTTGGCGGGCTTCTTCTTGGCGGCGGCCACCTTGATGCTCCGGACCTTCGGGATCCCGAGCGGCGAGCTCTCACCGTGCACGAAGCGCTTGGTCGCCTGCAGCTTCTCGATCCGCTCGGCGCGGGTCAGGACGTTTCGATGCTGGTTGAGGGCACCCGATTTGGTCTTGAGGCTGCTGTGAAGGCTCATGGTTCGTCTCGAGGCTGGGACCGAAGCGGTCTGGGGCGTGTTCACCCGGCCGGAGGCCGGAACGTCTCTGGGTAGAGACTGTCGAAGTTGTCGCTTGCGCGACCCGATGCCTTCCCGAAATCCCGGCCGATGCGTTTGAGGCTCGTCATCATCGACTCGACCTCCGGCGCGGATCGTTCTCCCGGGCGGAAACCCGGCAGCACGATGACTTTGGGAAGTCCACCAGTGTCGCTCTTGACGACGATGGCGTCAAGACCCCGCCCTCGAATGAAGGCGGCCACCTCTTCCGCTCGATCCGGTCGTGGTCGCATGACGACCCAGTAATTCAGGCCCGGCGTCCGGGGATCCATGGGATCGATGCCGCTCGGAAGCCGCTCGACCGGCTCCAGGGGCGGCATCCGGGGCTCTCGAACCCTTCCGGCCTCCTGGGCGGCCTCGAATCGAGCCACCTCGGCGGCCTTCGCCGTCTCCTCCGCGATCCGCCCACCCCGGCTGAAACCGAGGAGGTAGGCCCCGATCATCAACCCGGCGACGAGCACGACACCCACCCAGGCGAAGCCGACCGGCAACCGGATCGACCGCCCGGGCGTGAGCAGGGTCGCCGCGGCGGGTCGCTCCGAATCCATGCCACGATTCCGACGCCCGACGGCTGGCTTGGGCGTCGTCGGTGACTGGGACATCGCCTCGTAGAGCGTGGGGCCGCTTCGCCTCGCCATCGTGCTTCAGCCCTCCATCCCGGCACCGGCGACCGGCGGCGGATCTCCGACCGCGATGACGCTGGCCATCGCGAGGTCGGCGGTGTGGGAGATCGAGAGCCGCCAGGAGGTGATTCCCATGGTGGCGGCGAGTTCGGCGGCCTGCCCGACGAGCACGATCGAGGGCGCCCCGAGATCGTTCCGAACGACGTCCATGTCGGTCCAGGAGATTCCCTCGCGCAGTCCGGTGCCGAACGCCTTGAGGATGGCCTCCTTCGCCGCGAACCTGGCGGCGTAGCGCTCCGCCCGGACCCGAGGTGCGGACTCCGCGTACGTCTGTTCACCCGCGGTGAAACAACGGTCGAGAAACGTGGCGCCGTGATCGACCCGCATCCTTTCGATGCGTTCGATTTCGACGAGATCGATGCCGTGGCCGATGATGCTCATGGGTCGAGGGCACGCTACCTTGCACGTCCTTCGCCTGCACGCCCCTTTCCTCTCGGATCCCAGCCGATGAGCGTTGAATCCCACGAATCGGCCGCGAATCGACGGGCGGATGCGAATCCGCCCCACCTCCACGTCCTCACGGTGAGCGACACCCGGACCCGCGAGACGGATCGAGGCGGCGACCGCCTCGAGACGATCCTTCGCGCGGACGGACTGGTGCTTCTTCGTCGAAATCTCGTACCGGACGACGCGGTCGCGATTCGATCCGCGATCGAAGACGCGGTGGCCGACCCGCAGGCGGATGCGATCGCGATCACCGGCGGGACCGGGATCGCCCCGCGGGACGGGACGGTCGAGGTGGTCCGCGACCTGATCGACGTCGAGCTCGACGGCTACGGCGAGCGATTCCGCGCGCTGAGCGTGGAGGCGATCGGCGTCGCCGGACTGCTCAGCCGGGCCACCGCGGGCGTGATCCGCCGCGCGGGCGGCGGACTGCTCGTCTTCTCGATGCCGGGATCAGTGCACGCGGTCGAGACGGCCACCCGCGAACTGGTGATTCCGCTGCTCCGGCACGCGATCCACGAAACGCGTCGCTGAACGCGGGCCGCGTTCGTTCAGATGCCTGCGAGGGCCTCCATCGTGGTCCTGATTCCCGCGAGTGGATCCACCCATCGACGCACGTCGATCAAGGGCATCCCGTCGAATCCCGCCGTTCGCGCCGCGACCAGCAGGCTGACGCCGTCGATTCGTCCGTCCGGATCACCGATCGGGATGCGCATTCCGTCGGGCGAGAGATCGGCCAGGCGGACCGCCGACGCTCCGCGGGCGGCCGCATCGACGCAATTCAAGCCCGCGACCAACCATGCCGGGGGATCCAGCCCGATGCCGAGTCCCTCGATCGTCTCGGTGACCGCCGACTCGGCGGGCCGCACCGTCGAATCGACGGGATCCGGAACCAGCAGCCCCCCGGCCTCGCGACCGGGATCCAACTCCCGCACGCCGCGCCCCCGCGGCGGGACCCCGTGATCGATGACCTCGACGCCGAGCCGGGTGGCTCGCGCCAGGATCGCCTCGATCGCGGATTCGCCGCCTTCGCCGGGGAAACGCGTGGAAAGCGGCACCCGACCGAGGTCGTGCGCGAGTTCGACCGCCTCGAGCGACGCCGAGACCGCGGCATCGACCCGCTCCGGATCAAGGAGCGTGGCCGGATCCAGCCAGGCATCCACCCCGCGGACCTCGAGTTCGAGCCGTCGGACCAACGTGAAGAGATCCCGACGACCCGAACCGTCGAGATCCCGGGGCCGGGTTCCCTTCTGCCCGGCGGAGACCTGGACGCCGGGAATCCCCAGTCGCGCGATGGACCGGAGTCCGACGCGGGGGTCGGCGGCGATCGGCGCCAGGGTGAGCCCGAAGCGGGCGCGGGAGTCGTCGGTACCGGACATCGCCCCACGATATCGCGGCGGGTCGTCTACGATTCCGGAATGAACGGCTCGACCCCCGATTCCCCGGACCCCGACACGCCGGAAGGCGTGCACGCCGCGATCGAGTCGGGCGGGCTGCGGATCCCCGATCCGCGCCGGTCGACGTGGGTGGACGCCGGGATCGGCGGGGAATGCGTCTTCCGCGGGAGGACCCGACCGGAGACCCATCCGGAGCACGGCTCGCTGATCGCCCTCGACTACGAGGTCCATCCCACGCTCGCGATCCGAAGCCTTCGCACCATCGCCCGCGAGCTCCTCGAGACCCTCGACCTGACGGTGCTGTCGATCCGACACGCCTCGGGTCTCGTCGCGATCGGGGAGATCAGCGTCGAGATCGTCTCGGTCGCGGCCCATCGGGATGCCGCGTTCCGCGGATGCCGTGCGGCGATCGACCGCCTGAAGCGCGAGACCCCCATCTGGAAGCAGGAACGTTGGGAACGCGCCGCCACCTGGTCCCCCGCGGCGACGCCGATCGAATCGACCCACCTCGATCCAGGAGCACCCGCTTGAAGCCACCCGGAATCCTCTCGATGTTCGCCGCGATGACCTGGTGGCTGATCCTCGTGGTCTGGTGCGCCGCCCTGGTCGCGCCGGCGGCGACCGCCATGAGCGCCTTCACCGGCCTTCCCGCGATGGAGGTCACGACGGATCGGGTCGAAGCCTTCTTCGGAGACGACCACGAGGCCGCAGGAAGGTTCGTCGCCGGATACGTCGTGCACCCGGTGTTCCAGGCGTCGGCGCGGGTCCAGACGGGATGCGCGATCCTCGCCCTCGTGCTGCTCGTCCTTCGCCGGGGCGCCCCCGTCGGACGCCCGAGGTCGATCTCCCGGAGAGTGGGCACCACGGCCGCGATGCTCGCCATCGTCACCTTCGCCTGGTACCTGATCGGCGTCCTCCCCTCGGTCGAGACCGCGCTGGAGACCTGGCGGGGGGCGGTGAACTCCGGCGACCGCGAAGCCGCCGCCGCCGCGTACGCCGCCTTCGATCCCTGGCACCGATCCGCGGAGCGTGCGGTTCAGCTGACCTTCGCGGCCGTGCTGGTCGCCGTGATCGCCGGCGGCATCGCCTCCGCACCCGCGAGGAGCGACCGGCGATGATGAGGAATCCCCCACCGGTCGGCGGCCCCCGACTCAAGACCGGCTTCGATCTCCCGGAACGCTCCGACGACGACGTCCGCCGGGCGTCGCGGATCCTCGCGGCGCTCCGCAAGCGATATCCCGACGCCCACTGCGAGCTCGACGCGAACAGCCCGCATGAACTCCTCGTCGCGACCATCCTCAGCGCCCAGGCCACCGACGTCGGCGTGAACAAGGCGACCCCGGGCCTTTTCGCCGCCTTCCCGACGCCGGCGGATTTCGCCGCGTCCTCGCCGGAGGCGATCGCCCCACATCTCCGGACCCTGAACTTCTGGCGAAACAAGTCGAAGAGCGTCCACGGCGCGATGACCATGCTGGTCGAACGACACGACGGCGCGGTGCCCGACGACATGGAATCGCTGCTCGACCTGCCCGGCGTCGCGCGAAAGACCGCGAACGTGGTCCTCGGCAACGCGTTCGGAATCAACGTCGGGGTCGTGGTCGACACGCACGTCGGCCGGATCTCGCAGCGTTTCGAACTGACCGACGAAACCGATCCGAAGCGGATCGAACCGCAC